>AR_comb_assmDRAFT_10149770_pt1 | contig 12401 bp, 4 predicted proteins | sample ArasoioldDNA_FD_10543 | JGI IMG/M metagenome (IMG submission 10543) | reverse complement strand
GCGGCACGGTCGGTTGGTTCCGCTTTTGGTGGAAAGACGCGAAGACCCCGACCCCGCGAAAGCCGAGCAGTATAAGCGTTGGCGTGAACTGCGGAAACTGCAAGGGGCGAATGCAAAGACTGCCGATAATGAGCCTGCCGTGAAGAACTAAGGCCCTGGGGTTACGTGACAATTGAAAGCGCCCCGCAACGCTCACAAGAATCTATCAAGAACTGTACGCAGGCCGATCGGTTGCTGAACTGACTCTTGGGCGAGAAGTTCGAAGATGGGTTCTTGCTGAACTGCCCTCGGCGAAACGTGTCGAGAACAGGCCACCTAAGTGCTTGTCTCTGAGCGACTTATCATGCGTCAATAACCCTCACCGAATTTGCAGGTTTTTGCTGAACCCGCGACTTCAGCAACTAATGTGAAAAAGTTCAGCAAGAATATGTGGCGGGGTACACCAAGAAAAGCACGCGTTCAAAAAACAACAAAATATTCGCTCTCCCACCGAAAAAACGACCTGCTCAAGTGTCTTAGCTATAGATGGGTAGATATATATAGTCATGCTTGGGCAGGTTGACGAGCTAGCCACAACGCACGTCTGAATCAAGGCTACTAACCCAAGCCCAGAGACTCGCACGTCCAGAGGATCATGCTTCTTCATCGCTTGCGTAAGAAGACCACGTCAGGCATAGCGGCCGAAGTGTGCGTTGAAGCCGAGTTCCTCGCGTTCGACCAGGATACTTTGACGCTCGAAGAGAAAGTCACACGCTATTTTGAGCAGTGGCGCGGCTTGGTACATCGCTACGTGGTGGCGGCTTTCGGCGATCCGGCAGAGGCCGAAGATATAACGCAAGAAGCTTTTTTGCGGCTCTACCGTTCTTTGCACGGCGGTCAGTCAATCGCCAATGTTCGCGCATGGATTTTTCGCACGGCGCATAACCTCGCGAGCAACCGACTTAGGAGCGATCAATTCATCGAGTTGCTTGATGAAACGGGCTGGGAGGAGCTGAGACAGACATTAAGAGACTCGGCTGCCAACCCGGAGCAGAGATTAGCGGAACTGGAGAAATTCAACCGACTGCGACTTGCGATAGCGCGACTGACACTGGCTGAACGACAGTGTTTGCACCTGAGAACCAAAGGACTTCGTTACCGAGAGATCGCAGAGATTCTCGGACTGGGGACCAGCACGATAGCCGAAACGTTGTACCGAGTAATCGATAAGCTCACTCAAGAGAACAATGGATAAGATGTTTCAAAACAATTCAGGTGAACAGAGTGAACATCCGCCGCGTGAGATGCTGCTGCTTTTCGTAGACGGCGAGCTGACGGCGAAAGAGACCGCGCAGCTTGAGACCCACTTGGAAGCCTGCTGGCCTTGCCGTGTCAAGACTAAGAAGATCCAGGAAGCGATCGCAGACATCATCGAGTTTGACGAAAAGGTGCTCACACCGCGCCTCAATCCGCCTCAAGGCTGGCGGAACTTTGATCGACAACTAAGACAATTGGCTGCACAGAGCGGCAGACAATCGCTGACCTCAAGAATCTTTGGATCGTTGAATCGGTTCTTTCCGGTGTCGCACTTCTTTGCGACTCCCCACCCGTGGTTCAAGCCGATGGTGCGAGGCCTTGCTGCTGCTTTGGTTTTGGTTCTTGTCGTTGCTTTAGTAATCCACTTCAGGCACGAGCCCATCGTCTCGGCTAGTGAGCTACTGCAAAATGCGACCGACGCTCAAGCCGCAAGAATCCGTTCGACCGCTGAACCTGTCGTCCATCAGCGATTGCGTGTGCGCCGCCAAGACCAAGCGTCAACAAACGAAGCTTTGGCAACTCTGGAGATCTGGAATGACACAAAGAACGCGCGCATTCGCGAGTTCACAACCGACGGGAACCAAACGGGCTCTTTTCCTGACATCGCCCGCGCGTCGCAGGTCCCTCGCAATGCCGTAATCAGCGAGTTCGCGCAAGTGCTCGCGGCCAACCACATGGACCCGCAGCGTCCCCTCTCTGCCGCTTCTTACCAGTCCTGGCATAACACGCTTCAGAACCAGAAGGACGAGGTCACTCGTTCAAATCTGCCCAGCGCTGAAGCTCTGACGCTTCGTACGGTGCCAGCCAGTCCTGTGAATTTAGGGCAGATTGCGGAGGCGGTGTTCATCGTACGCGCTAAAGACTGGCAGCCTTCTGAACTGCGCTTGCACGTGCGCACTGAATCTGGAAGCCGCATTTACGAATTGACTGAAGATCTCTCGGAGGTGCTGAACCTCGCTCAAGTTGATCCGAAGATCTTTGCTAACGAAACGGTTGTGTCAGCCCCCGCGCCAAAAGCTTCGCCTCAAATGAGTCCTGCACCTTCTCCGCTAGCTATGAGTCCTCAGGTCGTGCCGCTGTTGGCGCAGCCGGTCGCGACGGCTGACCAGGAAGTGGAGGCCCTCCGGTTGCTAAATCAAGTCGGAGCTGATCTGGGCGAACAGATCACGGTTAAGAGGGCTCCGAACGGAGCGCTTCAGGTCGCGGGCATTGTCGAAACAGCGAAACGCAAGACCGAAATCGTCAACGCGCTGGCACCGCTCAGTAATAGTCCCGCTGTCCGCATAGAAATTCAGACCGTCGCTGAGGCAGTCGCCAAGCAAAGCAATAAGCCAACTCCGTCACCCAGCACGCGAGCAGTAGAAATCTCCGGCAATACGATAGCGGCCGAACCCGATCTACGCGTCTACTTTGCGCACGAAGGCGAAGATGTCGATGCGGCTATTCGCAGGTTCTCGGGCCGAATGGTCAGTTTGTCGAATCAGGGGATGGACCACCTATGGGCCATGAAGCGATTGCTAAGTCAGTTCTCGCCGGGAGAGTTGCGTGCGCTCACACCTGAGGCGCGAGAGAAATGGTTAGGCTTGATCCGCAATCACGCGCGATTGTACCAGCAGAACATCCACTCGCTGCGCCGAGAACTACAGCCCGTTTTCTTTCCCGGTCAGTCCGCCTCAGAAGCTTCAGCCCAAGGAGAAAGGATTGTTGATGTGAACGAGTTGAGCCGTATTGTCGAGCGACTCTTCGAACAGGGTTCATCGAATGACCGAGCGATCCGCTCGGCTTTTACGGCCTCGACGAATGGAGTAACGACAACCGTCATCAGGGCGCCACAATTTTGGCAATCCCTGAATAATGCCGAATCGATGGCGTTGAGAGTTTCACAAGCCAAATAGTTGGCGTGCGATCCCAGCGAAACCTGATACATCGCAAAAACCAAGTAGGAGAGAATAGTTTAATGAAACTCTGTTACCGCTTAACCCTCGTTAGCTGTCGTCTATTGTTTGTGAGTCTCTTCCTTTTCGCTTTTCACGCGTCGCGAGTGGGTGCCATCGCGCAATCCGCAACGGCGAACCTTAGTGGTACCGTTACCGATGCTAATAGCGCGGTCGTGCCAGGTGCACGCGTAACAGCAACCAACACCAGTACGGGTTTGAAGCGAGAAGCAACAACCAGCGGATCCGGCACGTTTGTTATTCCGCTTCTTCCGCCGAGCAGTTATTCAGTCTTAGTGGAGAACCAAGGATTCACGCCAGCAGAGGTTAAAGATGTCGTGCTCAATGTCGGCGACAATGTGGCGCTGAACATTCGATTGCAAGTTGGGCTGGTTGGCGCGACAGTTGACGTAAAGAGTGATGCCCCGCTAATCAACGAATCCCCCGCCGTAGGCACGGTGGTAGATCGACAGTTTGTTGAAAACATCCCACTTAATGGTAGAAGCTTTCAGACCTTAATTGCGCTCACTCCGGGCGTTGTTTTGACAAAGGCTAGCGCATCCGAGCAGGGTCAATTCAGCGTCAATGGCCAGCGGGCCAATGCTAACTATTTCACTATCGATGGTGTTAGTGCCAACGTCGGAGTGAGTGCCAGTTTTTCACCGACTCAAGGTGGAGCGGGTTCGTTGCCTGGATTGAGCGCTTCGGGCGGCACCAACAGTATGGCATCTGTGGAGGCTTTGCAGGAGTTCAAGGTCCAGACCTCTTCGTACGCGCCTGAGTTCGGTCGCCAGCCTGGAGGCCAGATACAGATCGTTACCCGCGCCGGTACAAATGATTTCCGTGGCACCTTGTTCGAATATTTCCGCAATGACGCTTTGGATGCGAACGACTGGTTTGCCAACGCCAACCGCCTTAGGAAACCAGCCCTGCGGCAGAATGATTTCGGCGGGGTCTTCGGTGGGCCAATTGTCAAGAATCGAACGTTCTTCTTTTTTTCGTATGAAGGATTACAACTCCGCCAGCCGTTAGTCGTCGTCAAAGATGTGCCTACACGGGCCGTTCGTCAGGCGGTACCGGCAGCGTTGCGGCCATTCGTGGATGCTTTCCCTTTGCCGACAGGTCCTGATCAGATTAATCCGGCAACGGGACTCCCGACGGGATTTGCCTCGTTCGCTGCAAGCTACTCCAATCCGTCAACGCTCAATGCGACCAGCGTCCGTATTGACCATGCGATCAGCAGCAAGCTTTCACTCTTCGGCCGATACAATAATTCTCCATCAGAGAGTGTGCTCAGAGGAAGTAGTATTTTCAGTGTGAATAATACCAATGTAACGAAAATAAAGACTCAAACCTTAACGTTGGGAGCGACCAGCAGTTTCACGCAATCGATCAACAACGAATTACGTTTCAATTGGAGCCGGAATGGGGGATCTACTCTCTCATCTCTTGACAGTTTTGGCGGTGCGGTTGCGCTACCTGATGCGGCTATCTTTCCAGCGCCGTTCTCCGGTAAGGATGCTCGCTTTAATCTCCTGATAATTGGCAGTACGAACCCGGATTACCAAATTGGCAGACAAGCCGATAACCTCGTGAGGCAGTTGAACGTTATCGATAACCTCAATATCCAAAGAGGACCGCATCAACTGAGACTCGGAATCGATTATCGTCGCTTGACGCCCCGTTATTCTCCACAGGCATATGAAGCGACCGCGCTCTTTATTGGCATGGGCATTACCGCTCCGGGTGTGCCGCCGCCGGCCGGTTCACTTCTTTCGGGAAAGGCCTTCAGCGCGAGCGTCAGAAGTCGACCAGCTACTGGTGTCAGATTTAACAACTTCTCCGCTTTTGCGCAGGACACATGGCGAGTCACGAAACGCTTGAGCCTAACCTACGGTATTAGATGGGAAGTAAACCCCCCGCCGAAGATTACCGAGGGTCCCGATTTTCTAAGCGTAACTCGGGTAGACAGTCCCGCGACGCTCGCTCTGGCGCCACTTGGAACACAATTGTGGAAGACGACCTACAACAACTTCGCCCCCAGATTCGGGCTGGCATACCAGCTATCGCAGCGCCGCGGTAGAGAGACCGTCCTGCGGGGTGGGATCGGCATCTTTTATGATCTCGGGACGACGACAGCTCTGGATTCCGCCTTTAATATCAGAGGACAAAGGGATTTTGCCAATGCGATATATCCACTGTTGCCAGACCAGACAACACGTCCGCCTCTTAACACCAATCCGCCCTTCGGAACTATCAGAGTATATGATCCAAATCTTAAACTTCCCCGTATTTATCAGTGGAACATTTCGGCTGAACAGTCACTTGGCTCGCACCAGACAATCGCGGCTTCATATGTGGGCGCTGTAGGCCGCCGTCTTCTCAAACAAGTAATCCTCACGAACTTGAGCACGATTTCGCCGGATATCCGCATCAGCAGTAATGGTGCTACTTCCGACTATCACGCACTGCAGGTGCAATTCCAACGCAGGTTAGCCAGAGGACTTCAAGGTTTGGCGTCTTATACGTGGGCCCACGCTATTGATGACGTTTCTTTCGATGGGAACTTCGATTTTTCCAGTAATCGAGGGCCGGCGGATTTTGATGTGCGACACGCCCTCAGCGCCGCGTTAACATACAACGTGCCAAGCCCATTGAAAGACCACATCGGATCGGCAATCCTCGGCGGGTGGTCCGTTGATACGATTATTACTGCGAGATCGGCAACGCCGGTGAATGTTACCACTACGCGAATCACCGTGAGTGGCCAGCAGATAGATCAGCGGCCGGATAGAGTGGATGGCGTTCCTCTATACATAAGCGATCCATCAGTCCCTGGCGGCAGGCGATTCAATCCGGCCGCGTTTGCAGTTCCACCCGCTCCTCCCGCTGGAGGCGTTGCGCGACAGGGGAACCTCGGTCGCAACGCACTCTGGGGATTTCCAATCTCGCAGTTTGATTTGGCGGTGCGACGAAAGTTCAAACTAACAGAGCGCCTCAATTTCCAGTTCCGAGCAGAACTGTTCAACGTATTCAATCATCCAAACTTCGCAGACCCCGTCAGCAGATTGTCAAGTTCCGCTTTCGGGCGGTCAACATCGATGTTCGGGCGATCACTTGGTACCGGAGGAGACGGCGGAGGACTCAATCCACTTTACCAAATCGGGGGACCTCGCTCCATTCAGTTAGCATTGAGGCTGCAGTTTTAGTTGGGCCAGTTGCGTTGTAATCAACGCAGACAACCAGCGAGGTGTAACAGGTGGAATTGAGGACTTCAATCTTTCGTTAAGACCACACACTACAGCCAGATTACAAGTCTGATGTGAAACAGCGCATTGTTCCACCGGCCATTTCCCGTCGTCTCTAAACTGGAATGGTCGAAGGGAAGAGTAGAAAAAGTCGTCGATAATCACTTGGGCGACTTGAAAGACACCTATCCCTACTTTGTTAGAAGATAGCCAAACGGAGAACTTGATGAAAACGATATTTACAGCATCGATCTTTGTAGCTCTCTTATTCGTTAATTTTGACGCTAGATGTGAAAGTCGGCCCGGCAAAGAACGAGAACCGCTTTCCGTCGAAGAGAGTCTCGGGATGAAGCGGTTTGCTAGTTCATCAACGGTGTCCTTGTCACCGGACGGAAGCTGGATTGCATATTCAATTCAAGACCAGCGCCGATTGCACTCGGGGGGAATTGAAAAAAACAGCGCCTTAACAAAGACAATGGTCTTCTGGATGTTCGAAGGTTCCGATGTTTGGATTACAAGTACTAAATCAGGCGTATCAAAGAACATCACAGCAGGGATGGGCAGTAGCTGGGGCGCTAGCTGGTCGCCTGACGGAGAAAGTCTCGCCTTTTATTCGGATCGGGGAGGAATGACAAGTCTTTGGCTATGGGAAAAAGCATCCGGCAAAATGAGACAAGTATCAAGCACAATTATTTACTCGATATATGATTGCGAAAAACCTCTTTGGACTAATAATGGTCATAGTCTACTTGTCAGAACCATTCCCGAGAAAATGGGAGTTAGTGCCTTTCTCAATCTTCGCACGTTGGCACAATCCGTCAAGAATCCACCGAGCAAAACAGACCGAGAGCCCGGTTCAACAGTTAATGTTTTCAGAGCAATTCCCAACTCAGATTCGAAGAGCCAACCCGAAGAAAACTCCGTTATCCCATTTTGGCTGAACGGAGAAATAAGCGATCTTGCGTTGATTGATGTTAGGAAAGGTACTGAAAAGCGGATCATTCAGAACATAACTCCGCACATGTACTCAATGTCACCTGACGGAACCCATCTTGCAGCGAATCTTATCAAGAGATTTAAAGCCGTTAATTCATACACTTTATTGTATGACCTGATTGTCGTGTCTCTCGGGACTGGTCAGGTGCGGACCGTCGCGACCGACATTCCACAGACAACTGAGTTTGAATTTAGCTGGTCGCCTGATAGCAAAAATCTCGCCTACACAACGACCGAGGGCGATGCTTATATCGTTTCCGCGAGTGACAATGTTGCTAAGAAACTAACTGATAAACCGATCGCAGGCCTCGTTAATACTTCTCCTATATGGGATGAGAAATCGGCGAACCTCTATTTTATTGTAAAAGACATTTTGTGGAGAGTCTCTCTGGCAGAGGCAAAGGTGTCTGAAGTCGCAACGATTCCGAATTATAGTTTGGTAAGAATAATCTTATCGTCAGAACGAGAGAAATTCTTGTCTCAGCCCGGGAGACCAAGTATGTTTGTGCACGTTCGGAACCAGCGGACTAAGCAGGAGGGTATTTATCAAATTGATCTAGCCAGCGGAAAGTTTACTAGATTATTTGAGGAAGATACGAAGCTGGACAGCGGACTACTAACGATTGTTTCGAAAGACAATAAACAGGTAGTTTACAGTTCGCAGGACAGCCAGCACTGTGAGGACTTGTGGATCGCCGAGGTTGATTTTAGGAACCGAAAGCAAATAACCAGAACTAATCCGCAAATTGATCGATTCAACCTCGGCAAGAGCCGCCTTGTAGAATGGACTGCTGAGGATGGCGAAAAATTGCAAGGCGCATTGTTGCTTCCCGCCGATTACAAAGAAGGGCAAAGGTATCCACTGGTTGTTGGAGTTTACGGCGGGGTTGCGCTTTCGAATGCTCTTAATGAATTTGGTCTTTTCTATCGCACATCCGACTTTGGTAATAAACAACTACTGGCAACGCGCGGCTACGCTGTTTTGCTGACAGACACCTCACTTCGGGTCGGTACGCCGATGAAAGACTTGGCGAGGTCAGTGATGCCCGGAATTGATAAGCTCATTGAATTGGGTATTGCTGATCCTGACAAAATTGGGGTGATGGGCGAAAGCTACGGTGGATACTCCACCCTGTCGCTCATTGCACAGAGCCCTCGCTTTAAAGCGGCTATCAGCTGGGCCGGGGTTGCAAATTTGTTCAGTATCTACGGGAAAATGCAAAGCAACGGCTGGGGCGGCGGCGTCGGCTGGGCGGAAGATGGACAAGGCAGGATGGGCGGTTCACCCTGGCAATACCGCGATCGGTTTATCGATAATTCGCCAATAATGTTTTTGGACCGAATACAAACACCACTCTTAATAGGTCACGGGAGTGAGGATGGAATTCCCAGCTATTATTCAGAAGAGGCCTTTATTGGATTAAAGAGATTGGGCAAAATTGTTACGTATCTTAAGTACGATGGTGAAGGTCACGGTTTTCACGGCTATGCCAATAAGATCGATTTTCAAAAACGCGTAATTAGTTGGTTCGACGAACACCTAAAGACTTCAAAAAAGTTTGAAAGCGGACAAGAAGCTAAGAAATAGATTGGTGTAGGTGCGACTGGTTAGCGTTTTCAAACTATGGCGCCCATCGACAGTTATCCGCTTTCCTATGTAAGCTTCGGCTAGTTTCTGACCTTAAAGCGACGGGCGTCCCTTATACACCGTAACTAGTTTCCTCAGGAGTAATTGTCCTTAGGCTGTCGCCGACGAATACTTGACCGCTCTTGATTAACGGTTCGGCTTAGAAGACCTCCACGCATCACCGCGTTCACTCCCCGTTAGGTCGTCTTGTGCCTATATCTTCGGTTCATTCATCGATATGGAAAAAACATCCGCGTTCACCTGACATTGGGACTCTCCGAGCGATATACGGATAAGAATGCGAAAATCCCAGGCCATCCACACCAGCCATGAAGAGTTAATTGTGCAGCGCTATGAATGGTTGCTGCGCTGGGCCCTGGAATTTAGCAACGGTGATCGTCATCAGGCTGAAGACCTCGTGCACGAGGTCTTTGTTCACTTCACGCTCGCTCGGCCTGACCTCGCCGCGGTTACTCAAAACCTTGAAGGTTACCTCTATACGATGTTGCGCAACATGCACATCTCCGGCATTCGCCGAACAGTGCGACAGCAAAATGCTTACTTATCTCTGGCGCAGCTCAATGGTCCCGAACCTGAATCACTGGAAGATGAGTTGAGGGCGGCCGAAGAAAGAGAACTGGATGTCCACGACAGACTGCGTCGCATTTGTGAGTACGCCTGCATTCGCAAAGAAACTTCCAAAGCAGGAAGTGTGCTGATCCTGCGGTTTTTTCTTGGTTACTATCCGGCTGAGATCGCCGAAATTCTCCGTGTCTCGCGTGGGGCTGTGAACGAGTGGCTGCGCACCGCACGCGCCGAGGCGAGAATGTATCTCAGGGATCCGGACTCGCTTGCATTCATAGCAAAAGTCTCGAGCAGAAAACCCTCATTCAACAAGACCGAGTTAGTAGCCGAAGATTTGATTCGGGAACTACACAGCGCCATCTTTAGTTCGCAGGGCCAGGGCTGCTTAACACGAAACCAGTATCAAGATCTCTATCGCGATTCTGAAGAACGCCAGATCGTTAGTTCGGTTCTTGACCATCTCGTGAGTTGTCGACAGTGTTTGGATAGCGTTAACGACTTGTTGGGACTGCCACCGCTTGCAAGCAGGTATCCGATCAAAACGTTGAGTAGGGACACGCGGCCTGAAGGCAAGAGTGGCGGCGGTCAGTCTGGCGGAGGAGCGGGGGGCGCATCTTCTGGAGACGGTCTTCTCGCTCGGTCGCGCCGTCGCCTGAAGAAGGTGATCGAGCATCGACCCCAAACTTTGCGGGTAGCGGTAAATGGTTTTGTTGTCGGTTCGCAGAGGCTTGGTCTCAAGTCAAACGAACTGGTGATCAGTGTCAACATCGAAGAGACAATTGGCTTTGTAGAGATCTTCAGTGAGCAAGACGTGCGCATGCTGTTCAGCACGATAGCACCTCCGCCGGAGGGCTCCATTGACCATCGCAAACGAATTGCACTAAGCGACGGCCGCAGCCTGGAATTGAGCCTGAGTTTCAGTGAACCGTGGCCCATCCTGCGTGTCGTCTACTTCGATCCAGGCTTGCAGGAGAATGAGGCCCAACTGCCTGAAGCTCAGACTCCGGCTGAGAGTAGAGTTGTTGAGGATTCCAATGACAGCGGTGTTTCAGGATCCAGCCCGGTCAACTCGAAGACGAGACAGCTGAGGGCATTACTGTCGGATTGGACTTTCTGGCTGCGGCCGGGATTCGTAGTGCCGGTTTTGGCGTTGTTAGCATTTGCTCTCGCGTTCATTTTGTGGCGCACGCCGCAGCCGGCAATCTCGGTGGCCACGTTACTTCAGAGGTCTGTAGTCGCGGAACAAGCAGACGCGATCAAGACTGATCAGGTTTTGCACCGCACGATAGATTTGGAAGAGCGTCGTGCTGGCGGCGGAGATTTGATTGCGCGACGCAGGCTGGAGATATGGCAAAGCGCAGCGAAGGGAATCAAGGCGCTGCGTATTTACGATGACAAAGGTCAACTGATCGCCGGTGAATGGACCGGAAGCGACGGCACTCGCACCTTATATCACCACCAGACAAAACCTGAGTCTCGAGAGAAAGGGACTGCGGAATCTCCTGAAACCGCGCTGCTCAATCTCGAGAACATTTCTCGGCTGGACCTGTCGTCCAGGCAATTTTCATCGTTGACACCGGCGAGCAGCGATCCTGGATCGCTTATCGTCAGCGAGCAGCCGACGGCTTATCTCATTAGTTATGACGGCGGCGGTGCTCGTCTCCAGGGCGTCGTAAAGGCAACCCTGACATTAAGCCGTGCGGAGCTGCACGCCGTTGCGCAAACACTTTTCGTGAAGCGTGGCGATGAAGTCCGCGAATATCGGTTCAGCGAGGAGAGTCTCGAGCGGCATACTCCCGATGCGGTTACGCCGAGTGTTTTTGAGCCAGAGCCTGAGTTGCTCTCTTTAGCACAACCCGGCATCTCCGTTCCTAATCGCAATGCTTTGACCGCCGTTCCAGGTCCTCGGCCTTCGACCGTAACAGCTTCCGCAGAACTGGAGGTGGAAGTGTTGCGGCTTCTCAATCAGGCCGGTGCGGATCTTGGTGAGCAGGTAAGTGTCACACGAGCGCCTGATGGTCCAGTTGTGGTGGAGGGCATTGTCGATACCAACGATCGCAAGGCTGAAATCCTGCGGTCACTTCAGAGCCTCAGTACAAACCCCGCCGTAAGAGTCGAAGTCACGACAGTGGCTGAAGCACTCCAACGCCGACGAGCCCCAGCGACCGGTGAACCGAGTTCTACCACCATGGAGCGAGTCGAAGCGGCGACAGTTGCGATTCCCGTTGATGCTGATCTGCGTCGTTACTTAACCAGCAGAGGAGTGCCGGCGAACCAGATCGATGAGGAGATTAGCCGTTTGGCTCGTCGCACGATGGGGCAGTCGCTCAACGTCCTGCAACACGCATGGGCGCTTAAGCGTCTAGCCGCGCGCTTCTCCACTGAAGACCTGCGCACGCTATCTCCGGAAGCGAGGTCGAAGTGGCTCTCAATGATTCGGCAGCACGCGCAAATCCTGGAGCATGGGTTAGCCAGCTTGCGCGGTGATATCAGCGCCATCTTCCAGGAAGTTTCTTCAGTCGAGGCGGGCGCGACTGCCATAGGGCCGAGTGATCAGGATCTAAATCAAGCGATTATGCAGTTGTTCGACCTTTGTTCCGCGGAGGAACAGGCAATCCGTTCCGCGTTCGCAATGGCCCCGACTTCGTCGAGTGCCGCTGCTGTGCGATCGCCTCAGTTTTGGATTTCAATGCGCACTGCTGAAAGGCTGGCTGC
>AR_comb_assmDRAFT_10146017_pt1 | contig 12419 bp, 8 predicted proteins | sample ArasoioldDNA_FD_10543 | JGI IMG/M metagenome (IMG submission 10543) | reverse complement strand
GCGGATTACTTCATCTATTACTACCCGCAGATGACGTGGTGGCAACACTATTTGCTTTCTCTCACGCTCATCGCACTCCTCACCTGGATCAATGTCCGCGGCATTCATATAGTCGGCCAGGTCGCCACTGCGCTCGAGATCCTCATCTTCTTGCCCGTAATAACGATGGTCGTGATGGCGCTGACACATTGGCATCAGAATCCGTTCCACTCCTGGGTCGTGCCGCATCAGGCGACGTTCAAGATTTTCGGCGTAGGACTGGCATTGGGCCTCTGGCTTTACTCCGGCTACGAGCAACTCTCGACAGTTGCCGAAGAAGTGGAGAACCCGCAGCGATCCTATCCGCGCGCCTTAGCGCTGGTCGTGCCTCTGTCAATCGCGGCCTATTTCCTCCCCACATTCGCAGGACTCGCTTCAGCAGGTAATTGGGACAAATGGCACACTGGATTTTTTTCAGATGCGGCCCGCATCATTGGAGGTCCGAGACTTGGCTCCTGGATGGCGCTGGCTGCCATGATCGGCAGCGTCGCTCTTTTGAACAGTACGATCCTCACCACGACACGGATGCCATTCGCGATGGCCGAAGACGGATACCTACCCGAAGTCCTGACGCGAATACATACCCGCTACCGGACACCATGGCTGGCAATCGTAGCCTCAGCTGTCATCTATGCATTGCTTGCGTGGAAAAGCCTGGGGCAGCTCATCTCGGTCTACATCTGGCTGCGCTCGGCAACCACAGTGCTGACAGTACTCTCCGCGTGGAAACTGCGGCGCAGCAAGCCCGACTTGCCGCGCTCGTTCAAAGTTCCAGGCGGCGCCATAGGAATGTTCTACGTGGTCGCCGCGCCCATCTTGATGGCGATTGTTGCGTTGCTGGGAGGGAATCGCTTCGCTACCATCGGCGGCGCCATCGCGATCGTGGTAGGCCCGATCGTCTACGGCCTTCTCAGACTCCGGAATCGCCCCATAACACAGCGGTGATCAGCCAGGCGCCCGGAACGCCAAGGGGTTATGTGGGAACAGCCGCTCTCGGCTATCCGTCGCTCGCAGCTCGACAACCGTATGATGCTCGCGCACATCACAAACAGGACCTCCCGTAGTACACTCTTCGCCATGATCCCAAGACGCCTGATTCCTGCATATGCTCTTGTTTTCATCACCGCCATCGGCGGATTGCTCATCGCACAAACTTCTTCCAAACAGAAATCCGGAGTCCAACAACAAGACTTCGGCACGCGGGACGGGAGGCCCATCACTTTGTACACGCTTACCAACGCTCACGGTGTTGAAGTGCGCGCCATGACTTATGGGGGAATCATCGTGTCGCTTCGCGTTCCCGACCGCAAGGGGCAACTTGCCGACATCGTTCTCGGCCACGACAAGGCCGAAGACTACATGCCGAACCCGCCCTACCTGGGCGCGATTGTCGGACGCTATGCCAACCGCATTGCCAACGGCACGTTCACGCTCGATGGCAAGACATATACCCTCCCGAAGAACGATGGGCCCAATACGCTACATGGCGGCCTGACTCGGACCTTTGACAAGGTCCTCTGGGACGGCGAACCGCTCAAAGGGAAGAACAGCGTTGCGTTCACCTACCTGAGCAAAGATGGCGACGAAGGATTCCCAGGCAATCTTAAAGTCAAGGTTACTTATACTCTGAAGGACTCGAACGAACTCGTCGTCGACTACGAGGCCACAACAGACAAGGCCACTCCGATCAACGTGAGTCAGCACAGTTATTTCAATCTGAAGGGTGCAGGGAACGGCGACATTCTGGATCATGAAATCATGATCAACGCCGATAAGTTTACGCCCGTCGACAAGAACCTGATTCCGACCGGAGAACTTCGCGCGGTAAAGGGCACCCCATTCGACTTCACCACGTCAACCAAAATTGGCGCCCGCATCGAAGATTCATATGAGCAGATGGTCCTCGGGCACGGCTACGATCACAATTTCGTTTTGAACCGCAAGGGGGCTGGACTTAGTTTGGCTGCGCGTGTCTACGAACCGACAACTGGGCGTGTACTCGAGGTTTCAACCACTCAACCGGCAGTTCAGTTCTATACCGGCAACTTTCTTGACGGCTCGGTTACCGGCAAAGAAGGGCACGTGTACAAGCGCCGCTATGGACTCTGCCTCGAGACACAACATTATCCGGATTCGCCGAACCATCCGGATTTCCCGAGCACGATCCTGAAGCCGGGAGAGAAGTTCAATCAGACAACGGTGTTCAAGTTCTCAGCGAAATAGGACGGCGCGGTCGATAGAAAAATAGGGATATGGCAGGTGAGCGATATCCCTATTTTTTGTTATTCCTTTATTCGCCCTTCAACTCGCCTAGTAATGCCTTTTCGACCTGCTTCTGGTGTTCCGGGTTGAGCTTTTTTCCGGCGGAAGTCAGATAAAACGTATCGATTGCCATCTGTCCCTCGGTATCGATGAGGGCGATTTCGATATTGCACTTCTGCTCGGACAGGCGGGATGCGATGCGGTGCAACAGCCGTGGACGGTCTTGGGCGATCACCTGAACGAGCGTCGTGGTTCCTGAACTGGCATCGTCGAATTCAATCTTCGTCTCCACCTTCACCTTGGCTATGACGCCTTTCTCAGACCGCTGCCGGTCCTTCAGCATTTTTTCGAGCTCAGCCTCGCCCAGCATCACGCTGACAACACTATTCTTGAACCGCGCCCACTCCGACAAATTCAGCTCCAACGTTCTGAAACGATCAGTGAAGTGAAACGTGTCGACGACGACTCCGGCCGCATTCGAGAACGCGTTAGCCTTGACAATGTTCATTCCCCAGGCAGCCAGAACACCCGAAAGAGTAGCGAAGAGGAACGGGCGATCTTTCGTGACCAGCGTCAGATCGTACCAATGCCGCCCGCGTTTGAGATCCACCAGCACTGGATCGTTTCCGAGTTCCTCAGCCATTTGCATGTGGCGCATCACTTCCTCAGCCGTATGCACGAGGAGGTATCTTTGCGGGAATCCTTCGAGGAATCCCTTGAATTTGCTCCCGGTAACGGGCGCGAGCGAGCGTAATCGCGCCAGCTTTTCGTCATTGACCTCGGTGTGCACTCGTTGATCGGCACTCCGGTTCAGGTAATTCTCCGCCGCCATGTAGAGTTGCCAGACGTTCTCCGCCTTCCAGGGAGTCAGCGCCTCAGGATTCACCGCCTTGATATCCGCATACGTGAGCAGAGCCAGCATCTTCAGGCGCTCGGTGGTTCCCATCTTTTCTGCGAAGGCAGCAACTGTTGCGGGATCAAAGATGTCACGCCGCAACGCCGCCGACAACTCTAGATGACTTGCGATGAGAAACAATACCTCAGCACGTTCTTTCGGATCGACATCGAGGCGGTCCATCGCCCGATTGGCAATGTCCAAACTCGCCTGCACGTGACTGCCGTTTGGCGTTCCCTTTCCGGTGTCATGAAGTAAGAGAGCAAGGTAGAGCAGTTCGGGATCCTCAAGTTCACCGAGCAATTCGCCGTACCGCTTATCCCACTCTGATTGTGACTGTTTCAGGCGATGCAAGGACTCGATCGCGAGAAAGGAATGCTCATCCACGGTGAAGCGATGATAGAAATCGCGAACGACGAGCGAGTCGATCAACTTCAACTCGGGCAGCAGCAGGGTGAGCAGCCGCAACGAGTGCATCGCTCGTAAAGCATCAGCGGCATTGGGCTCCAACAGCGTCTCCTGCAAATATAGCCATAGTTCCGCTCCTCGCGGCGGAGTGGCGGCGAGCGCTGGAAGAGCTTGTTCGATGCGGAACTCCGTGGTGGCGCTTAGTTTCAATCCATGATGCGCCATGAAGTGGAACAACCGTAGCAGCACCTCGGGATCCTGCAGAGCAGATGGCTGCTGCAGGAAGATCAGCCCGTCGACAACGGAGAAATCAGCGGTGGTAAGCCGTGAGCGCCAGCTTTGCACTTGGCGATAGAGCGCCGACCAGGCCTCGGGAATCTCCTCCAACAATTGCGTTACGGAACGTTGCACGACGCGAGCGTGGCCGAAGTAGATTCGCATCCAATCGGCCGCCGAAAGTTCCTCAGCATCCGCGGCTCCAATTTTATGTTCGGCCGCTGCATCTTGGGCTTCCCAGCTTAGCGTGTTGTCATCCCGCCCGTGGCGGAAGTGAAGAAAGCATCGCGCGGACATCAAAAAGTCGAGAGCTGCATCGAGTTGCTTGCGAACCGGCGGACGCAGCGAGCTGGCTTCAGGCCACTCATGCAGCTTGTCCATGGCGGAAATCAGAGCGAGCCAGTTGGCGACATTGCAGTCGCGCAGACCGCCCGGAGCTTCTTTGAGATTCGGCTCAAGGTGGTAGAGCGTCATGCCGTGCTTAGTGTGGCGCTCGCGCGTCACTTCGGCCAGCCCTTGAAGCAAAACCTTGGATTCCTTCATGACGAGCTTGGGAATCAATCTGTCATGGAGCTTGCGGAACAGGTCGCGATCTCCCGCCAGGTACCGGCAATCGAGCAGGGAGATCGTGAACTCAGTGTTGTTGGGATCGTAGCGCTCACATTCGGACAGCGTACGTGAAGCAGGACTTAACTTCAGCTTGAGATCCCATAACTCCTGCGAGAGGCGTCGGACCGGATCTTTGAATGCTTGCTCCGCATCCCGATCATTGAAGAGGAACAGGAGATCGATATCGGAAAAAGGAAACAGCCAGCCCCGGCCAAAACCTCCGGTAGCGACGAGAGTGAAATTCGCGGGGCGAGATTCGTCGGAGGAAACGATATCGCGCCACAGCCTGGCGAGAATGTCTTCCACCATGCGTGTGCGCAGGGCCACGCAGGCGCGTCCATCTCCAGTGGCCTCAAACTCCCGCTGGATGCGTGTTGATTCGTCGCTGATAGAACTCCGGAGTTCGCCGATCAATGACGACGCTGCCACCATGAAAGATTCACCCCGCACCGCCAGCCGCCAGGTGGGTTGCCCTTGAATCTCGTCCCGGCAAGATTCCTTTCACTGCTGAAGCCGACGCGAAGTCTACAGGGCCCCCTCCCCGCGCTCGTCATTGCGGATGCGGATGGCCTCATCGACACGCGACAAGAAGATCTTGCCATCTCCAATTTTGCCGGTGCGTGCCGCTCCCAGAATGGCCTGCACCGCCTTCTCGACCAGGGCGTCAGGCAGGACCATCTCGAGTTTGGTCTTGGGGATGAGATCAACGCTGTATTCGCGTCCACGGTAGACCTCTGTATGCCCCTTTTGGCGCCCATGACCGCGCACTTCGAGCACGGTCATACCTTCGACACCAATTTCCTGCAACGCACTTTTGACCGCGTCCAGTTTTGAGTTTTGAATGATCGCTTCTACCTTTGTCATGATATTTGCAAGTCCTGTTTCTAAATCTACTCGCCGCCTTGAGTTCAGGGTCGTGAGACTCTGCCAAAACCCTCAAGCAGGAGTTTCCCAATAGTACCCTTCTTCTCCGTGTTGGGAGAGATCCAGGCCCTGCAGTTCTTGTTCCTCAGAGACTCGTAACCCGATGGTCAAATCCACAAGTTTCAAGATCGCGAGCGTCCCCACGATAGCGAGTGCCCAGGCAATAGCGACACCAACCAATTGATTCAGCAATTGGTGCGCATTCCCCTCCAGCAGACCGGATGCGATAACATTCCCCGACTGCGGGTCCTTGAATATCGGGTTGACGGCACTGACGGCGAAAACGCCCGTCAATAGTGCTCCTAACGTTCCACCAGCGCCGTGGACACCAAATGCGTCGAGCGAATCGTCGTAGCCGAATCTTGCCTTGACCTTGGCTACCATCCAGTAGCAGAAAACGCCGGCGATGAGACCGATGAGCAGCGCCGGCATAGGCTTCACGAATCCCGCCGCGGGGGTGATGGCCACGAGTCCCGCCACCGAACCTGAAATTCCGCCAAGCACGCTGGGTTTACCGCTTCGAATCCATTCCGCCGCAGCCCAACCCACAGCCGCCGCGGCAGCGGCGAAGTGAGTAGCTACGAATGCACTGGTGGCCAAGCCGCCCGCCGCCAGAGCGCTACCAGCGTTGAACCCGAACCATCCAACCCATAGCAGGCACGCGCCAATAAAGCTAAGCACTACGCTATGTGGTGGCATCGCTTGCTTGGGGTATCCCAACCGTTTACCCAGATACAGCGCGCAGACGAGCGCGGAGACTCCCGAAGTAACGTGCACCACCGTGCCGCCTGCAAAATCCAGGGTCGGGAATCGCCCGCCCAGCGAGGCATTCAGGAGGCCTCCTTTGCCCCAAACCATGTGGGCCATCGGGTTATACACGATAATGGACCACAAGATCATGAACACGAGCATCGCGCTGAACTTCATGCGCTCGGCGAATGCGCCTGCGATCAAGCCCGGTGTGATGATGGCGAACATCAGTTGATACACCATGAAAGTCTGCGCCGGGATGCTGGCGGAGTAATCGGCGTCCGGCGCAGACCCTACACCCTTCAGGAAGATGTTCTGAAAACCTCCGATAAGGCTGTTGCCGGATCCAAACGACAGGCTATAGCTGAACAGGCCCCATAAGATCGTAATAACCGCCATCAAAGCGAAGCTCTGCATCATGGTGCCGAGTACGTTCTTTTTGCGCACCAGGCCGCTGTAAAACAAGGCCAAACCCGGACCAGTCATCATGAGAACCAAGGCCGAACTGGTTAGCATCCAGGCATTGTCGGCAGAACTCTTGGCTTCGGCGATTTGTTGCTCGAGTTTGGCGAGCCGCGCAGTGGTATCGATGGACGGGCTCGGATTTACTCCATTGCCTTGTGCACAGACAACCTGCCCGAACATTAGAATCAGGACAGCTGTCACCGCGGCAGCGATCAGCTTTCCTCGCATGGACACTGTAGGAATGTTCTCCCGTGGACCGGAATCACGCCATTGCACACGTACTCGACGACGCCTCACTGTAACGTCCGCCATCCTTTCCCGGAAATCGAAACTATTTATCGTCCCTATCAGGTTTTGTTATTGAATTTCCGCATGCGACGCGGGGAAGCTGCTCGGCAACCGGCCTTTCGAACCAGCGGAAGGTTGGCGCTCTACAGGGTTCTACCTATGGCGGCTACAGTCGAATTGGGAGACCCTTAGATAATTGACTCTCTGAATGGTTCCCAGGTTCTTTACCCGCTTCGCGGGTCGTCTCTCAGCGGAGGGCTTCGTGTCCAAGAGCAAAGCAAAAGCAGTGACTACACTTCCCGGCAGGGTCGAAAAGGTCATCCGTCCTCACCCACAAAGCGGAGAACCTGAAAAAGCACAGATTTCGGTGGAAGGGGCGGATCACTTATATAAAGAGATCCGGGTTCCCAATCAACTGATCGACGACAAGGGTCAGAAACTCAAGTTGAAACAGGGTGCCGAAGTCGACGTAACCATTGAGGCCGAACCAGCAAAACACACAGTCGCTGCGACCGATGAGGATAACTAGTCGAATCTTGTGAGCTGCCTTGTTGCTCCGCGGAGCTAAGAGTTTCGACTATTTTGCTGTGTTCCGCGGCAGTTCTGGATTCGCCACCGGCTTGGCGAATTTTGCATCATCCACCGGGACGTTCTGCTTCAACTCGTTCAGTTGAATTGTGAACCGTCCGCTCGGCCGCGCCAACGTCCAGCGGTACGGGACCTTCACTCCATCCACATCGCGGTAGTCGGCATAGTCGATCTGAGTTGGGAGCATACCCAGCGCTGTTTCGCCGAATCGCACCAACCGGACAAGCAGCCCTGTTTGCTTATCGAGATCCAAGCGAATCGGCGGCTTGCCGTCCCGCTGGCCTACTACGACGTAAGCATCATGATCACCGATTTTCTCAGTTCCTTCGGTCCGTGTTTCCCTAAACATCTGCTTCAAATGGGTGCCCAGGTGGAGATCAGCATCGATCGCCGCGCCATCCAGGTCGCTGCCCAGCATTTCTCGCAATGGGTGTCCGGTCATCCCCAGCCAGCCCTCCCGCCCGTCAAATGCCGTAACATTGTCGCCGCCCGCCATGTGCGTGAAAGAGATACGCTTCAGTGGGTCTTTCGCGTAGATTTCGATCGGAAGCGACATGCCTCCGAAGTCGATAGTACCTTTCATGACGCGGCTGTTGATTTTGTCGATAGCGGCCGCGCCGCCCACGGCTTCCACATACTTGTCGAGCAACTGCTCACCTGTTGGGGCCACACTGCTTTTAGCCTCTGCCGGTTTTGGCTCCGATTCCATCCGATGGGGCTCCGCAGGCCTCCGCGTAGCCTCATCAGCCATTACGGCGGGAATAGCGGCGGGATGAGCACTCCCGCGATGACAGGAATAGCACGTCACTTCGCGGTGTCCGTCGAAATTCTCTTTGTTGATGGCGAACATCATCTCCATCATCTTTCGCGCGGTCTGTTTTGGCTTCTTGTCGTCTTTGTCGAATGCGTTCTGAACGTGGCAGAACTCGCACTCAACTCCCAGCGAGGCCGTGATGAACTGCATGGTCGTGAATACCTGCTCCGCAGGAATGCCTTTGAGCACCTGTATGTTTTTGAACTGCTCCTCGGCCTTCTTTGGGGCGGTGGCGCTCACCTGGTGCCCCGGGACCGGGGTGAGCAGCCGTGATTTCCCTATACCGATGACTGGCGCACACAACGCCATGAGCAGCGCGACCAGGGACACCTGCGTTCGTTTCAGATTCATCTCGATTATTTGTCTCCCACAGAAAGTTCAGATTCTACGCGATTGCTCGCTACGGCCTGTTGCTATAGACGTACTTTCCAGACTCCTCCGCCACAACAACACGGTTCGGGAGGAGAGAATCGACTTTGGCCTTCAGGTGCGCAGGCACGAAAAGAAAGATCCGATTGTTCCCACTCCAATCCCGCTGCAGATCAGCATTGGTCAGATAAATGTGAGGAGCATCGGGGAAGGTCGAGCCGAACCACATCGAGGTGGTGCGGCCCTCGACCAGCTTTATGGGCGTCTGCAGATAGAACAAGAGCGAAGAGCCGAACGCCTGATCGCCATAGATCATGACGCAATCCCCGGGGCGCTCTTGCGCAGCAATTTTTTGCGCCAGGTCTCTTGACGAGAGATAGGGCCCGAATCGCCCGAGCGCGATGTGCGCAGCTACAAGAAACAGCGTCATGCCGAGAGCCGTTGCCCAAGTAGAGGCGTAGTGCCGTCGCTGAATTCTCAGCCGGAAAGCGAGAGGAGGCGCGATCAATAATGTCACAGCCGCAAGTGCAGCCGGCAGCCTTAGAGCCGCGAAGGACTCATGGCTGAGATCGAGCATATGGGAAGTAGAAAGCGTGTCCGCACTCATATCGTGCTTCGCTAGCACGTTACCGATGTCCGGCTCAAATGGAAGATGTCGCGACTGCCACAAGAGAGTGACCAGGAGTATGGTAGCCGCAACACTCACAACTGCCAGGACTCCCGACGAAACCCTGAGCCACCCTTTTCGCACGCCATTATGGCATTCATTCCATTCACAGCGCGCAACTCCGTCTGCGACCAGTATCAGCAGGGGCAGATATGCGGGGAAAGTGTAGTACTCCTGGTTGGTCGAGATCGCGAAGAAGACAAGAATGAGGCCGGCCAGAATCCAGCAAAGCAGTTGCGTACGCGCAGAGAAGTCGTCCCGCCCTTCCTTCCGGATATCGATTACCGTTCGAACGGCAGCGGGCAGATACAGGCTCCAGGGGAACAACCAGACCAGATGCAAAGACCAGTAGAGTGCCCAAGGAAGCTTGTTATAGTCACGCGGATAGCGCTTCCCGAGGAACCTCAGGAAGTGCTCGTTGACGAAGTAGAACCAGAAAAAGCCGTGACCACTCTGCCCGCCAGTATTGCGCAGGCCCGCCAGAATATGCCACGGAGCCGCAATCACCAAAAATAGTGCAAGTCCGGATGCCAGGCGAAACTCGCGCCAGCGACGCCACTCCCCCGTAACCGCCAGGTATATGAAAGCCGCGCCCCCCGGAAATGCAAGTGCGATCAAGCCTTTCGTCAAGACTCCGAGCGCCATGCACGCGTATCCGGCATACCAGCGCCAAGGGCGGCCTTCAGATTGAAGAGCGGTCAAAAAGAAATACAAAGAGCCCGCGATCAGCACGCTGAGTAACACGTCAGGAATGAGAATTCGCGTGAAGAGAAAAACTCCCGCGGCCGTGTAGACGAAAACAGCGGCATAGATTCCAGCCCGCTCGCCAAGCGCTCGGCCCCCCCAAACAAGTGCTAGAACGCCGAGCAGAAGTACGGAAACCGCCATGGGCAAGCGCGTAGAAAATTCGCTGACGCCAAACAGATGGTAGCTGGCCACAACCAGCCAATACGGCAATGGTGCCTTTTCCAGATAGCGAACACCGTTAACACGCAAGGTCACATAGTCGCCCGTGACGAACATCTCGCGTGCGGCTTCCGCGTGCGTGCTATCGGCGTCGTCGAGCAACGGCGGAGTAAACAGGGAACCCAAAAACACGGCGGCAAAGACGACGGCCAGCATCCAATAGGACACCGTCCGCAAGCCCGCCGGCACGCTGGCCTGGGTTTCAGCGACTGGTACTGTGGAGGTAGCGCTCAAATGGAGTGGACCCTTTTAAGGGTACCGGGGATAGACGGCGTCCGCAAGCGCGTGGGAATGACCTCAGTGGCTTTTTGACTCTCCGTTTCTTTCAAAGAACTTCCATTTGTCCATGCCCGCAGGCACGGCCACATCGAAGAAACCGACCATCATCTCGTCGGAAGTCTGATCGCCCCACGTCACAGTCTTCGTGGGATCAGGATTATGCAGATTGTTCTTTGAATTGTCGTACCAGGCGATCGCGCGCAATTTCGTTCCCGCCTTCAGCAGGCGGGGTTCTGCCAGCCGGTAACTCAACTGCCAATGGAAGTGATAGTTCACCCGCAGCAGCACTTCCACACTGCCATCGTCGCGCACGATGTCATATTCAAAGCGTTTTCCGCGCAGGTGCATGTGCGGAAAGAGACTAAGCAGGGTCGCATCGTGGGGAAGCGTGCCCTGAACCTCCACTCGGAAATCATCGGCACCGGGAGGGATGATCAGGGCGTGATTATTCAATTGCAGCGTGATGACCCGCTGCTGGGGCGAAGTCTTCGCAAAGACCAAGCCGATGCCGGTTTGGTCCTGGTCTGCAGTGCCATTAGTCGTGTAGTGCATTTGAAAAACCAAGTCGGAGCCTGCCGGGACAAATTTCGCCATTCCGTCAGGCCATTGATCTGGCGAACTGCCGGGCGCATATACTAGCAGCAGATCGCTGGTCGTCTCGTGTGCTTGACGATGCTCCAGGGGATCCTTAAGCGTGGATGCCGTAAACGGCTCGCCGATCGGGGCATGCCGGAGCCATTGTGAGTCTGGCGGGCGGATGTACACCACCGCGTGGTGTACATGTGACGCGCTTCCCGGACGAAACTCCGACATCTGGACCCAGCGATCCTCAGTGAAATGCGTGGGCACAATCTCGTAGGTGTACTCGATTTCCCCTTGTGCGGGAATCGGGACCGGCTGCGGCATCTTCACCAAGAAGTCTGGCCGCGAAATGTTCCATCCTTCGGCCCACTGCTTTGCCGGTGGGGCATCGTGCTCATCTCCCGCCGGCGCGCCAGCCGTAGCCCATGCGGAAATGGTGCTGATCTGATGCTCCGTCAACGACGGATCGTCTGCAAAATGTCCGTACCGCGGGTCGGCGAACCACGGCGGCATCATCTTCGTTTGCACCGCGTGTGCGACCGCACTAGCCCATGGTCGCGTTTGGTCGTAGCTAACCAGCGGCATAGGTGCGGCTTCGCCCGGACGGTGGCAGCTCTGGCAATGATCCTGGAGAATGGGCAAAACATCTTTATAGAAAGTCGGTGGGGGCGGAGTGGGTCGCTGGAAACCGACGATGAACACGACCAGAGTTAAGATTCCCAAGGTCCCCGGAAATTTCGCCATACAGCAATTCTAATTCGACCAATTCGCCTTGAACGCCCCGTCGCGTTTTTCTTCCCCGCGCCAAAATGCTACATTCAAAGGTTCATGTCTGCCCCAAATTCCAACTTTGTCCGGGCTTGTAAGCGTCAGCCGGTCGAGCGTACACCGGTGTGGTTCATGCGCCAGGCTGGACGCTACATGCCCGAGTACCGCACGATCCGCAAGCAGCATTCACTGCTCGAGATATGCAAGAAGCCTGAATTGGCGGCGCAAGTCACGATCGAAGCGGCGGAAATTCTTGGAGTAGACGCCGCCATTATTTTTGCAGACCTGCTGCTGCCGCTTGAGGTCATGGGACTGCCCTTTCACTTCTCTGCCGGTGAGGGGCCGGTCATCGAGAAGCCCGTGCGCAGCAAGGAAGATATCGCGAACCTGCGCACCGATCGTGCGCCCGAACTCGGTTATGTTTCCGAAGCCGTGGCATTGGTGGCCCGGCACTTTGCCGACCGCGTGCC
>AR_comb_assmDRAFT_10562803_pt1 | contig 12420 bp, 11 predicted proteins | sample ArasoioldDNA_FD_10543 | JGI IMG/M metagenome (IMG submission 10543) | reverse complement strand
CTGAACGTTTCAAACGAGTTCTTACCATGATAATTACCGATACCGCTATTGCCACGCCCGCCAAAAGGCAAATAATGATTGGTGAGGTGCCAGCTTGCATTGTTGACACATCCTCCGCCAAAGGACACATTCTCGAGCCAATATTTTTCTTTTTTGCGACTGCTGGTGAATACGTAGAATGAAAGGGGATTAGGGTTGCGATCAATTATAGCTTTTGCGTCATCGAAATTTCTGAATGGAATCACAGGGAGAATCGGTCCAAAGATCTCCTCACGCATTATCGGCGCGTCGGGTGATACTTCCTCTATGATCGTCGGCGCAATATAGAGTTTTGCTTTGTCGAATTTTCCTCCGTAAGCAATCTTGCCTTGCTGCAAATAGTTCACTAACCTGTTAAACTGTTTCTCGTTGATGATTTTGCCGTAGCTATCGCTCGCGGATGGATCCTGGGAGTAAAATTTTGGGATCGTTTTTTTTAAGGCATCCAGGAATTTATCTTTCACTGCGTCATGCACCAGGATGTAGTCCGGTGCTACACACATTTGACCCGCGTTTGAAAAAGTTGTTACAGCTAGTCTTCGCGCGGCTACCTGGATATCTGCATCATCCTCTATCACAGCGGGGCTTTTTCCTCCTAACTCGAGAGTGACTGGGACGAGCTGTTCTGCCGCCATCTTATAAATTATTCGACCGACACTTGTACTTCCAGTATAAAAAATATGGTCAAATCGAAACGCGTTCATCATGGCGGGAACCATGACTGCTCCGTCACCTTCTGTATATAACAGGTATTCTGCAGGAAAATTTTCTTCAACAATTCTTTTCATCACGGCGGATGTCGCAGGCGCAAATTCGCTTGCCTTCAACACAACGCAGTTACCAGCGCCCATTGCCCCTACTAGAGGATTAAATAACAGTTGCAGAGGGTAATTCCATGGGCCAATTATTAGCACCACACCCAAAGGTTCCTTTATCACATAACTATGCGACGGAAGGTTGAGAAGATTTGTTTTTGCGCTTTCAGGCCTCATCCATTGGCGCAAGTGCTTAAGCGCAGAATTAATTTCGCTGATGAGAAACCCGGTCTCGGTGACCCAACTTTCTTCAGGGCTTTTTTTCAGATCGACATACAGCGCTTCATGCAACTCGTTTTCATATGATAGAATAGCAGATTTTAGTTTCTGTAATTGCTGCTTTCGGAAATTGTATGATCGTGTTTTCCCGTTATTATAAAATTGCCGCATCACTTGCAACTTATCAATCAATGAACTGGCTAACATATTGAACGTTTACGAAAAGTAAGTTAGTGATATTAGTTGGTGGGTCATCGGGCATGCTTATTATTTGGACGGGAATCGTGACGGTGCGACCCGCCCTCTGGCATAATTACTGCGCGGTAATCTTTGAATAATCAAAATGATTACGTATGGCAAGAGGAGATAAAAACAAACGTGGCGCCTCAGGTCGTGGAGGCAGCAATCAAAGTAATCAAGGTCTTAAAAGGAATGACAATCAACAAAAATCAAATCGCAATAAAAGAATAACCGGGGGATGGCCATCCGAGCCGCAGGATCAAAGTCTAATTTCCGAATTTGACCGAAGCAGGTCGCGCCCAGAAGAGGTAAAGCCATCCATCAACACGAATGAACGACGATTCAACCTGCTTGTAGATAGCGTTCCCTACATGGTTACCGCAAAGCCGTTTCCGTTCAATGGAGAAGTTCGTTATCATGTGAGTGTTAACGGAGGTTCCGAGCACGTGTTTACCTGGGATTCGAGCGTGGGTCAATTGAGAGCCATTGACGATGAGGCATCCATATTGCCCGATAATGTGGAAGAAGCAATCTCGGAAAAACTACAATCAAAGGCATAAGCAGATTTCCGTCAAACGATGCCCTGTTCATCAAGAAAATCTCGCATGTTGTCCCATGCGCCAGGACATAGCTTCCACGAGGTGTAACTTTATCGTCATGAATAGGACGCTCCTTTCACTATTAATAACTTTTCTCTGCGCTTCATGCAGGAACAATCAGTTGCCGGCAATCAACGGGGAAGCCACGCGAGTTGTAAAGAGTGGATTGAATTTTCCCTGGGAGATCATTTGGGGGCAAGATGATCATATTTGGATGACAGAACGAGATGGCAGAATTAGCTGCATCGATCCTTCGAATGGGAATGTTATCTTTTCCTTTAGAATACCTGACGCTGAATCCAACAACGAAGGCGGTTTACTCGGCATGGCGCTAGATCCGAATTTCAGTCAAAATGGTTTCTTATATATAGTTTATGATTATCGCAAGGCGGGCGTTTATACGGAGAAACTGGTGCGTTACACTTACGCAAATAATGCATTGAATAATCCTGTTGTTTTAATTGATGGAATTAAAGCCAACAGCAATCACGATGGATCGAGGCTATGGATCACCAATGAGGCCAGTCCAAAAATATTTATGAGCACAGGTGATGCGCTGGATCAGACTCTGCCACAAAACGTCAATGCGCTCAATGGTAAAATTTTGCGAATAAACCTCGACGGGACGATTCCTGCAGACAATCCTTTTTCAAACAACCCGGTATGGAGCTATGGCCATAGAAACCCACAAGGACTTGTGATGGCTAATAATATTTTATACTCTTCGGAACATGGTCCGGACATTGAAGACGAGTTGAACGTTATTGAAGAAGGCCGCAATTATGGTTGGCCAAACGTAATGGGCCCGTGCGACGGCGGTGAGGTCAGTTTTTGTTCTACCAATAATGTAAAGGAACCGATTTGGAGCAGTGGGAATAGCACCCTTGCTGTTTGTGGTCTTGATTATTATGCAAGTGACTTAATTCCCGAATGGAAGAATTCTTTGCTGATGCTGACTCTAAAAAATGCCAGCATCAGGCAAATCAAATTAAGTGCGGATGGGCATTCGGTGATCGAGATGCAAACATATTTTAAGGATCGATGGGGTCGTTTGCGTGATCTGTGCATTTCGCCTGCAGGCAAGGTGTACGTGTGCACAAGCAACGGTGGCAATAATGATGTGTTATTGGAGATAAGCAAGCCAGAGTAATGAGTAATCAGTAATTATCAGTAATGAGTAATGAGTGACATCAGGCCAACCGGAGCGTATGCACTCATTACTCATTATTGATTATCCTGACTAGTTACCTGCAATCTTCGCCCGCGCTCGCCACACAATAATTCTCCAAACAATTTCTGCCGAAACTAATGCGCTCAGGGCAAACAGCGCGGGAATCCACATTTTACCCTCCAAAGAAAAAGCGCTGGTAAGGGCAATTGTGTAAACGCCGATGGGAAACAGTATCAGTATGCATAATCCTGGAATTCCCAAAGGAATTTTGAAAGGCCTTTTCTCGTCCGGAAGCCTAATGCGAAAAACAACCAGGCTGATGAATTCAAGAAACAGGGCGGCACCATACAACGTGACATCGATGATCAAGAGATCACCAAGTGTCCAAAAGATCATTCCACTTACAACCAATGCACATGCGATGATAGAGATGTGCGGGGTATTAAATTTGGGATGAAGAACATGCAGCTTTGCGGGAAGCAGATGATCATCCGCCATTACTTTTGGTATTCTTGAAACAGAGAGCAGCACTGCGGAAAATAATCCGAGAGTGCTCGCCATGCCACCAGCAGCAATTATCAGCCCAAGCCAATGGCCGCCTACAAAAGATCCCAAGGCAGGGAAGCCATCTTCTTTTAATAAATCAAGACTAATTCCAGACGACAACGCGACTATCACAGCAAAGAGGTAAACTATAAGTGTTAAAGCAAATGCTAACGCTGTTGAAAGGAGATAAGTCCTGACGGGTTTGTTCACTTCCTCGGCGTACGTCGTGGTATTATCCCAACCGAGAAAATTCCACATCACGGTATATAACCCCATTCCCAAAGCCGAATAGTGAATCCCGCTAAGAGACGGTGCTGGAAGTTTTAGTGGAGAACCGCTGTAAAAAAAATAAATCGCAAAGAGAATCACAAAGGATAGCACCACAGCGGCACTCAGGATTGTCGAAATCCTTCCGACGGGAACAATACCCAAGATGTTGAGTCCTGCACCAACCCAGACAATGATAAGGCAAATCGGAATTTTGAACTCTGCGATTTGTGGGAAAAAGAAGGATGCATATTGCACAAAGAGCACAGGGTAGATGGCCAGGTCCACAAAAGTATAAAGCCAGGTCCACCATCCTTCATACCATGCCCATCGCAGGCCAAGAGCGCGTTTCACCCATTGATAGTACCCGCCGGTCACGGGCATCATGCTGTTTAATTCCATTACCACAAAAATGGTTGGCACATCCCAAATCAAAGGCGTCAACAAAAGTAAGATCAATGCGCCGTGTTTGCCGGCGTAAGAAAGCAGCGGCTCTAAACCGTACGGCCCGCCCGATACAGTGAGAAAGATCACAGCAGCGAGTGGGATGACTTTTAGTCGGCGATAAGAACCGTTCCTCGGCATGTATAAAAATATTCCGAATTATTCAACACTCAAGTGAGAGAATCCCAGGGCGTGTGCGTCTTGCCTGTAATTGCATATCAAGTTTTGCGACGTAGACGGTCCTCATTTGGATTTTTCAATTCTTGTTCTTGCCTCTTGCCTTTGCATAAACGAAGTCCAAATTGGCAGGATAAAATCTACTGTACCACCAATCTTTATATTGCGGTGGCACGTTTCGTTTGATGAAAATCGAATCCGGCTCCCTGCTGCGAACAGCTTGCGCGGCCATTTGTTGAAGGTCACCGATGTAATGTATCATATCCCTTAATGCGTCCTTGCCAGCCACCGGGCCATGACCAGGAATAAATTGTTTCAACGACGTATCTGCATTAAAATGTTCAAGATGCCGCTTCCATCCTTCAACGTCGCCGTCGCTCAGCCACGGATGTCGTTGAACAAACAATAGATCCCCCATGAAAGCAATTCCTTCCTTTGGCAATATCATCACGACGTCGCTTCCCGTGTGCCCGTTTTTGCATTCCAGCAACAGCAAGGATTTTTTAGACCCATGGATCCACATGGAATCCTCAAAAGTCACATCTGGTAATACGGTTTTTAATTTCGGCAGTGACTGAGAAATCGCCTCAAAGTAACCCAACCACATGGTCGCTTCCTCCTTTTCCTCTGGCCGTGCCGATTGTACTTGCTGCCTTGCAATTGCCAACCTCGCCGAAATATTTTTCTTTGCCCAGGCCTGCTCGTCGGGTTCCGTTTTCTGTATTGCATTCTTTGTCCATTCCGTGCTAATAACCAATGCGCCGGGGACAAACGCCTGCGTGCCGCGGATGTGATCATCATGAAAATGACTGTTGACCACAAATGAAACTTTATGCTTCGTCAATTGTTCCGCGACCTGCTTCAATTCTATAGCCGCATCGGGATTGATAAATGCATCGAATACCAGCGTTTTATTCCCGAGATCAATGATGCCTGCATTGGAAATCGCGTGGCCACCTTTGTCATTTTGCACCGCCGCCCATACTCCCGTGGCCAGTTGCTTGACAGAAAAGTTCCTGGATGCCTGTGGTGTTCGAAACGCAACTACAAAGACAATGATAAAAGCCGAGGTTAAAAATGTTTTCACCATAATTGTCAATTGAGTGTAAGCTTTCAATAAGAAGGTGATCACTAATATAAAGAATTCGGTCGATGTTTGACTCGCTGTAATTGCGGCATAAATTTTTCAGCAAATTCTAAAAAATGATTCTATGAAACGAAAGGGCGAGAACAAAAAGCGGAAACCTCGGGGAACAGGTCGCCATGAGCATCTATTACGCGGGGAAATCAACTCGGAACAAAATACACAAAACACAAACGCACATCAAGAGGCAGAAAAAGATATGGCCGATGACGCGGAGTTTGTTGCCTATAATAAGAATGATGATCTTGATGAAGGAGAGACGGCAAGATTAGGAGAGAACACAGACCTGGTATAGTGTGAGCATGCGTACGCCTAATTGGAAGCTAATGATCTTAGATATGAAAGTTGCGATGAACGATTGATAAAAAAGGCGTCGACATCGCCACGGCTGATTTGTTTTGAAAAATAATTCGCCTGGGCCAGCGAATCAATCCTGGCCAGGAAGAAATCAGATCGCGTTGCAAATTTTCTATTTATAATAAGCCACCCGGTGTTAAAGCTCAGAGTGTCTAAGTGCTCATAATATAAAGTGGGCGGTTTAAACGTGTTTGTTCCAAGATTAAATGCATGTATCTGTTTACCGAAACCATGAAGTAATTTCCAATTCATCATATTGTCGTGCTCTGGAAAATAGAAATAATTTCCCCCAAGCTTCGTTGAAAGCACCTGCATATCCTTAAACCAATCACTGTTTCTAAAAAATAGGCGATAAGGCATGTATATCCAAAGAACGCACGCGAATAGGGGATACCTTACCTTATGAAAAAGGGAATTTGATGAAAATAGACTTCGCCAAAGGAAGTACACAAGTAGAAACGCATACGTCATCCAATACCATTTCTCTTTTGTAAGTGCGACGCAGGAGACAAACAAAACTGCTGACGTAATTACGCAAAGCCGTAACAATCGCTTCTCGCTCGACGCCGCAGTTAGCACTGCCGTAGTCACTGCCACGCCCAACGGCAACAGGAAAAGAAAGTGTCTCGGCTTATAACACAGTGGCTGGTATCCCTTCAGAGAAAATGGAAAATATAAACTCAACAGCACAAGAATCACAAAGTACATTGCCAGCCGATCCTTTTTTAAGGAATATGTTTTGTCAAAAATTAATCGAAGCAATATTATTAACGACCCGAAAATGACAGGATAAAAGCTCGCTGACATAAAGTTTGTCCATACGTCGTAAGTAAGTCTTGTCACCAGGCGGCCTTGTCCAACGGAGGCGTAATTGCACGGGTTGGAATAACTGGCGCTTTGCATCTGGTGAGCGCGGAAAAAGAAGTCGCCGGTAAAATGATGGTACATCAGCCCAGCAAGAATTCCAAGAACACTGAAGGTAACTATCGCGATTAACGCTGCCTTAAAGGCCAGGAAGCGTTTTTCAACAAGCGCCATGCAACAACAAAATGGAACAAAAATGAGGGCTGTTTCCTTAAAAAACATCGCTGCAAAGGAAGTTAATCCGATAAAGATCGCATTGCGGAATATTGTCAGTCGCGGTCGTTCATTTATAACATTTCGCCAGAGAAGCACGACGATTATTCCTGCCAGCACTATGTAAACGTCCGGCAATACGCCAACCGTTGAGTCGTTCAATACAGGATTAAAATAAAAAAGGGATGACGAAACAAGGACGGTGCCGGCACTTCTAGTCTCAATTAATTTGAATGCCGTTAAATAAGAACACAACGTAGTCACCAGCATTGTTCCAAAGACGGTGGTAAAAATGCTAATGCCACCTAGTCCGTAGAGGAGAGATTGAAATGCAATCAACAAAATTCTACCTGCGAAAATATCGCCAGGCACAAACGGATCGTAATTACCATGAACCATGTTGCTGGCGAGCATGGCATAATGAAGGTCGTCCTCCCCGGTGAATCCTTTAAAAGTTAGCCAGCGGGATATTAAATAAATAATAGTAACAAAAACAAAAATGAGTTCGCATCGGTATGTTGAAAGACCGTTCTTCAAATCGGATTGATGTGCGTGTATAAAAGTATTGTAAAAAGGAGACTAATATAGTTTCCATTTGATTGACAATTTTAGAGCTGTAAATGAAAAAGAAACGGGATCCATTAAGAATCCCGTTCGCATTGGCACTGTCGATGTTGCCCTAGGCAACTGGCTCAGGTTTGTGCTCCTTTTTTTCCAGGTATCTTTCCAGCAAGTCAGGAACTCGCTCAAAAGCCGCGCCCAGACCTTTGCTCGTACGAGTCGGGATAAAAGAAATTTGGTCGGCACGAGTGACCAGGAAACCAATTGGTGCCACGCCCACACCTCCGCCAGCTCCGCTGCCAACGCCTTCGCCCTTTCCTTTGCCTGGGGCATCTCCATGTCCTTCACCACCACCATAACCAAGGCCTACCCCAAATTTCACCACCGGTATACAGGTAAATTCTCCTAACTGGAACGGCTGGCCAATCACCGTCTCGGTTTTTGCTTCTGTTCTGAGAAAATCAGTAAGCCGTTTTACTGTTTCATCCAGGTTGACTGTCATAAAATTTAGTTTTAGAATAAAAAATTACTTTTTCAAAAATGCATAAGCTAACTTCCAGGGGGCATTGCCGATGATTAACAGCAAGTAGTTTTCGCCCGTAAAATTTATAAACAAGTGCTGTCGCATATTCCGACTAAAATTCAGCGCGTACAGCCATGCGTTTTTTGTAACATCTCCCGTGTCCACTGCAATCAGCCATTTCTTTACCCGAAACGATTTGATCACATTGAAGAATTTTCTTGCCCGGTTTCTTTTTTTGCCGATTGTTTTCTTGCGTTCACCCTTGCTCGTTGTTTTCTTCTTGTTCTTAGAAATTATTTTTTCCAAATCCCATTCTTTGTGAAAAAACAACACCTTAACGCTTAGAGACCAACACTCATTTTGATACGTGACGACCGCTCGGCCAATACTTGTCCAGCGAAGACAAGCTCGTGGAATTCTTGTGTCGATTTCAACTTCCAGTGGAGCGATAAACAACCAGCAAATGACCAGGAAAAGAAATATGGGTAGAATGATCCACACAACTATAAAATTCGCTTATGAAAACAAGAAATAAAATGATCGCTATCAGGGTGCGCCAATGCATTGCCGGGGAATATTTTTGACAAAAAAGACCACGAGGTAAAAAAGCTGGCAAAGTTTTTATCCTACCTTCATAAGCCACATCTTATTATTAACCTTTAAAGGATGTTATATGCGTTGGATGGGTGGCAGGGAAAGTTCAAATGTGGATGACCGCCGTGGACTTTCAACGGGCGGTGGAGTTGCAGTGGGCGGTGGACTAATTGGAATAATATTCCTCGTTGTAAAGTTATTGATGGGAGGAGGAGGGAATGGAGATGAGCAGGTCCAAATTCCAGGTCAAAGCGACCAAATGACCGCTCAGGAGAAGGCCCGCGATGACGAAAGAGCAAAGTTTGTAAGCGTAGTGCTTGGTTATACGGAAGATGTCTGGGACTCGCTGTTTAGTGCGCAAGGGAGACAATACAAAAAGCCGACACTAGTTTTGTTTCGCAATAGCGTGCAATCCGCGTGCGGCCTTGCCAGCGCGGCAACAGGACCGTTTTATTGCCCGAGTGATGAAGAAGTTTACATCGACCTTTCTTTCTACGAGGAACTTGAAAATCGTTTCAAGGCTCCCGGTGACTTTGCTGAAGCATATGTGATCGCTCATGAAGTTGGCCATCATGTTCAAAAGCTGCTGGGAATCTCGGATAAAATGGAAAACCTGAGGCAACAATTGAGTGAAGGCGAGTACAATAAGTATTCAGTGATGTTGGAATTACAAGCGGACTTTCTCGCCGGCGTCTGGGCGCACTATGTACAAGAGAAAAATATTCTTGAGGCCGATGATATTCCCGAAGCTCTAAATGCAGCAAATGCGATTGGAGATGACCGCCTCCAAAAAGAATCCCAGGGTTATGTAGTGCCTGAATCCTTCACACATGGAACTTCACAACAAAGGATGTATTGGTTCAAGAAGGGATTCGACACCGGCGACATGAACCAGGGAGATACTTTTCATGATCCATCTCTACAGCGATGATAGAAATGAAAAGGCCAGAATGCACTGGCCTTTGAATTAGCATTTTTACGGTATTTCTAGTCCGTTGATTTCTTAATGTATCCGAACAAACCATGTGTTTCATCATCAGGGCCGGCAGCAAAATACAGGAAGTTGGCATCAATCTGCTGCGCGGCTGAAGCTGAAGTTGGAAAAGCTATACCCCAAAGACCCTCAATTACAATGGGGTTGCCATGTGACCTGAGCTGTCCTAAAAACTCGCCATCGGAATTAAATGCGTTGATACGGCCGTCGCCAAAGTTACCGACTAGAATCACGTCCTGTGCACCTGCATCACCCCAGAAGCCGGCGGGTGGTTTGGCTACTCCCCAAGGCGCATTCAATTGACCAAACGTAGCAAAACGTTTCACAAACGATCCGTCCGGATTGTAAATATCAACGACTCCAAATCCTTCATGGTGGATCTCATCTCCATCCGGGCCAACTTTCGCGTACATGACGTAAAGCTTTCCACCAACATTTTGAATATTAAAAGGTGAATATCCTGCCGGAAGATTTGGATCAGTGAATGATTTGTTCACCTCTTGCCAGGAAGTATCATAGGTATCAATTTCTCCCTCCGCAAAATTGGCGGCGTACAAGAACGTGTTCGTTCCATCGGATGCGATCGCAAGTCCCAGGTAGGAAGCATCAGGAGAATCATCAACTTTCTTTATTGCTGTCGCGCCTCCATTCCATCCGGAGATCGTACCGTCATCACTGGCAAAAATGAAGCGGGCAGAGTTGCCATTCGGAAGTCTGAAGCCGGCGCCGCCATTGAAAACTTGCCCGGTAGGATGTCCAACGAGGGAATTGCCGGCACCTGGAATGCTGACTGGTGAAAATGCCAACGGGACGCCGAGGCCATTATATATCCCCGTCTTACCTGTTACATTGGCGGAAACCCACGCCGGTCCGGAGGTTGGGAACGATATACCCCACGCATTAACGAGATTCGGATCGATGTGCGCTGGGCTATATTCGTCATTATCACCGACGAGATTGACCTGATCAAAATCCTTTAAGGACTTTTGATCCTTCCCGTTAATTGCCTGATCGGATGATGATCTTTCGATGGATTTTTGACAGCTTATTACCAGAAAGCATACAATTGCACAGACAGCTAAGCTGAGATAATTCACTTTGCGAGAATCTGATTTCATACAAATTGATTTAAGGTTGACAAAATAAATTCCTGCTCAGAACCGTGGAAATGATTCTGATCTTTTGTGAGTCAGGATTATTCGGGAAGGTATCTCCAGGGCAGGAAATAAGACGGGCCTACCTTCTATTCGTTTGATGGCGTGTAAGAGTTGCCCCTTGCTCCGTAAATTTTTTCTGTAAGCGAGCTCATTCGTGCAAGAATTGAAAGGCATTCTGCGTAATTTCGGCTTTAGCCCCTAGTTATGACCGACGAATATTTCATGATGCTTGCTCTTAAAGAAGCACGGATTGCTTATGAAGAAGATGAAGTTCCCATTGGAGCTGTTGTTGTACTAAACGATCGCGTAATTGCCCGCGGCCATAACATGACTGAAAAATTGAAAGACCCTACTGCACATGCTGAAATGATTGCCTTGACCTCAGCCTTTAACTATGTCGGTGGCAAATACCTTCCGCAGGCTTTCTTATATGTAACCGTAGAACCTTGCCTGATGTGCGTGGGTGCTATGTATTGGGGTAAATTAAAAAAAATCATCTGGGGAACCGAGGATGAAAAGAATGGATATAAAAGAATAACCGCAGCCAATTGGCCTTTCCATCCAAAAACGGAAGTGGTGCATGGCATACTCAAAGATGAATGCAGTCAATTGATGAAGGATTTCTTCAACAAGAAACGGTAAATCTGTAACATGCGAACAAAGCCGTCAAAAAGGCGAGTGCGTGACGCGTCACCTTATCCCAATTTTAATTTCACAGGATCCCACTTGATTCCTTTTTCCTGGAAGTAACTGTCGTTGCACAACAACGCGGGCGCAGCCGCTCTATATCCAAATAATGCATCCTCCCTTGACATCTTGCTGTTCCGAATTGCGGTAAAAAAATTATGCCAGTGGTCGAAGTGCGCACCCTTGTACCCTTCCTCCGCCTTGTAAACAACACTATCCGGTGGCAACATTTTCTTTCGATCATATTCGGTTTCCTGAACTTTATTTTGCTTCGTTTTCATTAAAGGATCATCAGCGGCCGCATACGTTTTGCTTTTCGTGAGGGTTACTTTATCCCATTCTACGTTTAAGCTGCCTTCATTTCCTACCAGCCTTAAATATGTATTGTCGGCGGTGCCATCTACAAAATTTACGCGTAGCGATAAGTTGAACGCTGGGTGATTTTCGGTCTCGGGATAATCGAACATGCCCAACAATATGTCGGGTACTTCGCGGCCGTCCTTCCAAAATCGAAGCCCGCCCATGGCCATTATTTTTTGTGGGCCCAGTGAATTGGTAATGAAGTGCAAGCTGGAAAACAGATGTACAAATAAATCGCCGGAAACACCCGTGCCGTAATCACGATAACATCTCCAACGGAAAAATCTCTTGGCGTCAAATGGTCGGTCAGAGTAATTGTGCAAAAAACGCTTCCAATCGACGGTTTTATCTGAAGCGTCCGCTGGTATATCATATTGCCAGGCGCCAAATGGGGAGTTTCGAGCCCAAAAGCCTTCAGCATAATTTAATTTGCCAATGGCGCCGGCGGC
>AR_comb_assmDRAFT_10276606_pt1 | contig 12429 bp, 8 predicted proteins | sample ArasoioldDNA_FD_10543 | JGI IMG/M metagenome (IMG submission 10543) | reverse complement strand
GTCAAGAAAATTGACTGGGATGAAAAAGAATCGTATGTCTATGAATAATATCCTGTATCATCAAAGATACGGTAACCCTTAGACTCTCGAATGGCTCTCTTTTATTGCTTCTCCACCTACATGTCGAAATACTATCATAGTCCAACCTTGGGTCTATTTGTCATCCATCCATCCATCCCCTAGAGAAATAAATATGAAATATTCGGCGTGATCACATGTTCTCTATCAGTGGGTAGTTGAGATATTTTTCTATTTTCATTTAAGAGGTTCTATGTACATAACAATGAATATAGCTTGCTTGAGAGCGACAAATCAGTATCTTATGAATGTGCTCTATTTTATCATGAATTAGTCACAAATCAGATAAATCTATTATATCTACCAGTATCGTTTCTTTTGTCTCCAGTTGGTATAGCCGTAGGCTCTTCTTCAGGTAACATGTACGTAACTGACTCAGAATAATAATTATCACTTACCAACATCGACTCGTGTCTATGCAATCTTATCAACATGTCATTTTGCTTGTAAACGAATAACCATTGTAATAAGCAAATATGTTGAAAAACGATGCTCAGTATTATTGATCCACTGTATGCATTAGTCTGATGACAACTGTTCTTTAGCGTGTATTATTTAGTGGTTGTACTATTATTTGCCCTTTCATATGCATGTATGAACGATCGTAGTATGGGTAAACACCAGGCTTGGCCATTTGGAATGTGAACTCCTTTCCTGGAAATATGGGTGAAGAATAGAATATATTGGAAGGTCCTTTATCAGGAGTACCTGAAACGATTGTATGGCCAAAATTATCATTATTGATCCATGTAACATTAGAACCCACTGACACTGTGATCTTTGATGCATTGAATGGATTTTGGCTCGAGGAATCAGAAGCGCCAGGATTAATGGCAACAATAAAATTCTTCTTCATATTACTGGGAACACTAGGATTTTTTGGCAGAAAGGCTAAAGCCTTATTGTTATTTATTATAGACGAAACAGATGATAGAATGAGAAGTGAAATAACCATTGTTAATAAATAAGAGTTTCCATTCAAATTATTAAGAAATCTCAATAAATTATTAATTTTCATTTAACCATAATACCTTTAGACAATAAGAAATATGAATAATATATTCGTTTAATTTCATGGGTGTTTCCCTATTCCCTCGGCTCTACTGTGAAGTTATACTACTACAGAAATATCAGTACGTCGGACGGCACAAAAATATTTCTACAGCTCAAGAAAAAATACTTGTGTCTAGTAGTAGAGATAACAGTCATGAGTCAAATAAGTGGAGTACCTCAACCAAGATCTCGCGCATTTTTTTACTTGTGATAAACGAGTGTAGATAGCGAAGGTAGTAAAGATATATCCTTGGAGATTGAATATAGTGAAAAGTCAGGGTTTTTGACCCCATCAGCTAAAACTAATATTTACAGATAAACTGGCAATTATAAGATGTTTTTATATTCTACTATGATAAACTACATATCTATCCGATGATGCTAAAAAGTATTTTTATGGCCTTTATTCCAATTTTCGCTTTAGCTTCTAGTATTATTGTTTTGACCTTCCTTTCACAATTTCCTACTACAATTTCAGTTATTCTCCATAATTATACAGTACTCGCATTCAGAGCTACTAATCCCACTACTAATAATATTACTAATCTAACCCCTCCAAATAATACAATTGTCAATCATCCTCCAGTGGCCAATGCCGGCATAAATCAAATAGTAAATGAGACTGATACTGTGATACTAAATGGAATTGCTAGCGATCCAGATCCTGATGATAATAAATTAAGTTACTCATGGAAACAAATAGCTGGACCTGGTGCTAAACTTCAGAATGGCAATACTACTAATCCTTCTTTTACAGCTCCAACTGTGCAATCAGATAGAGACTTGAAATTTATGTTGACAGCTAAGGATGAGAATGGCGCTCAGAGTACCAATTCTGCCATCGTAATTGTAACGGTCAAACATGTTAACCAACATCCAGTAGCAAATGTAGCTCAAGAAAATCAAATAGTTAATCCTGGAGATATTGTTACTTTAGATGGTGGTAAAAGTACTGATCCTGATAGTAGCGATTCATTATCTTATTTATGGACACAGATGTCTGGTCCTACAGTTAAGTTAGATAGTGCGAATTCGCCAATAGCTACTTTTACTGCTCCTTCCAATATATCTAAAGATACAACACTAGTCTTCAAGTTAACAATTAAAGACAGCAAAAATGCAACTGGTAAAGATGACACTAAAGTAACAGACAAGTATGTGCCACCTATTAATAAACGTCCTCTAGCTAATGCTGGAAAAGATCAGACAGTTAATGAAACAGATATTGTCCATTTAGATGGCACTAAAAGCAGAGATCCAGATGGTAATATAACATCATATTCATGGAAACAGATAGGAGGATCAAATGTTACAATAAATGGTGCTAATAAACCCAATGCATCATTTACAGCTCCTTCAAATATTTCTTCCACTAGTACGATATTATTATTCAAGCTAACAGTTACGGATAATAAAAATGTAAGTGGTATCTCGACAGTCAAAATCACAGTAAAACCTGTCAATCATCCACCTGTGGCTAATGCAGGAACAGACCAGACAGTTAATGCCAATACTACTGTTACCTTAGATGGAAGTACAAGTTCAGATGGAGATGGCAGCATAGCCAAGTATTCATGGACACAGACTGCAGGTCCAGCTGTTACACTCAATGATGCTGATACGTCTAGACCATCATTTACAGCACCAAATGTATCATCTGATACTGAATTGAAATTCTCTCTTGTAGTTACTGATGATAAAGGTGCAGTAAGTAATAATTCTGCGACTGTATCTGTTACAGTGAAAGCTGCTATATCTAAGCCACAAAAGTCAACAGCACCAATTAATCAGGCGAATGTTCCTGCAGAGAATGAATATGTATATGTTAGAATGTGGGGCTCCGGTGGCACCGAAGATGGACAATTTAATGCTCCAAGAGGTATAGCTGTAGATTCATCTGGTGATGTGTATGTTGCTGATGGTAATAATAATCGTATTCAGAAATTTGATAGCAATGGTAAGTTTATAACAACATGGGGACAGAACGGAGAGGGGCAATTTAGTGCTCCAAGTGGTGTTGCTGTTGATTCGTCTGGTAATGTGTACGTGACAGATAATTTTGATCACCGTATACAAAAGTTTGATAGCAATGGCAAGTTCATAACAACATGGGGATCTTCTGGAGCTGCAGATGGGCAATTCAACGGTCCAAATGATATAGCTGCTGATTCATCGGGTAATGTGTATGTGACTGATGCTAATAATAACCGTATACAAAAGTTTGACAGCAATGGCAAGTTCATAACAAAATGGGGATCAAAAGGCACCGGAGATGGACAATTTAATAATCCAACAGGTATAGCTGTTGATTCATCTGGTAATGTGTACGTAGTTGATTATTTCAATCATCGTATACAAAAGTTTGATAGCAATGGCAAGTTCATAACAAAATGGGGATCAAAAGGCACCGGAGATGGACAATTCGATAGTCCAGGTTATCTTGTTGTTGATTTGTCAGGTAATGTGTATGTGACTGATGATAACCGTATACAAAAGTTTGACAGCAATGGTAAATTCATAACAAAATGGGGATCAAAAGGCACCGGAGATGGACAATTCGTATCTCCAAACGGTATTGCTCTGGACTCATCTGGTAATGTGTATGTATCAGAATTTGGCAATGATCGTATCCAAGTATTTGCGCCATCTCATAACGCTTCCAGATGAATGCCTACATATATAAAGACTTGTACTTTATGATACGATGTCCAGTGTGTGATTGCTCGTTTTGATCAACATTAGTTGTAGTAAAGACCAACAGTTATTCTTTTCCGCTCCCATATTGCCTGTACTTAGTTTTCTTATAGATAACATCATAGGTTCCAAATACACATCTGTTGTATATAATTCTGGAATATCTAGTACTATAAGTTCTTTGCCGGTAATTCTATATTGATCACTTTCTTTGATCCCTTCCATTGAGTTATTAAGGTGCAATATCTTGGCTCGCAATGCCATCTACAATAAGCATGACAAAAGTGGAGGTATTTATTTCTCAGTGGAGACACATTAAAGCTGCATAATGCGATATCTCCACTATTTTTGATCAGATGTGAGCACGAATTTGCTCTTGATGGAGGTAGTGGAGTTAGTGGAGGTATTTCCTCTGAATCAGGACATGTTGTCTAGCTTTATATAATTCGTAATATCATATTCTAACCAAAAAAAGAGGGGTTGGTTTGGCTTAAGCAGGCGTAATGTGATATCTTGTGTCTATGCCTAAGCCAAACCTTTGAATTTTGAGGTTGACGTGACCTTCCATTAGGTATGTGTCAATTACTTCTGATGTCTGTTTGCTTACTTCCAAATACTTCTCTTGGTCGCCGTTGTTTGGGTCTATTACTGAATACCGAATTCTTTGGCTTTTCTTTCCATTGAATTCAACTACTATTGGCTCTATTTTCTCTGCATCGAATTGCAAAGTCCTCATTTCCTTTGCCTGTAGCTTTATGAACTTGTTCTCTTTCTGTCGCAACTGCGCATTTCTTTGAAGGTTCGCTCTTCCTTTTGGAGTTAATTCTGTTGTCATTTCTTATTCACTTTGCAAATTAGTTTGCTCAGTTGCATTGCCATTATTTGAACTGAGCTTATCCGGCCACACCCCGAGGAGGCTTTGCTTTGTGACCATATTCTTTTCGTTAAGAATTAATTCTTGTTCTATTGTTGCAACATCATAGCCTGTGATTTGCAGAATATCTTTGATGGTTTTCCACAACATAACCCTATACTTTTTAAAACTGATGTCTTGAGGGTTTAGAGAATAGCCTTCTTTACTGTCAGACTCGTAATACTCTATGATGTCTCCTTTTCTTGCACCAATTGTTAATCCTATCTTTCGCTTACGATCATTTTCATTTTCATACTCCTCTGGGTTTTTGGATAGTCTAAGAGATCTCTTTAGTAATTCTGGATTTACATTACCAGATTGTAAATCAGAAATTGCTTGTCTTATTTTGACTATAGGATCGTAATTACAATTGCTGTTTTTACAGTTAGTAAGGATATTGTGTACGATCTGTCTAAATACAGAATTAATCCATTTCGGCCGATCATTCTTGTCTCCTTCCATTCCGACAATGTCTAGTTCATCATCTATACCGGTCCAACCAACATAATGCTTTTTCTTATCAGATATTATTGCTGTTTTGTATGTCTTGGCGTGCTCTACTTCTATTGCAAGCTGCTTAATACATTCCTCTTTGAACATTATAATTGATTCTTCAGTGTCTAGAGACAAACCTACCTCATTATTCCAATTATTGTTATCACGATGAATGAATAGAGAATCTGTATCTCCATATACAATTTCAAAACCTATGTTCTTTGCAATATCCTTCATTCTAGAAATTGTGTATCTGCCATAAGCTGTAATTAATTCAGCTACTCTTGGATCATAATACTTGAAGTACGGACTTCCAAATACACCATATCCACCATTGATAAGAACTTTCAGTGCCAGCTGCTTTACACTATTCCCAAGTTGCTTTTGTTTAAGCCTCTCATTTTTGAATGTCTTTAATTTAGTTGGAAACGCACCTTCTTTTTGCTGGCAAACCCAATATTCTTTTTCTATTTTGCAGTCATTTGTAATGTCTTTAGGTATTCTACATTGTAAATCATCCTTGCAGCATTCACAGTTAACTGTGTCAAATGATATATTGTAAAGTATGGCCATAGTAGGATATAGACTAGTAACGTCTACAACAATTAGATTATGGTAAAGTCCCTTCTTTGGCTTAAGAACAGTTGCTCCAACGTATCGCAATTCAGAAGATCCTCCATCATTTCTGCGGATTAACTGAGCATTGTATGATCCACATTCTCCGTTAAGTGTCATATTATCAAATATTGCCGCCCACCAAGTAGACAATCCAGTGCGACATACCCTTTCAAAGTCAAGCTCAGTTATTTCCGCAATAGATTTCATAGCATCAAGAACCTCGCCATTGTTGTGTTTTGAAAGCTGCATTACCAATTCTGCATCTCTTAGAACGTATTTTTTTTGCTCTTCAACTGGAAGAGATTGTATATCTTTGCCAGTTAGTCCTCTGTATTTTCCTGCTGCGTCTACTCCAGAATCCTTTGTGCTATCTGCTAATACAGCCCTGGATACCTCGTCTAGCTTAAGTGTGCGATAACCATTTTTGAAAATGGTAGTTTGTACCATTGGCTTGCCAAAAACAGTATGAAGGTCAACATGGATTTGATTTCTGATATAGGGTTTGCCCGTGCTATTAATCTCGACTATAGAATCTAAGTTATTCGCTGCGCATCTATTGTGTAATATAACAAGATCAGAATCAACGCCATCCAAGTATTCTAGAGTGTCCTCATGGTATCTTGCAAACCCGGTCGAGTACCAACCTATTGAATAGTCGTAATTTAGCAGCTCTTGATTAACACTGATTAGGAGTTCACGCTCCTGGTTGTCAGAATCAGAATTTGAAAAGTCAGATATATGTAAAACTTTGCTATTACCATTAATATCTACAAAGGCAGCAGATAATAACACAACCTGTGTATTAGGATCAGTCAAAGCTCTTGTAGAAGATGACAATGGTTCTTTAATGGTGGAGGGCGAGGACCATTCAAAGTCAAATGCAACGTATGTGGATGGAAAGGGACTGGGATGATGAGTAAATTCTTTATTCTGCCTCACTAAGATTGGAATAATACCTTCACTATGTCCACTATCTTCACTTTCAGTTTTCTGAGCACGATTTTGGTCATTTTTTGGTGGAGATATTTGCTGGTGGGTGGAGGTGTTATCTCTACTTTCTAAAATACCTCCACTACTTTTGTCATAATCTCGAGCATAATTTTGGTTTGGTGGAGGTGGTGGAGATAGTGGAGATATTTTTTCGATTCTAAGGGTAGATGTATTCTTTTTACCGATATTGCCATTACTACTACTACTATAATTACCATCATCGCCGGTAGTTTGCCTACTGATAATGACGTTAATTCCAAGTCCCTCCCGAAGATTCGATAATATCGGCCTCAGTCTTCTCGTGAGTGAGTTGGCAGCTTTGGGCCATACCCTATTGGTAGTATCGATCTTGTGAACTTGCGCTATTCTGTTTAACTGTTCTAAGGCTTCTTTTGTTGAGCCATTCCAAAAGGTTACTTCGCCTTCTTTATACCAACTGTCAACAAACCTGTCAACAGCTTGAGCTAGAGGATTGGATTCAATTGCTTCAACATTTTGTCTTCCTATGTTTCGGTAGTATGCCTGAATAAACTCCATTGGCTTGTATCCCATTGCTCTTGCAATAGCCTCACCCCAAATTGCGAAATCAGCCATTCTAGGCAAGTTATGTAATTCTAGTGTACGCTTGATTTGTAACGACTTAACGAGAGTATCGAAGATATAACCTAAAAGCTGTGACTTTATTTCTTCAAATTCAGCCTCTACTTTGGATTCTTCTTTTCTTTCCTCGTCAGGTATTCTCTCGAACTCTTTTAATAAACTCCGATCTAGAGCATCCGGCTCGGTTAGAATATTATTTATACCATTTATTATAAGGAGGCGTTTGTAACTGTAAATCACGTCCTCGTCGTCGGTATACAATCTCCTTTTACTACTTCCAATTCCGGTTATTGCTTTGCACACTTCATCAGAAAACCAATAAGGTACGGTTTTGATATTATCATAGACAGAAAGATAATTATGATGTTGCTGCTGCACGAATTCACTTTTGTCTTGAGGAACATTAAGAATCTCTAGCTTATCAGGATCGATTAGCCTTTTTTTGAACTTACAATAGGTAGTCTTTACACTTCCTTTTTCGCCATAGGGAATACTTATCGGGTGCGGAATATCTGGAATGAATGCTGCAACAGTCCAGACTTTGATTAGTAGTCGATGGTCAGAAGTATTCATGTGCATTGAACTAAGATATCTATCAAATATATCTGCAGGATAGTTCCTGTCAGGTTCAACCTGAGATTTTTGATTGAACCTAGTGAATAACACATTATCAGAATGCTTTGTTATTTCCCAACCAAGTGTAGTTATTTTTATACATCTCCAATCAGCATCCCCCAGATCATAATGTATTTCCTGATTCTGATTGCCCCATGCTGTCCTCAGGTTTAATGTTCGTTCTTGTTCTGAAAAAAGAGACTCTGCATATACTTGCTGTATAGCACTGGTCAACGATTCAGAACCGGCAACTTTCTTTCCCCCTGCGCTATCATAGTATAGTTTGCGGACGTAATATTCGAATCTCTTTGATTGTACTGACATTATTTCCGTATGATCTGAAACTTTGATCCTGATATTGGCGGTTCCATATTGATCTTTGAATAATAGAACAGCTTTTTCTTTGACTAGCTCGATCAAAGTCTGGGTAACTGTATTTTGAGGATTGCTATTGATACCGTTATTGTCATTAATTGCATTAGCCTCATCTTTCTCTCTGTTACTACATAGAATCTCTGAAATTTGCTGGAATACCTTTAGTGTAGTAACTTCGTCATTATTGCAGATTAGCATTAAAACTTCTAAGAGATGTGTTGCTCCACTAATCTCATTCCCATTTATAGCTTTCATATATGTATTTTGTAGGACTTGAATTCGACTATTTTTCTCCTGGTCATTTGTACGATCACACAAAGTGCCTACCAAGCCCTTAGCACTAGTTAATGTTATTTTGTTTTTGAATAGTAGGCCTGATAGTCCAAATATTAATTCATCTCTGTGTCCTTCCTTATAGTAATCCGTTAGTAGCGATACTACTTGTTCAACAATAGTATTCTCTAAGCTCCAGAATTCTCCATCTGAATGCCTCTTTCTATTATTACCGTTGAAATCAGAAGAGACAAAAGAATGATTTTTTTCGTCGATTGCAGCAAATGCTTCAACTAGGTTCTGGATCTGCTCCCTCGATAGACTGACCGGTATTTCCTCATTTATGAATTTATATCTTATACCACTTACGTGTAGGGAAGGAGGCGCAATTATGTAACCACCATCGCATTTTAGTTTGATTTCGCTGTGGCTACTATTTCCAATCCACAACGTAGTAGTTTTGATCTTTTCTCCATAACTTTGGAATTCAGCAGGATCAAATCTGAAGATAATGTGTTTGCCGAAACCACTTCCAGTCTTGGTTTGCATTGTATTTTTGATCGCAGTCAAGGTCTCATTATCGGCTAGTCTTTCAACTATCTCGTCAAAATGGGTCTGAGCCTCCTCACCATCAATATCAAAAGCCAATACTCCTAGAGATGTTCCAGTTAAAACTGCGATATTGCAATCTGGCTTATCTTGAAATCGCCTTATCACATCTTCCTTCTGTTGTTTTTGTACCTGGAGACCTTTCCATGGTTCATAACCAGATGAGCTCTTCCCGTCAGATATAATAGCGTCAGATTTTCTTGAATCACCAGATTCCGAACTCTGTAAACTTTTGTCACTGGGTTTAGGTATAGGAATAACGTTAAAACCATAAGTATAGTGATAATGAATGGCTATGTTTATTGTACTAGTACGGTTTGTGTGAACACGATTAGCATTGTCAATAACCGTCAGTGGTCTATCTTTATAGTCGTATGCTTCGTTTATTGGTTCGTCGTTAATCCCTGATGGTTTTGGTTCTGATTTTACGTTACTGTCCACAGTATGGGAACACTTATTTCCCTCCTGGTCGCTAATAATACTAGAGGTTATGGTAACTAACCTCCGATTGTGATGTCAGTATATTTGGAGAGGTAGGTTGGATATGAGCCTGGCCTAACTCTTCATTTTCTGTATGACATTTGCACTTGCATCTAGCCCGAATTCCTAAGCCCTCCCAGAATTGATTACATAATGAATGTAACGAGGTCCTGCATTGTCGACTTGAGAATTCGATGATATTTGATATCAATCTAGTAAATATTTTCCTCCTTATTTCTAGAGGCGTATCCCAGAAGATCTAGCGCTATGGTCAGTAAATGTTCAACTGCAGAGTTTAAAGACAGTTCTTTTACTGTTGCAAATTTCTTGACGTCTGCCCACGTCAAGCGATCGATGCTGATAAGTGTTTTCATGATTAAATTTATTAAATTATTAAGATTTATAAGTGTGGTGTTATAGTGGTCAATTAGGTTGCAAACCCCACTTCAAGACTATGAATACTGGCATAATTATAAGCATAGGAAGCCTGTTTTGCAAATAAGAATCTTAAAAATGATAGCAAATAAAGGCAGACTAGCGATATCAGAGGCCGAGCGTACTCTTGGAGGTCAACGGGTTCATAAAGAAGTTTGGCAATCATTCAAGATCCTAGAAGATAAGGGCTTAATCAAGAGAATGCTGAATAGGAATCCTGGAACTGGTATGTTTATTGGTAAGGGAACTCCCAAGAATTATTATACCCTGACAGAGTACGGACTAGCCGCATTAATCAAGGAAGGTCTCGAACCCAGTCAATTCTGGACAGCGCTTGTATCTTATTCTTGCGGCAAATCAAAGCATGATCAGAGGTCAGATAAAATAGAAGAAATCTACGAAGTATACCTAAAACAATATCTAAAGTACTCAACAGGATTTGATTACAATGTTGTTCTCCAACTGGATCATTTCAATACAATGTGTAAAGAATGGATTAATAATAATACTTCTAGAAATGGCCCGATTACGTTAGAACAAAAGACCTTGGAAATACTGGCAGTGGCGGGTTCACCGGATGGAATAACCATACAAGATATAAGTGCTAGAAGCAACGAGGATCAAGAAAGCGTTAGAAATGTTCTCCGTCAATATGCTTCAATCCTATCTTATGAAAACCGACTTATTCCAGACAAGGCAGTGTACCTGGAATTAGATTTAGAGGACACAATCCAGCGAAATATTGTAATGGTCCAAATTACTAACAAGGCGGAGAAATATTCATTATCGTTATTTGGTATATTATTAGTTCTTACTCTTGTACGATATCGCAATAGGTATCAGCGAAACCTTTATCTTCTTGGTAATTTTTCGGTTCAAGAAGCATTCGATATAGTAGCAACAAATTACAAGAATAAACTTCCTCTCATATTCGGCCAGTGGGATACGTTAAAGGATATATTGAAAATACATTCAGTCTATAACTTTGATGTCATAATTGATAGACATGCTCGTTCGAGTTTCCTTCAAAGATCAGTAGTAATGAATGGCAATAAGGAATACTATGAAACGATGCGAGATATAACTATGTATAATAGAGAAAAGATGGTGGAGCTCTTCAATGCTGGGATAATAGTGCTAACACGTTTCCATTCGAATATTGAGAATAAGGAAAATAATAATCGATACTGGGAAAGCCCAAGTACCGTGGCGATATACAGGAAGTTAATCGAAATGGGCATCTTGCTTGGATATCATTTAAATCCTAGGCAACTAGCAGGACTAACTACTAATAGTAAAGACGATCTTAGTTATGTGTATGGTATTGATGATATACCTAGTACTAGTGTGCTGGAAAGATCATTTGAATATGAAATTACCTTTCTCTATTATTTGAATCTGAATTCAGACTTCTTTGTTCCAATAAATTTTCCTCCTAATGATTATTATCTTCTGGCAAATGCTCCTCTTCTTCCAGAGAAAACAAGGGAGGAACGCAGGGCTAAGCAGGTGGATGAATATTCGCTGGTGCCAGAGAATTCAAACACCTTACCGAAATCGCCAAAGGAAAGGCTTACAGCTATTCTAAAGAAGAGGAGAGAGGTGAAGGAGTGGTTTTCCAATTGCATTAATAACTGCATCCAATTCCGAAATGCGTCGGATGAAGTCATGTCTAGATTCTATAGAGACATCAGCTGAAGAAGATACATTATTCATATTGCAATATGAATCTGCGATATGTTGAATGTTTTAGCGGCAGTGCTAATCTGCTGGAATTATGGCAATTGATTATGCCTACATGATCAAACAATGTTCTCATGCTATACTATAAAGGAGTGGTACTCAGAAGACCGCACCTAATTCTTTATGGACGGCTTGAGCTATCCTGAATCGATTAAAGACTGAATTAATAGTTCAAATTCCTCTTGTTTCTTTACCAAAGTCTGAATCTGTTTATCCTTTTCTTGTAATTGCGCCGAAATATCTGCACCTCGTCTTTCTAATTGCTGATAATCAAGGAATGTCAAGTACGCTCGATTTTTCGAAATAAAGCAGCTTTTTCATCAACTGTAAGTCCATAGTAAGTCGATGAGCTGTGTCCAGTCATAACCTCGGATTAGTCGATGTTGCCTAAATAAGATAGTAAATCCTGACACAAGGCCATAATTATAAACCGCCGTTTACCTGTTGTTTTTCTCGAT
>AR_comb_assmDRAFT_10075218_pt1 | contig 12429 bp, 11 predicted proteins | sample ArasoioldDNA_FD_10543 | JGI IMG/M metagenome (IMG submission 10543) | reverse complement strand
CTTCACGGCCGGCGAGGTGAACCTGGTTATGCAACCGGGCTCATCGGGAAGTGCGGCCGTAACGGTACTACTCGATGGAAAGCCGGTTGGCGACGCGCGTGGAACCGACGTCGGCACAGACGGGGTGGCGCGCTTCGATCGGTCCGGAATGATTCGGCTGGTCGCCGGAGCGCCGAAGCGCCAGCACGTGCTGACGCTGTCCTCGAGCGACGCGGGGCTACGCGCGTATGTGTTCACCTTCGGCCTTTGATGAACTCGAGGCCGGCGACGTTGGACACCGCGTCATCCGTCTCGCGAGTGGTTCGACGGGCTGCGACAGCGGAACACGGTCGTCGTGCGGTCGGAATCGGCTGTGGCCACTCGCTCTCTGAAGTCAGCGAGGCCGATCCAAGGAGACGGCGCAGAAACCTGTGAGCATGACGACGCGGTGTGTCCGATTCATTGGTGCCCTTCCTGCACGGGAAACCAGCATCCGAGTGAAGGCAACGGCCGTGTGTGAACACGAAGCGCAACACCTTGCCGGTGCATCCGAAGCGGACGCGCGGCGAGCCGAGTTCGCGTTCTTCCAGTCCGGACCGACAGACAGTCTGGCAGCAAAATCCTGCGCGGGCGAATCGTCGCAGCCGGCGACGGATGAGCGTTCACCGCGCCTTGCGTGGAAGGGATCGATCGAGGTTCTCGCGAAGCAGCTGCAGTCCCTTCCTCATCGCACGTCTTTGCTCGGCGCTCATGCTCCCTAGCGCCGTGGCCAGCCGAACAGCCGGACCGGCCTCGAGCTCACCCACATACCGGCTCACCTTGTCGGTGACAGTGATCCGCGTGCGGCGTCCGTCACTCGGATCAGGAGCTCGGTGGACGAGGCCTCGAGACGCGAGTCGGTCGACGATCCCTGACGCCGTGCTGTGGCTCGTCCCGAGAGTGCGACTGAGCTCGGTCAGCGCCATGGGCCCCCGGCTCACGAGCGCCGCCATCAGGCTGACTTGTGGGCCCGTGACGCCGCTGGCTTCGGCCTCGGCGAACGGGTTTCGAAAACAGTCCGACCACGCCGCCATGGCACATGAGCACGGGAGTCCGGTGCCGGCCGTGAGCTTCACCGAGCTGCAACAGACGGCCGAGCAGCTCGCCGCCGCTCGTTTGGCGACCGCGAAATACCAGGACGTTCGTGCCGCCGAGGCAGACGGCTATCGAGCAATCGGCCCGGACGTTTCTGGCATGGGGATTCACTACGTGCGGGAGGGGGCTTCGGACGAATTCTCTATCTCGGAGCCGCCCATTCTCTTGTACGAGCGGGATGCGACGGCAGCTTCAGGATTGCGCCTCGTCGGCGTGAGCTATCTGGTGGTCTCGCCCGCCGGCGCTGATGGACAGCCGACGAATTCGCCATTTCCAAAAGCGCTGGCAGGCTGGCACAGGCACAACAATGTCTGCGTGCTGCCAGACAAGAGCGCCTCTGTCGAACTCACAGAGGCGCAGTGCACAACGCGCGGTGGCCGCTTTACGGCGGAGACGAGCTGGATGGTCCACGCGTGGATTTGGAAGGACAGTCCCGCAGGAGTGTTCAGCCCGACGAATCCACTCGTGAAATGACGGTCCTGGCGAATGTCCGCTTCGAATGATTCGTGACCAACGGAGGAGACGGGCCCCGACTTGACCCATCTTCTGGCGGTACGCGAGATGCACGAGCAGCAACATCGCGGGCTCGATAGACCTCCCGGCGCTGTTTCAGTTCGGCATCGAAGTGTGCCTCCGCGGCGTACAACGTGAACTCGTCCGTCGATCAATGACAGCCAGTTCGTTCAAGCAGTCGGCGCTCGACGCCGGCTACGATGACTTGGACTTGCTGTTCTGACGCACATGAAGAGCTATCACGCAGAGTCCGGTGGAGGTCTTGCAAGCCTCGTCGCCAGGAGTCACCCGGTTCCACAGCCGGGTCCGCGCGAGGTGCTCGTTCGTGTCCGCGCGAACTCCCTGAACGCCCGCGAGCTGTCCGTGTTGGCCGGCACGTACCCGTTGCCCGTGAAACCCGACGTCGTCATGTGCGCTGATGGTGCCGGCGAGATTGCGGCCGCCGGTCAGGACGTCCGACGGTGGGCCATTGGTGACAGGGTTGCGGCGGCTGTGTTTCCCGAATGGCCCGACAGTCCCATTGTGCCCGAGTACGCCGCGCAAATCGGCGGCTCGCTGGACGGAATGCCCGCCGAGTACGTCGTGCTGCACGAGGATGCTGTGCTGCGAATTCCCGAGCACCTCTCATTCGAAGTGTTCGGAAAAGTCGTCATCAGTCACACGCAAGAGGCTCGATAGGCTCCGCATCGAAAAGGCGGTTGTCATGCCGACAGCGAGTGGAACGATCGGACGCGGCGCTGGCGAAACACGCCGGACCGCTCTCGTGACCGGAGCATCCGGCGGCATCGGCCTGGAGCTGGCGCGCCTGCTCGCGGCCGATGGCTGCGAGCTCGTCCTCGCAGCGCGCAACCGTGACCGGCTGGAAAACGTCGCTGCGGATCTGCGAACCCGCTATCACGTCGCCGTCCGCTGCGAGACGGTGGATTTGGGTCAGCCGGGTGCCGCACATCAATTGTGGACAGTCCTGGACGCAGCGGGAATCAGCATCGATGTCCTGATCAACAACGCGGGCGTCGGATTGTACGGATTGCTGGACGAGCAGGATCCTGAAGCCCTCGGTCAAATGCTGCAGCTGAACGTTGCCGCGCTGACGGTGCTGACTCGCCTTGTCCTCCCTGGGATGCGCCAGCGGCGGTGGGGACGGATCCTCAACGTGGGGTCGGTCGTCGGCTACCAGCCTGGAGCACCGCGCATGGCGGTTTATTACGCCACGAAGGCGTATGTGCTGTCCTTCTCCCGCGGGCTTGCGCGCGAGCTGCATGGTACGGGCGTCAGCGTGACGGTGCTGTCGCCCGGGCCGACTGAAACCGCGTTCGACGATCGCGCTGGAGCCAACGTCGATATCCGTTACAGGCGTGCGCCCAAGATGAGCGCGGCCGTTGTCGCTCGCGCCGGCTATGACGGGATCCTCCGGCAAGTGACCGAGGTTGTTCCCGGTCTCATGACGAAGGTCATGGCGCTCGCGGGCGAGCTTCCCCCGCGCCGGATCGCATTGGAAGTCAACCGGTTGCTGTGGACTCCTCTTGCGAAAGCCCGCGCGCGATGAGCTGGCGAGCGTGGCTTCGGATCAGCGGCTGCTCGTGAGCCGCCCGTCGTCACAGGTAGTTACTATCGCGCCGCAACACATCGTCCCTCGACTTTCTTCGGCTCGAGGATCTGCTTTCCTCATCGCCCAGTCCTTCACAAAGCCTCCGGACCATCTTCGGCAATCTCGAACAGTGACGTCACGCGGATCATAGCCAGGTTCTCACGGACGCGTTCCGATGGGCGCAGGAGGATGACGCGACCTTCACGACCCCCGATCGTTTGCTTGATGTCGAGAAGCGCGCTGAGGCCGCTGCTATCAATCGATGCAACGGCGCTCAAGTCGACAACAAGTTGCGTGTGTCCTTCGCTCCGCAGCCGAGATACTGCCTCGTGAATTGCCGTGAGGTTCTGGCCATAGGCAAGGTTGCCGCGGAGTCGCAGAACCGGCCCGGTGCCGGATGCAACGACTTCCACGCTCAGGGATTCGGGCATGACAACGGATCTCTCATTCTCGCCAGTTTGCGTCTCTGCAAATGAACTCGCCATGACGAAACGATGAACCGATGAACTGAAGACGTCGGACTCCGCAGCTCAGGCATGGCGGCACTGTCGACTCAGAGCAATCTGAGGTGGATCTTTGCAAAGAATCGTCTGCGGTGCTTCCATGATCGAGATCGAAGGGAGGCGTGCTCGTTCACGTGACGGGCTAACGACCGAGCGTGAAGCCGATCATGCCTCGATTTCAAGCCGCGCCATTGATCGCGGGAGCCACGCGGTCAGGACGCTCGTTGGCGTCGAGCGAAAACCCCAGGCTCAGTCTCTTCAACAATGCGAGGTCCGTCGGTGTTGCGCCTAGCATGCGACGAAACGTGCGCGTCAGGTGAGCGCTGTCCGCGAACCCCGCGCGATGGGCCGCGCTCGTGACGCTGGCGCCATCCATCAAGTCACAGGCCGCGCGCTGGAGCCGGAGCCACAGGATGTAGGGCCGCACGGGAACCCCGACCGATTCGGTAAACGCATGCATGAAGCGCGACGGCGACAGGCCCGCGATGTCCGCCAGTGTTTTCAGAGTCAGACCGTCGAACACAGCCCGGGGCTCCTGGAGGTAACTCAGCACTCGCCGGACGGCAGGATGAATCGCGGCGCTGCGCTTCCAGTGCGGAAGGAATTCAGTCAGCCAGCGTTCGACGCGCGCGTCGTTCGGCGTGCGCCCCAGCATGGTGCGCCAACTGGCAACTTGACGGGCGGGCACGCAGGCAATCTCGCCTCGGATGCGCTCGGAGAGCGCGGCACCCATGTCGCTCTCCGCGCTGATGAACCCGATCAGCAGGGTGGTGGTGCCACGCGCGTCCACCTCATGCGTGGCATCGGGCCGCACCCATACCGCCCCACACGTCCTCCACGCTCTCGCGCGTCCGCCCCGTATCAGTAGCGAACGGTCTAGTGCCATTAGTAATTGGACACAGTGATGGCGGTGCGCCGCGGCAGTGAAGCCTGGGCCCCAAACGATCAGCGCAGTCGGCCAGGGCGCCACTCCCGGGCGTGAACGGAGCGGCATGAGCGGATTCTGGCATCGGACGGCGGCGCTTGCAAATCAGCCAGTTCGTTCAAGACGCGACCGAATGCTGCTCGTTAGCATGAAATCAGTGGCCGCGGCGCTGAGCCCTGATCGTGTGTCTCGCGCGCACCGAGTTGTCGATCTTCTCGTTCTTGGTTCGACAATGTAGGTGAAGCTGGCCGCGCTCGTAAGCGTACGGAAGGAGCACAGGGTAACTGAACCGACAAGCCGGACTGTGCAGCCGGGTTGATTCAACAGAAATTCAACAGGACTTTCACGCGTCCGCCTGGCGCTCCTCGTAGCCTGACGTGAATGCCCGCCGGGACGGGCCAGGAAGTTGAGAATGGCTCCGACCTCTCTCGTCCACTGCATGACGCTTGTCGTCGGCCTGGCGAGCATCTGCGCGCCGTCTGTCGTGCACGGTCAGGTGATTACCCTGACCGAAGCCGTGCGCACCGCAGAAAGCCACGATCGATCCATCCATATCGCTGAACTCGACCGCGAGAAGGCATTGCGGGAGATCGATGTCGCACGGACACGTCGTTATCCGATCTTCTCTGTCACGGCGCTTGGCTCGCAGCCCCTCACCCAGCTGGGTATCACCCTCGAGCGCGGCAGCCTTGGCGTGTATCCCTTCGATGGTCCAATTCCCGGCCAGACGACGACCCTGGAGAGCCCTTTACGTTTTGGATTCATCGGCTACGCCAGCGTGCAACAGCCGCTGACGCAGCAGTACAAGATCGGCCTGGGGATCGAGCTCGCCAAGGTCGGCGTCGACGCAACAGCCGAACAGATGCGCGCCAAGCGCCAAGCCGTCGTCAACGAAGTGCGACGTCTCTACTACGGCATCGCGCAGGCCGAGAGCGGCAGGACAACGCTTCGGGCAACGGTCGATTTCCTCAGCCAGCTCGATCGCGAGACGAGCCAGCAGGTCGTTCAGCGCGCAGCGTTGCAGGCTGACTCGCTGAATGTCAAAGCGCAACTCGTCCAAGCCGAATACGAGCTGCTCAAAATGGACGATCCCATCCAGACCCAGAAAGAACAGCTCAATCGTCTGATGGGGCGGCCGATTGATGCGCAGTTGGAAATCGACGTGTCGAGCATCGTCGAGAACGAACCAGTGTCGTTGACCGACGCGTATGCCGAGGCCCTCGCGTCGCGTCCGGAGATCCGTCTGGCGAACGTGCAGCAGCGCAGGGCACAACTCGAACGGCGACTCGCGAGTGCCGAACGAATCCCGGACGTGAGCCTGTCGTTGTTGGCGTTACGAACCCTCAACTACAGCAGCGTCCTGCCGAACAGCGTAAGCAGCGTCGGCATTCAGGCAACCTGGGACGTGTTCGACTGGGGGAGAAAACGCAACGAAATCCAAGCGAAGCAGGACACCGAGGCTCAAGCGGCTTTGGAAATCAAGGACACGGAAGCGCGAGTGATGACCGACGTCGCTCACCAGTATCGGCGGATCCTCGAAGCGCGCAAGGAGCTCGAGCTCGCGCGCGCGTTCCAATCCTCCAATACGGAAGCGCTCCGCGTGGCACGCAATCGATACGTGCAGCGCGACGTCGTTCTCAGTGACGTTGCGAGACTTCAATCGAGTCTGGCGGAAGCCAACCATCGTTATACGCAAGCATTGATGGATCTCGCGACGGCGCAGGCCGATTTTGAAAAGGCCATGGGCAGGGACCGATGACGACGCGACATTTCCAGAGGGTGCTTGGCTTCGTCGTCATCGCAGCGGCTCAGGCCGTCGGATGCGCCGGTCGCGCAGCGACGGACACGAACGCCCACGATCCAAAGGCTGTTCGACTCGTCACCGTCGAGTCCTCGACAGTCGCGGAGTCGAGGACGTACTCGGCCATCATCACACCGAATGCGCAGATCGATCTCGCGTTCCGTGTGTCGGGATACATCGTTGAGGTCCGACGAGCGAAAGGCGCCGACGGGCGCACCCGCGCGCTGGAGCCAGGCGCTCCCGTTCCGATAGGACTTGTTCTCGCCCGGGTTCGAACCAGTGATTATCAGGCGGTCGTCGACAAGGCGCAGGGGTCACGCGACGAATCGAGCGCGGCCATCGATGCAGCAGAGGCTCAGCTCGCCGAGGCGCGCGCGGGTCTCACGCAAGCGGAATCCGATTTCGGGCGTATCGCCACGCTCTGGCAGCAGGAAAGCGTCACAAAGCCCGCTTACGACGCAAGCAAGGCGAGACTGGACGGCGCTCGAGCCAAGGTGGACGCGGCAATCGCCTCGCTCGCTGCCGCACGACAGCGGTCGACCGCAGCGGCAGCGCAACTGCAGGAGGCGAGAATCGCTCTCGGCGACACCGAATTGCGCGCACCGTTCGACGCCGTTCTCCTCGAACGTCACGTCGACGTCGGAACGCTCGTCTCGGCAGGTACACCGGCGTTCACGATTGCAGACCTGCACCTCGTCAAGGCACGTTTCAGCGTGCCTGATACGGCTCTCCACCTGTTTCGCGCTGGACAGCCCTTGCAATTGGCTGTGGACGCATTCGCGAATGAACGCTTTCAGGGGCAAGTCCTGTCGGTGGCGCCCGCGGCCGACCCGAAGGCGCGATCGTTCGAGATTACCGTCGCGATCGACAATCCGGCCCTGACGCTGCGATCGGGAATGATTGCATCCACCCGCGTCGCCGGCGAAGCCACGGATCGTCATCAGGTACGCATACCGATCGACGCACTCGTCCACGATCCGACTCGCGATCAATACCTTGTGTACGTTTTGGAGCAGAAGCGCGAAGGCATCACCGCTGTCAAGGCCGTCTATGTCCGGCCAGGACCGCTGGTGGGCAATCAAGTTTCGATCGCCGAAGGCCTCACGGGCGGCGAGCGAATCGTGGCGTCGGGAGCGAACCTGCTTCGCGCCGGCGATGTCGTGAAGGAAATCCAGTGAGCGTCGCCCGCTTCTTCGTCGAAAACCGACATGTCTCCTGGGTCCTGCTTGTCGGGGTCATTGCCTGGGGGATCTGGGCATATGCGGCGATGCCCAAACGCAAGGATCCGGACATACCCGTTCGGCAGGTGGCCGTGGTGACGCCGTGGCCAGGCCAGAGTGCAGAAAGAGTCGAACAACTCGTCACGCGCAAAATCGAGGAACGTGTCGCGCAAAACATTCGAGTCTCCGAGATCACCTCGACGAACCGGCCCGGCCTCTCGGTCGTGTACGCCGAAGTCGATGAGGAGGCCCGAATCGACACCGGCAAGGAATTCGACGACATCAAAGTCAAGCTCGATGGTCTTAACGATCTGCCCGAAGGCGCCGGCCCCGTTCGATACATCAAGGAATTTGGTGAAACCTCGGCGCTGATCCTCACGGTCGCCAGTCCGCCGGCGAGCGGGCCGCGGCTTCAGCTGCTGGCTACGCAGATTGCTGCGGCCGCCGTGCCGACCCTTTCCACCCGGGACGTGGTGCTGTGCAGCTCCGGTTCACCCGATCGATCGTTCGTCGAGGAGGCGGCGACGTTGCTGGGCGACGCCCTCATGCGGCGAGGCCTGGGAACGGATGTGCGAACGATCGACGGAGACAGTTTCGTAGTGATCAGGCTCTCGACGCGGGGCGACGCGAGTGCGTTGGCCAGCTCGGTCCGTCACGCGTGGGAAGAACTGCCGCAGCGAGCGGACATCCATCCTGATGTGTGGGATCCGATCGTCATCACCCCGGGGGTGCCGCTCGTCGACGTTCTGGCGCGACAAGCCGGTCCGAAATACTCCTACCGTGAGCTCGACGACTTCACCGATCGGATCGAAAAGGCGATCAAGATCGCGCCTGAAGCCTCGCGTGTCACCAGGGTCGGCGTGATCGAGGAGCAAATCGAGGCACGCTATTCGCAAAACCGATTGGCAGCGTTCGGGATCATTCCAGCGGCAATCAGGGTCGTTCTTCAAGGTCGAAACACAACCGTGCCCGCCGGGACCGTGAACGCCGAAGGCCGCGAGCTGGCGCTCGAGCAGACGGGGGAGTTTCGGACGCTCGCCGACATCGACAGGACCGTTTTCACACAAGCCGCAAACGGTACGCCGGTCTATCTACGCGATATTGGCAGCGTACATCGGGGATACCAGCATCCGGCGAGTCTCGTTTCTTACTACACGTGGCGTGACGAAAGCGGGCGTTGGATCAGGGGCCGCGCCATCGCGCTCTCGACGGAGATGAGGAAAGGCGAACAGATCGATCGCTTCGGGACGGCAGTCCGCTCACGCGTGGAAGAGGTCCGCCGGTCCCTCCCAGCCGATCTCGTCATCGGTGCGACTTCCGACCAACAGCGGCAGGTGCGCGAGAAGCTGGACCTGTTCAATCGCAGTCTCTGGGAAGCCGTCGTACTCGTGGTGCTCGTCTCGCTGGTGGGGTTCTGGGAATGGCGTTCTGCTCTCCTGATGGCGTTGTCGATTCCGATTACGCTGGCGATGACGTTTGGATTGATGCAACTGATCGGCCTCGATATTCAACAGATGTCGATCGCGTCCCTGATCATCGCATTGGGTCTGCTCGTGGACGACCCTGTCGTCGCTGGCGATGCGATCAAACGGGAGCTCGCGCATGGCAAGCCGCGATCGATTGCGGCATGGCTCGGACCGGAGAAACTCTCGAAAGCCATTTTGTACGCCACGATTACCAACATCGCCGCCTACCTGCCGTTTCTTCTGCTGAAGGGCGATGTCGGAAAGTACATCTACAGCCTGCCGATGACGATTACCTGCTCCCTCGTGGCGTCGCGCGTGATGTCGATGTCGTTTCTTCCGCTCCTGGCGTACTACATCCTGAAACCGGGGACGGACCCTGCTGCAGATCGTCCACGCGAGAGCCGTTTCGGGAAGGCCTACGAGCTGGCGGTCACCTTCGCGATCGACCATCGGTGGAGGGTTCTTGCGGCCTCGTCCTTGGGGCTGGCGGCGGGCGCGTTCTTCGTGACCCACCTTCATCGCCAATTTTTTCCTCGAGACAACTTCTATATCGCCTACGTGGACATTCGACTGCCCGAGGACGCGCCAATCGCCCAGACCGAGCGGGTCGCCCGCGAAGCCGACCAGATCATCCGTGAGGTCACAGACGGGCACGATCGAAGTCATGGAGCCGGCCCGTCGCTCGCTTCGGTCACGTCGTTCGTCGGAGCGGGCGGACCACGATTCTGGTTCTCGGTCCGTCCCGAGCCCCCCGCACCGAATTACGCGCAGCTGCTGCTGCAATTCACTCGAAGCGAAGACACCAATCGGCTGGTGGCGCCGGTCCAGGCGGCCCTCTCGTCGCGTGTGGCGGGAGCGAGGATCGATGTGCGCACGGTCGAAACCGGCCCGCCCACGATCATTCCGGTATCGATGCGGATTCTGGGTGACGACCCCCGCGTGCTCCGTGAAGAGGCAGAGAAGCTGCAGGCCATCTTCAAGACGTCGCCGTTTGCGATCAACGTGCGAGACGACTGGGGCAACGACGGCATTCGAACCCGGCTCGAGATCGATCAGGACCGCGCCGGCCTTGCAGGTGTGTCGAGTCACGACATCGCCGTGTCGATGTACTCCGGGGTTGCCGGTGCACAGATTGGGTACTTGCGGGAAGGGCGCAAGAACATCCCGATCGTGCAGTTGATGGACTACGGTCAACGGGAAACCGTCACGGACCTGAGCCAGCTGTATGTGTATTCGAGTCAGACGCCGGTCAAGTTCACGCTCGGGCAGATCTCACGACTGACGTACAGCCCGGAAATGGCGGTGATCCATCGCGTCAATCAGTATCGGGCGATCAACGTGTCGGCACTGCCCACGCCTGGTCACCTGGCCGAAGAAGTCACCGCGCCGTTGATGCCCCGTATCCGCGAGTTCGAACGACAGTTGCCCGCGGGCTATCGATTCGAAATCGTCGGGGAATTGAAGGAACAACTCAAAGGGCAAAGGCGATCGATAGCGGTACTGATCGCATCGGTGATCGCGATCTATCTGGCGCTCGTGTTCCAGTTCAAGAATGCCGTCAAGCCGTTCATCGTGTTCGCGGGCATTCCCTTCGGGGCCGTCGGCGCGTTCGCCAGTCTCTGGCTGACGGGAATGCCGATGGGATTTCTCGCGATCCTTGGAATCACGAGCCTCATCGGCGTCATCGTGAGCCATGTGATCGTGCTGTTCGACTTCATCGAGGAGCAGCACGAGCTCGGCGCGCCCCTGCGGGACGCCTTGATCGATGCAGGGATTCGGCGCATCCGGCCCGTGCTCATTACAGTGGGCGCCACCGTGTTGGCGCTGTTTCCCCTGGCCCTTCACGGCGGCCCCCTGTGGGAGGCCCTGTGCTATGCGCAGATCGGCGGGCTCACGCTGGCGACAAGCGTGACGCTGTTTCTCGTGCCGGTCTTTTACGCGGTCTTTGTCTTCGATCTCAAGGTCGTCGCATGGGCTTCGGTTCCTGCCGCTTCGGGCGCGCGGGCATTATCAGGCAACGAATCTGACGAATCTCGTCGATAAGACCTGGAGGGCTTCTGTACCAGTGTGGCAGCGGCTGCTTCGTCCTGTTCGACTCCGCGGGAGCTCCTTCGGGCACTCACACACAGATGGCCTGGGAGGTGCCCGACATCGAGGCAACTGTCGCGGGTCTCAGGGCGCGCGGCGTGGTGTTCGAGGAGTACGACCTGCCCGGCCTGAAGACCGCGAACGGCATCGCCGACATCGACGGAAACTATCCGAGCAAGGGTGTCGGCGAGCGAGGGGCGTGGTTCCGTGACAGCGAGGGGAACTTGCTCGGCCTCGGCCAGCCTGTCCGGCAATCGGGCGCTCGGTGAACGACTTCCAATCTGGACCTGCAGTCTTCCGAAATCAGGGATGCGGAGATTCACTCACCGAGCCGGTTTCAAGCGACTCTTCGAGGCAACAAGGGGCTCACCTTCCAGCGCATGTAAGCGACGACGGCGAGCAGGGCCAGAAGAACTGCAGTTGTAAGCGCAGAAGTCCCCTCGCCACGTACGCTGTGAAATACCGTTGCGCAGAGCATAACGACCATCAACCCAACAGCGGCGGCGACCACCAACCCCGGCTGCACGCGCGTGATGCCAGGTATCGTGAGGCCAACGGCGGCGAGCACCTCGGCAACCCCAATGAAGAGGCGGAGTGCAGGTGCAATCGACGCATTCATCTGCTCCACCAGACTCGCCGGTGGGAAAAGGAACAGCAGGCCATGAGCGAGAAAGACGAGAGCCAACAAGAACTGAAGCACCCAGAGAGTGATGTTCAGCATAGGTACTTCCCTTGAAGGGGTCGAATTAGCGGCGGAGTTCAGAACATCCGAGTCGAGCAGTCGCGGCCGGCACTGGTATTTTATGAGGAACCAGGCGGCCGCGTCCCGCCCAGCGTGCAGCCGAGTCGCACCACCGCTCTGTGAAAGCCGGTGCGCCGGGCATACTCAGGCCTGAAGTGTATTCGGTAGGAAGCGACCGATCGACAGGTTAACAGTTGGTCTACGAGCCGGCGGGCCGGCACCCTCACGCCACCGCGAACCGATCACGGTACGTACGCGGTGCGATACCAACATGTCGTGCAAACGCCGCGCGGAGGTGTTCTTCGCTGGCGAATCCGCAGCGCCGCGCGATATCCTCGATTCGGTCGTCGGTCTCCTCGAGCGCTCGTCGTGCGGCATCGACCCGAATGCTCTCAACCGCTCGGGCTGGGCTGCGTTTGCGCGTCTCTCTGTAGCGGCGGGCGAAATTTCGGGGACTCATGCCGGCGCGC
>AR_comb_assmDRAFT_10189154_pt1 | contig 12430 bp, 8 predicted proteins | sample ArasoioldDNA_FD_10543 | JGI IMG/M metagenome (IMG submission 10543) | reverse complement strand
CCTCCACGCGCCGGGCGTGCGCATGTGCCTCGAGGCGATCTGGGGCCACAACATCCTGACGCTGAACTGCGTCGGCTACGATCACAACTGGGTCAAGCAGTACGTCTATGAAGACGACAAGGCGCCGCTCTTGCCGAAGGGCACGATCGTCCACTTGATTGGCTTCCTCGACACGACCAAGGACAACAAGAACCCGGCGGATTCGCGGAACTGGGCGGGCGGCGGGCGCCGCTCGATCGCGAACATGTTCATCGATCTCGGCTACTCGGTGTCGCTCACCGAGGAGCAGTTCCAGGCGGAGATGGCGAAGCGCCGCGCGAACATGAAATCGCGCAACGACTACGACATCGGGTGTCCGTTGTGCTGGGCGCCGCCGGTGCAGGCGACGCCGGCCACGACCACTCGCGCGCCGGGACAGCAGTGATGACGAGGCGGGCACTCGTCACGATCGCGTTCGTCGCGGCGCTGAATTTTGTCGGTGACGCGCAAACGCGGTTCATGTATGCGAGCGGCCAGGGCCTCAATCCCGCGTACGAAGGCTGGCTGCCGAACGCCGACGGATCGTTCACGCTGGTGTTCGGCTACATGAATTCGAACTGGCAGCAGGAATTCGACATTCCGACCGGAGCGATGAACGCCATCGAGCCGGGCGGCCCCGATCAGGGCCAGCCGACGCATTTCTATCCGCGCCGCAATCCGTTTCTCTTTTCGATCCGCGTGCCCGCGGACTTCGGTGAGAAGGAGTTGATCTGGACACTGACCGCGAATGGGAAGACCGAGAAGGCGTATGCGTCGCTCAAGAGCGACTATCAGATCGATCCGCAGGTGATCTCGACGGAAGTCGGCGGCGACTTCGGCAGCCTGCGCGATGAGCTGCGCACGAACATTCCACCCGAGTTGACGGTCGCGGAGACGAAGCGGAGCGTGAAGGTCGGCGAAGCGGTGTCGCTCGTGGCCGTGGCGAAGGATCCGGACAACATTCCCGCCCGGCGCGGGGCGGCCAAGCCGCTGCCGGAAGGACAGACGCCGACGATCTCCGCGGCGGCGTTGTATCGTCCGCCGTCTTCAATCGTGGCGCAGAGCGGACCAGGACTCCGTTTCTCCTGGATTGTCTATCGCGGCAACGCGGCGGCGGTCTCGTTCACGCCCGATCAGATGAAGACGTGGACCGACACGCGCGCTTACGCCAATTCGCCGTGGTCGCCGCCGTGGACCATTCCCCTGCCGCCGGCCGACAACAAGTGGCAAACGCAGGTCACCTTCAGCGAGCCGGGCACCTACGTTCTCCGAGGCGTTGCGAGCGACGGATCGCTCTTCACCTACGAGAACATCACTGTCATCGTCACCCGGTAGCGATCACTGGCGATCGACCGCCATGACCACGTCGTAGAACGCAATATGCGGATGGAGCTCGGCTGCCATCTCCACCCGCTTGTGCCCCAGCGGGGAGTGCCGGTAGGCGATGAAGTCGTCGCGGCTTTCCCACTCCACGATCAGGAGCGCCTCGGTCTCGTCTTCCGCCGTGATCAACCGTGCCGATCGAAAGCCCGGCTGCTCGCGAACGACGTCGAGTCCGAGCGCGAGGACGTCGGCAATGATTCCCGCCAGATCCTCTTTCGCCGCCTTGACGGTGTTGATCACGACAAAGGCCATCGCGCCTACTTCTTCTTCGGCTTGAAGGCCTCTTCGACCTGCTTGTCGATCGCTTTGTAGTTCTTGCTGAGGAACTTCTCTTCATCCTCGGTCAGGATGCGGAAGGGAACGCGCAGCAACGTCTGGTCGAACTTGACGTTGAGGAAGTACTGCCCGTACTTGATGCCGCCGGGAATCTTGAAGAACAGGCGCCCGAGACACCCGCGCCGGCTGCTCAGCTCGACTTCACTCCAGGACATGGCGGGACTGTTTGGCTGGGCGAAGAACCCGATGCGGCACGCCTCGTGGGCTTCGGGCGGGAAGTAGTTGATCGAGTCGCGCTGGACCTTGGCGCGTTGTTCGATCGCGCTCAGGTTGACCGCCCGGTACTCCTCCATGGTCATGAGCGGGACGTTCTTGCCGTCAGGCATCGTGACTTCGAGCTTGTCGCGCGTCAGCTTTTGCGCCTTGACGCCGCCGCGCACGGTGGCGCCGAGGTCGATCATCATGTACTCCTCGCCGATCGATCGATTGGCGACCTGGTAGCCGATGATGGCGTAACCCTCGTTGTTGTACGCGGCACGGACGAACTTGCCCTCGATCGTCATCGCCTGGGGCACGCCCGGGTTCGGTATTTCGACGGGGAGCGTGGGTTTCTGCTGCGCCTGGACGGTGACGATGAACATCGCGGCTGCCGTCACGGCACCGGCAAACGCCAACCAGTTTCTCTGCATGTGGCCTCCTGAAGGATGGATCATTGCAGAGGTCGTGCCCTGACGGAAGCGGCAGATGCGCCGAAAAACCTCGATTCGTCCGGAATTGCGGCCGCGATCGACAACATTCCGTGACCGCATGCCCGAATACCGAAGGTTGGCGCTATTTCTGCGGCTCGAACCAGTCAAAAGCTAACCCGCACGCCCCACTGGATCTGGCGTGCGTCCCGGGCCAGTCTTCGGTCCAGGAACTGAGCGGAATTCATGTTGCGGATTACTTGGGTCGGCACAATGTTCACGTGGTTGGCCACGTTGAAGGCCTCCGCCAGCAGGTCGATGCGAGTCGTGCGGCCGGCCCGGAAGGACTTGGAGAACCGCAGGTCGAGTGTGCGGAAGGGATCGAGATCGAGTTTCGCGCGATCGACGGGCGCCAGCGGCGTGGTCAGGCCCGCGCGAAAGTCGTTGATCAACCGGAGCGCGCCATCCTTGTCGCCGCGGCCTACCGTGATCGGCAAACCGACGGGGCGATCTCCAGGGTCCGAACGATCGCCGTCCAGATCCGTACCCGCCTGTACGAGCATCGGCGACCCGCTGATCAGTTTGAGGATGGCGCTGAACTGCATCTCGAACGGCAGCGGAACAATCGCGGCGGCAGTCAGGTTATGCCGCTGGTCGCTGGGGCTGTAGCCCTGTTCCTGTGGCGTGCGCTGCGTGCCTCGCTGAGTGAGGAAGAAGTCCACGCCGTCGAGCCAGGTGCGCGAAAGGGTGTACGACACGTGAAGTTGACCGCCGCCACGGAACCGGGTCCGAAGCTCGGATTCGAGCGCGTCGTACCAGCTCTTCGTGTAGTTCTCGACCATCACCACCTGCGTGAACCGCGGCTCGGGCCGTGGGTTGCTCACGCTGATGGCGCCCGAGACCGGCAGGTTGCGATCCGTCGAACCGGTCTGGTGATCTCCGTATGAGTGGATGTAATCCACGTTGAGCGTCGTCGCGCCGTCAATCTGCCAGGCGAAGCCGACCGACGTGTTCTGCGCGAGGGCCTGAACGAAGTCATCGGGGATGACCGTGCCCAGTTGGTGCGGAACGCTACCGGCGAGGATGGCTGCGACATCGGGATAGAACTGCAACCGCGCAGGATCTTCGACCAGCACGGCGGGCGACGCGAGTTGGTTCATCGACCGAAGCTGAAACCAGGGACGGTTGCGGGTCACGTACATTCCCCAGCCGCCGCGCAGGACGAGATCGCCGTTCCCGCGCAAGTCCAGGGTCGCGCTCACCCGAGGCTGGATGTTGTTGGTATCGGTGCCACGGTCGCCGCTCGCGAAGGTCTCGAGGCCGGCCAGCGCCGGATCGGCGAGCGCTGCCGCGTAGAACTCGTTGATGCGAAGCGTCGGGTCGAGGTCGTAGCGCAGACCCGTGTTGACCCGGAGGCGCGGACCGACGCGCCAGTCATCCTGCGCGAAGAGCGCCAATTCCCGCGCTTCATAGCGCTGCACGTTTGGGACCTGCCACGTGAACTGCGTCGGCCAGGTTCCCGGAACGTTCGCATTGAACGGCAAGTCGGTGCGGAAACGGAACCACCCGTCGTCCAAGAAATGGCCGTCCAGCTCGTGCCGACCCAGGTCCAACTCTCCTCCGACCTTCAAATCGTGAGCGCCAGCGTTCAGGAAGACGGTATCGAAGAGCGACAGCCGGCTCCGCGCGAAGGTCTGCCAGTCGCCACCGGTGGTCAATCCCGTGGTCACTGTCGGCCGCACTTCACCCGGACGGCGATCCGCGTGATGCGGAACGCCGCCGCTGGTCTGATGGAACCAGTGCGCGCGAAACGTGTTCACGACGCGCGACGACACTGCCCAGTCCTCCTCGGCGATCAGGCTGTGCGCGCGGTTGAAGAGGTCGACCTGGCTGGAATCCGATGTGGCGTTCACGCTTCGCTCGCCGTCCTGGTTGTCGTAGGCGTAGCGCACGAACGCGCTGTGCGCGCCGGAGAGGCGGTGGTCGATCTTGACGACGGCCATGCGCTCATCTGAGCGGGCCGGAAAGATCCCGTTCTCGCGGCCTGCGAATGAGCTGGACGCCGACAGCGCAATGATGCGCGCGGTGTCCTGGTGGTCCGATTCGTACGCGCCAAACACGTGCGAGCGATTGCGGATGAGCGGGCCGCCCAGCGACAGCCCCAACCGCTGCTCGTCGAACGGCGGTTTGGTTGGCGCGAAGGCATTGCGCGCATTGAGCGAGTCGTCGCGCCCGAAATAGAAGGTGCTTCCCCGGACGTCGTTGGCGCCGCTCTTGGTGACGACCGACACGACGGCACCGAGGGCCTTGCCGTACTGCGCGTCGAACTGATAGCGGAACACCTTGAACTCCTGCACGGCCTCCTGGGTCAGGTTCATCGTTGGACTGCCCCACTGCGCATCGTCGATATCGCCGCCGTCGATTTGGGTGGTGAAGCCGCTCCGCTGGTCCGCGACGCCCCCGAACTTCGTGGTCGCGGAACGTGTGACGGTGGCGTTGAGGGGGCCCGAACCCGGCAACAGTTGCGCCATGACCAGGAAGTTGCGGCCGATTTCAGGGAGCGAGGCTATTTCATCGGCGACGACGAGCGAGGAGGGTCGCGCCTCGACACTCGAAGCCGATCCGGCATCGGCTTCGACGAAGACACTGGTGGCAACACCGGAGACGGTCAGCGTGAAGTTCAGCGTGGTTTCGCTGCCGACGGCCAGCGTGACCTGGCGTTCGATTGGCGTGAATCCATCAAGCGCCGCAACGACGCGATAGGAAGCTGGTTGCAAGGCGACGGCTCGGTACTCGCCACGCTCGCCGGACACCACGGTTTGTGCGCGGCCGTTGGCGGCGTTGGTCAGGCTGATGGAAACACCCGGAACGAGCGCGCCGCTTGCATCGACGACGGTGCCGCCGAGTGTCGCGCCGACAACCTGGCACAGTGCCGGGGCGCTCAGACAGATGATCGCAATTGCCCAACACAGGGCACGTCGCAGCATGGCTCACCTGGGAAGAAGCGCCGTCCAGTTCGACAACAGCGTCAGCGGCGCCACGGCGGGATCGCGAAGCACCCGGTTGACGAGCAGGCGCTGCCCGTCTGGTGTCAGTTCGTAGGCGACGTTACCCCGGAGAAACCCCTCATAGATCGATGCCTGCCTGAACATCATGGTCGGCGCGCCCCGCTGCACCTGACGACCGAGCATTAGTGGCACGGACACGAGATTGTGTTCCGGCGTGACGTAGATCAGTTCCTTCCCGTCACGCCCCCAACGGGGCGCGATGCCTCCAGCGGACGAGACGCGATATCTCGCTCCCGCGTCGTCAACAGGCGCAACGTACACCTCGGCGGCCCCCGTCTCGTTCGAGACGAACGCCAGCCACCGGCTGTCGGGCGAAAAGCGTGCCGCCATTTCCCAAGCGAGAGTGGTCAGGTACTTCCTCGGTTCCTGGTTGCCGCCTAGCGGCAGCAGCCACAGATCCTGGTTGCTCTCGCGGTTCGCATCTGAATACACCAGGAGGCGGCCGTCGCTGGACACGTCCAGCGGTGTTTCAAGGCCGCCAAGCGACTTGAGCAGTTGGTCACCGCCCCTTCCGTCGGCAAGCTTCTTGTAAAGATCGGGTGGTCCGCCGGAGCGGAAGAACAGCGTCTCGCCGTCCGGAGACCACACCGGGCCGCTGGAATGGCCGTCGGAGGTAAAGCGGGTCGGGATCCCCGAATCGCGATCGAACATGTATAAGTCGGCTAACGAGCTTGGTTCGACGATGTCGATGGCAATCCGCTGACCATTCGGCGAAATGCGCAGGTTGCCAAATTCCTTTCCCGAAGCCAGCACACCAAGTTCCCTTCCTGCTCGGTCGAGCCACACCAGCTCGGAGGACTGGGCGCTCTCCTGAATTGCCAGCAGCCCATTCGACGACGCCGACACTTCGACCATGCCGGTTAGGTCGTAAGACTGAACGCCATCGATGATCGGGATCGGGTCGCCGCTTAGTTGAAAAGTCGTGGTGTCGAACTTCTGAGCCAGCACCGTGCCCGAGGCACCGAAGAGGACATGGCCGGTCGGCACATAGAGCACCCGGGAGGCGATGCCGGGCACCCGCACGGGTCGATCGCCGTTGACAGAACCGACGTACAGAGTGTGGTCAAGACCGCGTCTCCCGGACGCTGGATGCGACGCGAGGAAGAAGAAATGCTCGCCATCCGGAAGAAACCTCGGCCAAAAATGCTCGCGCTCGTTGAGCGTTCGATCGAGCCGGGTCACCTGCCTGGGTTCGCCGCCCGTCGCCGGCACGACGAAGATCCCTTCCTGACCTTTCACTGAAAGATCCGAGAACAAGATCGACCCGCGACTGCCCCAATCTGGAAGCGACTCGACCACGGCCTCGCAGATGGTCTGGACGGCGCCGCCCGACACCGACACACGTTTCAACATTCCGCCGGCTCGGAATCCGACCCACTGGCTGTCCGGGGACCAGAACGGGACCAGCGCGTCCTCGGTGCCGGCCAGAGGACGCGCAGCGGTCTCATCGAGCGCGCGCACCCACAACTGAAGGTTTCCCCGGATCATCGGTGCCATCGCCACGAACCGGCCGTCGGGCGAGACCGCGATGTTCGTGCGCGCCTCGCGCAGCGGCATGCGCACACCGGGTGGCAGCGCCATCTGGAGGCGCGCGAGCCGCTCGCCGGCGGTGCTGGGGTCCCGATCGAAGAGCAGTCCGGCTATAACCCCTGCGGTCGTCAGGGCCGCGGCGCCCAAGGCCAGCACCGTTCGAGATCGGCGTGATGAACCTGGCTGGTTGCGACTCGATTGTTCTATCCACTTCAGTTCGAACAGCACGTCGCGCGCCGATTGCCAGCGCTCATCCGGATCCTTCGCCAGACAGCGTTCCACTAGATGATCGAAGGAGGGAGGCAGCGACGTCCGCACGCTCGACGGCGATGGCGGATGGCGCGCCAGAATGGACGCCGTCAGGCTCGCCTGGCTGTCGCCGGAGAACGCGCGCCGTCCTGTGGCCATCTCGTACAGCAGCGCCCCGAACGCGAAGATGTCCGCGCGCGCATCGACCGCCTCGCCCTCGATTTGCTCCGGCGCCATATAGGCGTAGGTGCCGAGTACGGCGCCCTTCGCGGTCAGCGCCGGATCGAAAGAACGCGTCGCGTGGGACCCATCTGACGCGGATGCTGGCTGGCGAAGCTTCGCGAGGCCGAAGTCCAGCAGCTTCGCGCCCGACTTGGTGAGCATCACGTTGCCGGGCTTCAGGTCGCGATGCGTGATGCCGCGCGCATGCGCCGCGTCGAGGGCGGCGCCAATCTCCGATGCAGTCCTGCAGAGCAGATCAAAGGGCAGCGGACCGCGGATCAGTCGATCCGCCAGCGATTCGCCGGCGACGAGCTCAAAGACCAGGAAGTCGATCGCGGGCTCGAGGATCTCGACCGAGGCGGCACCAGGACGTCGCGGCCTTTCGCGGCCAACGTCGAACAGCGCGCAGACATTCGGATGACTGAGCGCTGACACGGCGCGCGCCTCGACGTCGAACCGCTGGCGCGATTCGGCGTCCATGGCCAGGTCGGGGGCCATCGTCTTGACGGCCACCGACCGATTCAGTCGGACGTCGCGGGCGCGATACACTTCGCCCATGCCGCCGGCGCCCAGCGGTTCGAGGATCTCGTACGCGCCGAGGTGAGTGCCCGCGGCGAGCGCCATGAGGAACGCGCCGATTATAGCCATCGCCCGGCCACAAGTCCCCGGTTGAAAGACATCGGCGTCAAGGCCTCGACGCCGGCACGTCGAGCGTCATCGGCCGCAGGAAGCGCTGTTCCCAGAACGCGCAATTCGCCTCCTGAGGCCGCTCACCGCCTCGAATGATCGCATCCAGGATGAGGGAGAGGTCCGGCCCGCGTCCGAGCTCGTTCGGCCGCGTAAATGCGGGCCAACGAACGAGGCTTGAGGGCTCGCGGTTGGGGTTCCCTTGCGCCGCGAATGTGGTCCAGTACTCGCTCATCGCCCTGAACAGCGCCAAATCCGATTCGCCGAGCGGGTGATTTGGAAACTGCTGCGGCACGTAGTTGTTGCCGAAGACGATGTTCGATTCGACCCCGTGAATCACGTGATCGACCGACAGATCGTCGATCAGATACTGATACGAGTAGAGGAATACGGGATTCCCTGTGCCCTGAACGAGCCGCGCCAGCCGCCGCGCTTCGCATGTGAACTGACCGTCGCCAACCACCCGCGCCATCGCCTCCATTGGCGAGGCGTACGCGCCTGACGGGTAGGCCGCGAGCACATCGGCCGCGTCATCGCCGAACTCTGCCGAGATCCACGATTCGTATTGCGCGGCACTGACGCCCGTGCTGAAACTCCGCGTGATGAAACTGCCCCAGCCCTCGTCGCGGTTGCTGCCGACGATGAGAGGGACGTGGTTGAAGGCGTGCTGCTCGAATAGGGTCCTCGGCTGATCGGGAATCACCAGTCCATCGACAATCGGTCGCCAGTGGACGCGGTTTGGCTGCTCGACTACTTGCTCGGTGGCCTGCATCCCGGCGATCAGTACCTGGTCCTTCGTCTGCGACCGTATGCACGTCAGCAGCATTGATGGATCGGTGCACCCCAGCCGCGCCGCAAACGCCTGTCCTTGCGCCTCGGCCTCGGCCAACGTCGGTGCGCGAAGGGTGGGAAAGGCGCTTTGGACGATGGCCCTCTGGAACAACGGCGCGCTGCCGGGTGAGACCAGGTGAAGACCAACGCTCTGCCCGCCGGCCGAAGTACCGGCGATCGTCACGTTCCACGGATCACCGCCGAAATGCGCGATGTTGTCTCGCACCCATTGAAGCGCCGCCCGCTGATCGAGCAACCCATAGTTGCCGGTGGAGGGATACGTTGGGTCCTCATCCGCAAGCGCCGCGTGCGCCAGGAATCCCAACGGGCCGAGACGGTAATTCGGTGCAACGACAATCACACCTTGCTCCTCGGCCAGGCGCCGTCCGTTGTGCGACGCGAAGTTGGCAGAGGCCGCCGAGAATCCCCCCGTGTGGAGCCATACGATAACCGGCGCCGGACGTGTCGGCGGAGGATCGCTGACCCAGATGTTCAGCTTGAGGCAGTCCTCGAGGCCGGACGGCGATCCGTTGTTGACGTTGGGACAACTGGGCGGCGGTGTCTTGGCCGCGAGCACCGACGGCCACGGCGCGGCGGCCTGCGGGGGTCTCCAGCGGAGGCCGCCGATCGGTGGCGCCGCGAACGGCACGCCCAGGAATGTGCAGGACGCACCATTGTCGGTTCCCTCCACATCGCCGCCAACCGTCGTCACGAGGCACGACGGGCCCTGCTGGCGCGCTTCCCGCGCGGCTGAATGTTCGACGCCGACACACGCGGCAATAGTTAGTATCGACGCAACCCATTGACTACGCATGATCCACCTCACTGTGGGCGTAATATGGGCGCGCAGCCGCTGGCGAGTCTCGAGCTTTGGATGAGACTTTTCTGACTTTTCGATAAGTATGAAGGTTTGCTTCGGTGACCTGACACTCGACACCGACACACGCCAAATCCGCAGAGGAGCGGTCGCGGTGCACATCTCGCCCAAGGCCTTCGAGCTGCTGACGGCGCTGGTCGACGTGCGTCCGCGCGCACTCTCGAAGGCCGACCTGCACGAACGGCTGTGGCCCGATACCTATGTCACCGAAAGCAACCTTGCCGGTCTCGTGGCCGAGATCCGGCGCGCGATCGGCGACGATGCACGGACACCGCGATTCGTGCGGACCGTGCAGCGCTTCGGCTATGCGTTTGCCGGCGACCTGACCCCGGAGGCCTCGGCGTCGAAAACCGCGGTCAAGTGCTGGCTCGTGTACGGCGATCGCCACTGGAGCCTCCCCGATGGCGAGCATGTGATCGGCCGGGGACAGGAACCTGACGCGATCGATTCAGACACCGTGTCGCGACGGCACGCGCGAATCCTGGTCTCGGCGGGCCGTGCAACCATCGAGGACCTGACGAGCAAGAACGGGACGTTCGTCGGCAATGAACCAGTCGCGTCGGCGCGGGCGCTGAAGGATGGAGACGAGATCCGCCTGGGGTCGGTGCGGCTCACCTTTCGCGCCACGCCGGCCGGACCGTCCACGCGTACTGCAGAGGTGTGAGCTGTCCGCGCCGCGAAGGTGCGCGTTCAGCTCTTGGGTTCGAACCAGCCGATCGTGCGATTCGACGGCGCCAGGTATTTCACCGCCGCGGCCTGGACCTGGTCGGCGGACACCGCGCCGAGGCGGTTCCCGAGCGCGTGATACGCCGGCCACGACGCGATCGTCTCGAAGTAACCGACTTGATGCGCGATGTCCGTGACACTGTCGCCGTCGTAGACGAACCGGGCGCGTAATTGCGCGTGGACCTTCTTGAGCTCGTCGGGCGTGATGCCGTTCGCGCACAGGCGATCGATCTCGCCGAGCACCACTTCCTCGACCGCAGACAGCGCGTGGCCTTCAGCCACGCTGGCATGGATGCCGTACAGGAACGGATGCTGCGTCGGCATCAGCTGTCCGCTCACCTGTGAGGCGAGGCCCTTGTCGACCAGCGCGCGATACAGTCGCGCGCTCCGCTGCGGCCGCGACACGCCGCCTCCGGACCAGATGTTGAGGCCGGCGGCGCCGTTCAGCACTGCATCGGCGACGAGCAAGGGAAAGAACGCGTCGTCTTCGAACGCCGGCGCGTGGAATGCCGCCTTCCAGTATGCGGTGGTGCCAGGCTTGCGCAGCACCACCCTGCGCTCGGCCTGCTGCTCGGGCTCGCTCTGCCTGACCCGGGCCGGCGCCGATCCCGGCGCGATCTGGCCGAAATGTTTCTCGACGTTCTTCAACGCCTCGCCGGTATCGACGTCGCCGACGATGACCAGCGTCGCGTTCGACGGGACGTAGTAGCGCCGGTAGTGGCCGTACAGATCGTCGCGCGTCATCGTCTGCAGGTCGGTCAGCCAGCCGATCGTCGGATGGTGATAGGGATGCACCTTGAACGCGGTCGCCGTCACCTCGGTGTCGAGCAGCTGCTCGGGATCGTTCTCGCCGCCCTGCAGCTCCGAGATGATCACCGTGCGCTCGGACTCGCAGTCCGCGGGATCGTAGAGACAGCCGTCCATCCGCTCGGCCTCGATGAACAGCATCCGATCGAGCGCGTCCTTCGACGCCGTTTCGAGGTACGTCGTCTGGTCGATCCAGGTGTAGCCGTTCCAGCTGCCGCCGAACTTTTCGATGATGCCCTTCACCTGGTCGCGCGGGATGTTCTTCGTGCCCTTGAAGTTCATGTGCTCGCACCAGTGCGACACCCCGGTCACGCCGGGCCCCTCGTCCTTGGAGCCGACGCGATACCAGCACCACACCGATGCCAGCGGCGCGGTGTGCACTTCCTGAATCAAGACCTTTAAGCCGTTGTCGAGGACCGTCTCGCGAACCACGCCGCCTCCCTAAGCCCGTAAGCCCCAAGCCCGTAAGCCCGAAAGACCTCAGCGTACAATAGAGAGATAGGTATGGCCGACTGGAAAGACACGTGCAACCTGCCGAGAACCGCCTTCTCGATGAAGGCGAACCTGCAGACGACCGAGCCGGAAACCGTGGCCCGCTGGGACGCGATGGACCTCTACGGCAAGATTCGTGGCGCCCGCAAGGGCGCCACGAAGTACTTGCTGCACGACGGGCCTCCGTACGCCAACGGCGAGATCCACATGGGTCACGCGCTCAACAAGATTCTCAAGGACCTCGTCGTCAAGTCGCACAACATGCTTGGCTTCGACGCGCCGTACATTCCCGGGTGGGACTGCCACGGCCTGCCGATCGAGCTGAAGGTCGATCGCGAGCTCGGGCCGAAGAAAAAGCAGATGAGCACGGCGGACTTCCGACGCGCCTGCCGGGCCTACGCCGAAAAGTATGTCGACATCCAGCGCCGCGACTTCAAGCGCCTCGGCATCCTCGGCACCTGGGACGATCCGTACAAGACGCTCAAGTTCGAGTACCAGGCGGCGATCGTGCGGGCGCTCGGCAAGTTCGTCGAGCAGGACATGGTCTACAAGGGCAAGAAGCCCGTGCACTGGTGCAC
>AR_comb_assmDRAFT_10969190_pt1 | contig 12431 bp, 14 predicted proteins | sample ArasoioldDNA_FD_10543 | JGI IMG/M metagenome (IMG submission 10543) | reverse complement strand
CTGCGGCCGATCTACGAGAAGACCGCGGCCTACGGGCACTTCGGCCGCGAGGAGCCGGAGTTCACCTGGGAAGCGACCGACAAGGCGCTGGCGCTGAAACAGGCCGCGTAAGGTTACGTGGCTCGGTTCGCCCGCCGTTGGCCGGTCCGGACGGTTAACGCGTGGCGGGGAGCGCCGTCGGGACAGTGGAGGTCAAGCGAATTTTGTACATCTGCGGACTGCGTAAGCCGTCCGTAGACTGTGCTTTTACGCTTTTCTGAAGGCTGCTACCCCACCGGTACCCCCAAGCACGGCGCGGCACGGCACTACATCGCCGGTTGGTTTCGAGTGGGTCAATCGCCGAGCTGAGCGACCGTCCGCACGTCGGCCTTTCCGCCGAAGTACTTCCTCGGGGCCGTATCGAAAATACCATTGTCGCCTGCGGCACGCGCAAAGAGCGTCATGGAGGATCCGAACTTCAGGTTGTCGGGGTCGCCGAAGATCTCGCCGACCGAGCTGCCCCGAGTCTCGTTCACCAACGCAGTGCACTCGCGCAGGCGCGCCCCGAGAACCGGGTGATCCAGGTACGCCTTCGCCTCATCGAGCGACGAGATCGCGTACCGGGGCGCCATGTCGCTTCGTCCGAGGCCAGCGATTTACGGGAAGATGAACCACATCCAGTGGCTGCGTTTGCGGCCGGCGCGAAACTCCGAGATGACCTGCTTGTAGACCGGCGCTTGAGCGTCGACGAAGCGCTGGAGGTTGTACGGATCGCTCATGCAGGCAGGCAACATTGTAGGTCGCGATATACGTGTGATACTGGGCTGAGATTGCCAACATCAGCAAAGTGGACCTACCGCAGGAGCTGATCGCGCCAACGCGGCTGTGGTCGCGGGAGGAAGTACTCGGCGGCGAATGCCCCGTCCCGCGCATGGCGGGCGTTTACGCGTGGTATTTCCGCGTGCCCCCGACGAAGGTCCCGCTCGAAGGCTGCGTCCAGCACGAGGGCTTGACGCTGCTCTACATCGGCATCGCGCCGAAAGAGCCAGCACGCAACGGTAGACCTCCGAGCCGGCAGACCCTCTGGAACCGAATCCGCTCCCACTACAGGGGAAATGCCGCGGGCTCGACCCTGCGCTTGAGCTTGGGTTGCCTTTTGGCCGACCAGCTCGGCATCAAGCTGTGCAAGGTCGGCTCTGGCAACAAGGTGACTTTCCGCGAAGGCGAACACGTGCTGTCGGCCTGGATGGCCGAGAACGCGTACGTCTGCTGGCACATCACTGCCGACCCATCGGTGCTGGAGGAAAAACTGATCGGCAAGATGTGCCTGCCGCTCAACCTCGACATGAATATCCACCCGTTCCGCGCGAGGCTCTCCGCGTTGCGTCGCTCCGCGAAGCAGGCGGCGCGCGGCCTTGCCTCAGTAGCGAGCAGCCCTTGACATTCCGCTCACCCAATCGCCGCCACGATCGACAACTGTTTTACAAGTACATGAGCGCCAAAGTGGCGAAGATCGTCTTCGCGACGCGCCGCTTGCGCTGGAGTTCGCCGCTGCTCTTCAATGACCCTTTCGATGTCACGCAGGAACTTCGACTTGACTTCACCCAGCAGGACCTCAACGCAGCCTTGGCGGAAAGGTGTGCCTCGATCCTGGAAAGCGGTGACGCGAGCCAAGTTCAGCACCCATTGGCTGCACTTGTTCTAAGTGCCGCCATAGGTCTACCCGCCGAGGCCCGTCGCGAGATGGCCGACGAGATCCGGGGGATGAAGTTGGCCGGTACACCTGGGCAGCTTCAAGCGATGGAGATGCTCAAGTCGACGTGGAAAGATATGGTGTCCAGCTTCCGCATCATCTGCTTCTCTGAGGTCAACGATGCGACTCCGATGTGGTTGCACTATGCCGACAAATACATGGGGGTCGTACTGGAGTTCACGGCGGTCGAGGCGGTGGATAGCCCTTTGCTGGAGGCTAGACCCGTCATCTATCAGGACTCCCCACCTCAGATCGCCAGCATGGCTACCTGGATTGACCATATGCTGCACATGCCCGGCACTGATTTCGGGAACCTCTTTTCTGAACTGCAGTACATCAAGACGACTGCCTGGGCGTACGAAAAGGAGTGGCGCGTGGTGTCGCACGCCCGCGCTGGTGAGTCGGGCTTGTTTTCAGACTACGGATTCTTCGAGAGCGAACTTAGCGGCATATATTTCGGTCCGCAATGTTCTTTGGCTGATCGCCAGGACCTGCTAGCGATGCGGATCCATGGTCTGGAGCACGTTTGTGCATTCGCAGCCGAGCCAAGCGTTCTCCAAGCCCGATTCGAGTTTCGGCCCGTGCTCTAACACCGCGGTCCCTACTTGGCGCTCTTGCGCTTCCTTTGTCCTGCCGTGTGCTGCATCGCCTTGCCCACCTCTCTGCGCAATTCGCTCTCCGTCTCCTCGTAGTTGCCTAGGTGCGTTCGCATCAGGCTTTTCCACAACCTGCCGTGATTGGGGACATGGAAGTGAAGCAGCTGGCGGTCGTCGTCAATGTCGCGCTGACCGTGGGTGGTGGCATTAAAGTCCATGCGGTCAATGATGCCTTCGAGCGCTGGGTTGGCTTTCGCGATGTCGTGCAGGTAGGCCGTCAGGCTCTCGCCGATCTTGCCGGTAAGCTTGCGGATGACAGACCAGACGGGTTCGTCGGCGTCCTGCGGTTTGAGCGGCAGGTTAGAAGCGGACGAGCTTGTGGTCCCTCTCGACGAGCTTGAACGCCTTGGCGCGCGTGCCGACCTCATCGGCTATGCGGCTCAGCTCATCGTCAAACACGTCGCACAGCCGTTTTGCAAATACGAGCGGGAGGATAAAGTCCTTGAACTTCAGGGCTTCTTGCGCGCCCCGGATGCTGCAGGCCGCGTCCCAAATCCAGGACTCGAGCGATTTATCGTTCCCGGTCGCTGTCCGTGATGCGCTGCCAGCCGCTTTGGGGGCGCTCCGCTCGTCTGCCTGCCCACGGCGACGACCCGCTGCTGCAGGTCGGGCCAGCGATACTGTCGTAGGGACTTGATTCTGGGCTGCGAGCGCCCATTTTCTTTGACTTTGCCATCCGCCTAGCTCTCCTCGATCCGTATGTTACAGGCTCAGAGTCGCACGACTCGCAGTGATAGTCGATAGCCGCGTTAGCTGCGCGCCGGCGGACGCTGGCAAAATGAGTGGCTCATACCGCGCATGAACCAAGACTCTTCGTCGTCGGCCGAACGGTTTCAACTCGCCGACCGGGCAGTCCCTGAGCGGCTGCACAAGGCCGCAGTGGCAGTGGTGCGTACTGGCAGCACGGTATTCGGTCATGGTAGCGGGACGCTGCTTCGGATCGCGGATTGCTCGTTCGTAGTAACGGCGAGACACGTCATCGCGGATGCGGTGGAGAAGCACTGGCCGCTCGGGATAACCGGCGCGACGCACATCGTCGAAACGCCCGGCAATTGGCTCGGGTCACCGCAAACCGGCAATCAACCTGATCGCGGTCTAGGCGACATTGCGGTCTACAAGTTGAGCGACGGGCAAGTGGCTGAATTGGGTGAAAAGGAATTCGTGCGACTTCCTGATCTCGGGCTGCGCGCCGAGTTGACTGGAGGGTCTTTTTCGTTCCTGGGCTTCCCAGTGATGTGGTCTGAGCAAACTTCAACGCCACAGGAACCTCTCGGACTGGGGCTTTTCCGATATTCCACAATCGCTGCGCAAGACACCGGGCGTCTGGTTCACTTTGATCCAGATGTGCATTTTCTTCTCGGCGCTGAAGAGAACACGCTGGTGAATCAGGATGGGCAATCCACATCACTGCGCACCCGCAATGGAACGCGCGTGAACCTTGTAGATGGTGTCGGAGGAATTAGCGGCAGCGGTGTGTGGCGCATCGGGCAAGTCGGCGCTAAGCCCGAGATGTGGCGCCAAGAGCAAGCGAGGCTCGTCGGCATCGTGACCGGGGTGTACCCGGCGGCGCAATTTATCAAGGCCACCAAATGGGTCTTCGTGATGAAGCTGATCCACGAGGGCTTCCCGGAGGTGCGCCCGGCGTTGAAGCTTCTAGCCTTGCAGGGTGCCTGAATCGGTCTGCGAAACTGCCCGCAGAGACCCTGACATCGGCGTACCTTGGGGAAGGCGTCGTGCCCCGAGACGTTCGACTAAACTGCGACGACGGTCGTCGATCTGCGTTTACTGCCAACAAGAGTGCCAACCGACAAGAGAGCACGTTATTCCAGCTTTTCTTTACGACTTTCAAAAGGAGTTGGAACAGAAAACCATCGGTTGGAACGAAGTCACGCAGGGCATGGTGGGAGGCGAAAGAAAAATCAAAGATGTTTGTGCGAAATGCAATAACTCAGCTCTCTCTGAACTTGATGCATACGGAAAGCAACTTCTCGTAGGTAACGGTCTGCTTGGAAGGAACTACCCCAAGCGTACGCTAACCTTGCATTACGACTACGGGATGCTTCTGCGTTGGCTTCTAAAGATCTCGTTCAACTCGTCTCGCGCTGACGGCGCTCATAGCCCTCTGTTCGAGCCGTTCGTGCCCTTCATGATGGGGAAGGCGGTGCACCCGATGCGCGGTGAGGTGGCCTGCCTCGGTTATCTTGCTGCGCCAGAGCAGCTTGGTGCTTCAAGGATTGCAGAGGCATCATTTCTACGCCTGTCCGAAGGCTCGCGCTTACTCAACCCTTTCTTCGTGCGTATTTGTTATGGCGCAGTGCCGGGAGAGGACGCATATACGCTTCGGTTCAACATATTTGGCCCAGCAGTCTTCGCCTTGCTGTTGTTTCGGACGAACACCCCACCTGGATTTGCCGCCTCGGCGGTTCGAAGATTTCAGAAGAAAGCATTGCCGGGTGCGATCGAGCTAGATCCAAGACTAAGGGTTTTGGAGTTGACTGCCGGGTCGAGAACATGGCTGGACCTGTATGAGCAGCAGGTGTTGCGTGCTCAAAGAAGCGCCGGGGGGCCAGACAAACTTCACGAGATCATTTCGGCTTACGTAAAGAAGTAAGGCACTGGATGATCAGAAATTTGATAACCCGCGACCGGCGTATTGATGTCGTAGATCCGGGAATAGGGGGCCGCAGTGGCGACCGTTTCTCGCACCGTAAATCCGATTCACTTCGAAGATCTGGAACCGCACAGATTCGAAGATCTTGTGCGGCAACTTCTGTACGAGTTTCGACCGTGGCGAAAGCTGGAGGCAACCGGCCGCAGCGGTAGCGACGAAGGCTTCGACGCGCGGGGGTGGGAAATCGTAGGTGACGCCGAGGACGATCGGTCCACCGATGAGCAGGAAGGTGCGGCCGAAACCCAGCCGGTGGCCGATCGCGTCTGGCTCATCCAATGCAAACGCGAAAGCGAGATCGGCCCCACGAAGCTGGAGGGGTACGTGGATGCGATCTCCGAGCGAGAGCGAGAAGGACTCTACGGCATCGTCGTTGCAGCCGCGTGCGATTTTTCCAAAGCATCCCGCGACAAGTTCTTTGCAAAATGCGCGGCCTTCGGCGTTGCAGAATGCCATCTGTGGGGCAAGGCTGAACTTGAGGACATGCTTTTCCAGCCGAAGAACGACCACCTACTGTTCGCGTACTTCGGCTTTTCGCTCGCGATCCGGCGGCGGTCACGGAGGACCGAGCTGCGGGCTCGGCTTGCGATGAAGCGGAAGGCGTACCGGAATCTGCAGGGCCAGCAACTCGTCCTCCTGCGGGATCCCCGCGCTGACAAATACCCGTACGCAGACGATGTGCCCGACTTCGCCTCCTCGCCCCCGTGGAAGGTGTACATGTTCGATGAGTTCACCCACGACGGGCTGAAGTTCCAGATTCGGCGCTCGCCCGCTTACATCGCCGACGATGGAAAGAGCTGGGACGCAGCTCCTGTCTACAACCAGAACGAAGACAGCCTGTTGCCCGGAGATAATCCTTGGGGGCCTGAGGAGGCCGCGATTGCCGGGGCTCGCGAGAAGATCATGGAGCCTTGGCAAAAACTGCCTGACAAGAACAAGTCGTGGTTGGAGACTTGGGGAATCGTACTTTATGAAGATATCGTCGACATCGATGAGCACGGCGACGACTGGGTAGAACACGCGCACGTGTACGTGCCCTTCGAGCACCACGGATTTCCGTTCAGACGTGCGTGGGGCAAGATCCGCAACATCAGCCGAGAGCAGGACGAATACGTCGAACTTGAGCCGAAGTCGCCTAGCGACGGCCGCGTTGCATTTTTCCCGGAGGAGTATCGGGCTTTCCCAGGAGATCAAGAGCGGACTGCCGTGGACGAAGCGGACGAGAAGACGCCGAAGTAACGACTCCCGCAATACAAAAAAATGGCACAACCCGAGCACAGGCCGGCGTACGCGGTGGGGCACGACGGCGAGGGGCCCCAGCCCCAGGCATCGTGCGCCGGGGGTCCATGAGCCGGTGGCCGGTGTTGGCCAGCTCGCCGATGTCCAAGCCGACCGAGTGGCCGGTCGTCTGGGGGACCGTCCATGTAGAGGGCCGGCCGGCCGGTCTATCATGCAAAGACGCCGACCGTGGCGCCAATCAGCCCGACCATCATGGGCACTCCTCATGTCCATGATGGATGCCGCACATCGCAGAACGTGTCCGTGTACCGTTTTGGGTCCACCGCATTCACTGCGGGCGCTCGTCATTGCAAGTACCACATGCGGCTGAGGACGCCCATCATCATGCTGATGCCACCGACGATGCGCATCATCATGATCACGATGATGCCGCCGATGATGATGACTACGATGCCGCCGATCTGACCGGTGATCAGACTGCTGATTAGCCACGCCGGTCATGAACATCCGCGTCGGCAATCGACCGCGCAGTCCGGCAGCTGGCCGGCGTCGGCAAGACCACCACCTTCTACGTGTGCATGCTGGGTGCTCGCCCGTCGGTACGGCTACTGCTCCACCGGTTTCTCAAAGTAGAAGCACTCCGGCAAGAAGGCGGGCGCGATGTAGTCGATATCTTTTTGCGACACTCCGCACCCGCGGAAGTGCTCATGCCACTCTCGAACGCACGCAACGATTCGGTCGATCTCCTTCCTGGCTGAATCGGTACTCAGTCCGAAACGATCAGCCTGTGAAAGCAAGTTATATATGCTCGCCGTTCGGCCGTACGTTCCCACAGTCATCGCTAGATCGCGCCGTTCTAGACTGACCAACGGCACAGGCACGAGGTCATATGCTGGAGTTAGCCGCCAGCCGCGGGCGGTGCGACGAACTGCATGATTACGCGGATGGTCATCGTTGTTGGTCACTGCAGCATTAAAAATCATCCGTCGAAACAGTTCGACGGGGTCCTCGTCCGGTCTTTCAGACCATCGACGTAGTTCATCGGCGAGTAACGGATACGACCACCGCTCCCGCTCGGAGTAAACCTCGTCACAGTCCAGCAACGTCAGTCCACTGACGAGCCCGTATCTAAGGTAGCCGCCATCCGTATGTTGACGGTCGAAACGCTCCACCATGAGAACCTCACTACCCGCAATGGACTGAATACGAGCATTGCATGCGACGATTCCGCAGCGACGCGCAAGCTCAATCGTCGCGTACTCAACTCGCTGCAAATTGAAGCGATCGCCTTTTTCGGGGAATTTCCCAATCCAGAGTCGATTGTTATCTTCGATCGTCGCCTTGGGTCGAGCACCACCCATCGAGGTCCCCGGCTCCAGCTGCTCAAGTATGTGCACGGGTATGCGCTTGCCTTCTTCGATTGCCTCCGCCGCTTTGAGCAATTCGCCTAGCTGGTGAGTGCGGTTATATCGGTGCAACGGTGCAGGAGGCTCTACTTTCTGACCAAAGCTTAGATAGCCGGCACCGTCCTGAGGCCCATTCAGTAAGTAATCGATTTCCACTAGATCTGCGGGCCCGCGTTCCAACTTGTGCTCAATCACGCGACGCCCCCATGCATCCGGTGCAGCGTCGCGCACGGCACCCGGAATGCCTTTAAGTTTGGTGAATTCGTGAACGTCTGGACCGAGCGGAAGCTTGAAGGCGTCGAACGCGATCGCGTCCTTACGAGCAAGGTAACGATCGCCATAGCGAAAGCGGCCAATAAACGTTCCGTCGCGAAGCTGTTCGACTTTCAGCAGCGCGGCCGGTACGGTGTTTAGCGTGCCGGGTAGCTGGACGTAGACATAGGCTTGCCGCTCAGAAGTCATACTCGTCCTTGACTTTGTGAGACTTGCGTACGCGCGCGGGTTGACGGGATGCTTCGAGCGCCTTGCCGTGAGCATCTGCATCGGGGTGACTCACTCCTTCGAGCGTCTTGTTCAGCCCGAGCGCCCAGAGCACCGTGAGGTACGCGCCAAGGGTGACGCTTGGTCGCCCGGCTTCAAGGGCTAGAAGCGTCTTGCGATTGATGGCCGCCTTCCTGGCGAGATCCGCTATGGACATTCCGCGACGGGCCCTGGCAAGACGAACCCGGTAGCCGAGCTGCTTGGTCTGCTCGGCCGCCTCAGCGGGAATGGTAACTGTTTTGGGCATAATAATGGACCTTAAGTTGTTTAAGGTCCGTTATTATGGACCGACCTTATTGGGATGATCAAACTATATAAGTACAATAATGGACCTTAAGCCGTTTAAGGTCCGTTATAAGGTCCAATTGAAGCTGAAGTGAGCGTCCGCTAACTACCAAGACTTTAGGGCACGTGGCCATGCGCCTACGGAGCCTGCGGCAGCGGGACGGCCGACGGGACGCCGACAAGCCGTCGTCTCGAGGTGCGCTAGGGGGTATCGACAAGGCCGGCAGGATGGCAATGCGCTTCCTGCGTTCAACAAGTTGGATGTCCATTGTCGAGGGCCTGCCGCTCGCCCGATCAGCAACGCGCGCCTTCGTCTCGTCGACCGTATACCCGATCGTGTTGGGGGGGACGCGAGGGGTATAGCGCGGGAGGGCGGGCAGGCCGGCTTTGCCGGTCAACGACTTGGGCGTCCATGCGAGAGCGTCGCGGTCTATTGATAGCGTCCGGTTCTGTTTCCTCGCGCGCGCGAAAGTGTCGCGCAAAACGGATCGCGCCCCCCGCTTCATGCGCGAGGGGCGCAGCCTTTTAGTACTGATCAACCTCCACCCACTCGGGGCCCCCCTCGTCGCATCCCCTTACCGAGGACCAACCCCTTGCCCATCGTTCTTGCTCTCTACGACGGATCCTTGTCTACCTTAAATTCGACGTCGCCGGTCGTGAACTTCTTTAGTCCTACCCAAGGGACTTCGTTCCTGTTGACGATGCGCACGCCGAGCTCGTCGTCACCGTCTTTCACCTCATAGGACAAACCGACGTTCACTGTTTGCTCCCCCACTTTGGACTGTATTCCGGCGTTGATCTTGAGTGAGGCTCCACCGTCGCTTTCCATAAAACGGAAGTAGGTTTGGTCCGAATACGTTTCGTCAAAATAAAAGTAAAGAATTCCGGAGGGACTGTCGCCAAGCAAGTACCAGTGGTTCTCGTCATTCACGTCACTTGATCCCGAATTGAGCCATATTTTGGACTCAACCGCCGCACCTCCGATCGCTTGCCCAACAAGGACGTAAATTTCTGGATCCCCTCTCGTCCAGGGTTCGTGATCATTTATCAGCTTGAGCCACCTGATCCCGATATAAGAATTCCTTTTCGTCGGTTCGCTGCCATTCGGTTCATCATCTGAAGGTTCCGTACGCTGCGTAACTGGCGGATGTGTTCGCTCATGGCTTGGGTGTTCCTCTCCAACGATGACAAGTGTTGGGATGGATGGGATATCTTTCTGGCTCAGCTTGATGGATTTCTGATCCCTTACGGAAAATGCCGTCACGGAAGGAAGTTTGCTTTCATCCCCAAAGGGCACAGCGGCAACCAGTAAGTGGTCATCGCCACTCCATTTACTAAGGTGATCCTTCACCGGCATGTAGAGATCGAAACTCGCAAAGTCGTCGCTCACGCCGAGACTGCGCAATTCCTTTCGCACCTTCTCAACAGTGGCGAGCAAGCCATCGAACCGCTTCGACTGCTGTTTCAATGAGGGCTCCGTTGATGCGCGCCTCAGTACGTCATGAAGGACGACGATGTTTTCTCTATTGCGGGAGCTCTTGATCGCGCTATAGACGAAATTTCGTGTTGCGGGCTCCCGCAAAAGGTCGGCAACTTCACGGGCAACAACGGTCACTTGTTCATTAACGCCGTTGTATTTGCTCTGAGCCACTGCCGATGCGGTGAACAAGAGCATCAGAACAGAGAAAATTATTCCAGCAGATCTCACCGCATTACCTAACGTAAAGTAGTGCATTGCTCCTCCAAGTAGAAAGTAGATGTTGTGCGCGCAGTCGGTCTTTCGCCCAATGAGCACGTGGCGTCTCGTCGGCTTCGCCGAAATTCAGGTGCATGGCTAGGAACGGCCCTCAATTGAAGTCGTCAGGGGGGCGTCCTCCGAGCCTGCTGCCCCCTGACCTTTTGCCTGGGCGCACGTTTATCTAGGATGGCCATGCGAAACGCTTCGCGACTGGACTTTCCGACGACCTTCGGAGTGGTCCGCGGCAGTTCCCTAGGCCATAATGAACCGACGCCTAAAGTCTCCAGTCAGGAGCCCGTGATAGAAGAGCAGATCATCTTGCTCATTGGGTGCGGCAAGCCCCGAGAGCGGGATGCGGGTGTCAGAGCGCTGTACGAGCTCATGGGATCTCCAATGCTTCGATTCTTTGTGCATCTCGGTGTGCCAGGCCAAGAGGCGCGCGACCTCCTGCAGGAGACCTTCGTGAAAATCCTCCGGGCGGCTCCCAAGTTCAATCCGGGCGGCTCGGCGAAAGCCTGGCTCTGGCAAATCGCCAGGAACTGCCTAAACGATCATCTGCGGGAAACCGCGAGGTTGCGAAAGCACGAGACGATGTTCGATGACGAACAATGGAACACCGTCAAAGACACTGTTCCGGCGAAAGCGTCGTCCGTTTGCTCAGTCGACGAGTGCGTGGCTCAAGGGATTGCACGTTTCAGCGCCGCCATGCCCGATAGAGCCTTTGCGCTTACTCTTCAAATGGAAGGCGCCAGCATTGAAGACATCGCACACCGCATCGGACGCACGGTTGCCGCTACCAAGGAATATCTCTCTCAAAGCCGGAAAAAACTCCAGCCGTTTATCGCCCACTGCACCGAGTTCTTGGTGGTGGAGACCTAATGACAACGCCGACCGAACCTCGCGACGAGCAATGGCTACGCGCGCTCGAAGCGCGTCGTGATGCGCTCGACCTTCGTGTGCCCGCCGCCGACGAAGCCCTATATACGGACCTGCAAAGACGACTTGATGAAGAGCGACGGCAACAGCACGCTAAGACAAGCTGGAAGCGAACGCTGGGTTTTGCGCTTGCCGCGTTTGCCCTAGGTGTGGTAGTGGCGCGATTAGCGATGTTGTCGAGCGCACCCGCTGTTCGGTCAATGGGTCCCTCGTCTCCCGAGGTATCTCCACTCGTTCGGTCAATGGACAGCTCTCATGAGGTATCTCGAGCCGCCCAGGAGGAGGTATCTCGAGCCGCTCAGGAGGCTCGGGTATCTAGAGCGGCTCGGGAGGCTCGAGCCGCCCAGGAGGTATCTAGAGCCGCTCAGTCCAAGGGCCGTTCATCCGATTACTCCGTGTCGCCAGTCGGGGCGCTTCAAAGACCGGTGGTAGCGGAACCCAGCGACGCGCTGATCAGCGCTTGGGTGACCGTCCGCAGTGACCAGTTCCCCGTGGACCGGACGGTTCGAATCCATGATGATCCTCTGGTAATTGTTGACGCGGTCAGCAGTGGGGCAATACGGCTCGGGCTGTCAGTCTCAGTGGCTAAGGAAGGAGCAGCTTACAGACTATACGTAAGCGGCTTTGGTTCCACCGTCCGTTCCGAAGAACGGCGGCTCCTAAGTGCTCTTTCCCTGCCTGACTCCACGGTGGGTTCGATCCTTGTTCGGGTCGAGAAGGACGAAACCGTCCGCCGTGACACCTTAAGCAGCCCCAGCCGCAATGTAAGCAGCCCCAGCAATCGTTAGCGCAGCTCTGAGCCAAGACAACCACCGTTCATTGAAACAGGCAAGGCCGCTACAGTCGAATGTTGGGCTGGGTGATCAGGTAAGGGTGGGGGCATCGAGTTAATTGCGGCGCCGTTATACGTCGCACGTTCAAAGAGTTGTCGCAATCAATCGGTTGAGGCACGCTCCACCGACCGAGACTTCGTCTAAGGTTCGCGCCACGACACCGTACGGGACGCTTCCCATAATGCTCTTGCGTTAAAGTAGCCGCCTTACGAAATCCCGGTCATTGTCGAGGTGAACCCCATGACTCCGCCGTTCCGAGCCGATCACGTAGGCAGCCTGCTGCGCCCGCAGGAGCTGCACGAGGCACGCGCCAAGAATCGCAAGGGCGAGATCGACGCCGCGGCGCTGAAGGCGGTGCAGGACCGCTGCATCAAGGAAGTCATCGCGCTGCAGGAGTC
>AR_comb_assmDRAFT_10185313_pt1 | contig 12433 bp, 7 predicted proteins | sample ArasoioldDNA_FD_10543 | JGI IMG/M metagenome (IMG submission 10543) | reverse complement strand
TCTTCGGTCTTCGGTCTTCTGTAGGATGCTCTCTCGGGCTGTGGCAAAAATACACCTGCCTAAGACCCAAGACACCCAACAATCAACGGCACGAAGCGGCAAAGCTCGCGAAAACTGGTACACGGCTGCCCATCTTGAATTTGAACGAGCAGCAACTGCTGCGCATCCTGAGCCCCCACAGGGATGATCATTCGGCCGCCCTCGATCAGCTGTTCGACAAGGGCTTTCGGCATTTCCGCAGCAGCCGCAGAGACGATGATCGCGTCATACGGCGCGCCTTGCGGAAATCCCTGCGTGCCATCTCCCGTAAGGATGGTGACGTTTCCATATCCCATACCGGAAATCACTGTACGCGCTGTATCGGCTAGGGCGTTGTGGCGCTCGATCGACACCACTTCTGCAGCTAACTCTGCGAGAAGTGCAGTAACATAGCCCGACCCGGTACCCACTTCCAGAACTCGATTGCTTGGAAACAGACCCAGAGCTTCCAGCATGAGTGCGACGATATAGGGCTGAGAGATGGTCTGCCCTTCGGCGATGGGCAGTGGATGATCCTCATACGCCTGCTCCCGGTAGTCTCCCGGCGCGAACTCGTGGCGAGGCACTCGCGACATCGCGTCGAGAACTCGTTCGTCGCGGATGCCACGCGCTCGCAATTGTGAATCGACCATTTGTCGCCGCAGGCTGGAATAGGTAGAGGAACTTGCCGGGAAGGTCATGCGCGAGAAACCTATCGCTCTATTCTATTTCTTCCGGCGACGCACCCGCACATCGAAGCTGATGACACCGTTCTGGTCGCGCGTCCCCAGGACAGAAACATTCCGATTGATGTAATACTCACCCTGAATGATCTGCTGCGAGCTCTGCGAAACGTTGGTGCTATAGCTGAGCGAAAGGTTGTTGGCGAACTCCTGCTCAATCGTAATCTGAGGGCCACGCGCGGTGGGGTTCGTTTCGGTGGTGAGGCCTTGCGGATCAATTTTGATCCGGCTGACTCCGAAGAGCTTCTGCATACGATTGCCAACGGCCGTATTTATTGCCTGATTGATGATTAGATTTGTAGCTTCGTCGGAGAAAACACCCTGTCCTGATTGCTGCTGAAGCTGTTCGGACTCCTCGCTGGTGCGTCCCAGTGCGAGCAGGGCGATGATGTCGGATTTCGGCAACGGGGGTTCCGAGCGGTAGTTCACATTCAAACGTTCCGGGGTTCCCGTCACTGTCACGTCGAGATCGTAGTTGCGCACATGCGTCGTGGCCTGAAGGTTGACCTGCGGCTCGATCGCAACGGGGTTGGCGAACGTAATGTCGCCGCGCTCCAGATGGAACTTGATGCCATTGAACGTGGCATCTCCTTCGAGAATGTCGGCGCGTCCAAGCACGCTGGGCCTGGCGACAGATCCGCGCAGTCGCAGATCGGCGTCACCCGAAAGCCTCGCAACCGCAGTCCTCATTTGAAGTTCGGGAGCGGTCCGAACCGCGACGTCGAGTTTGATGTCGTAAAGCGGAGAGTTGGCAGCTGTAATCGCCGCAGACTGACGGCTGCGCTCGAGATACGAACCGAAGTCGAATCCTGGAGTAACCGCGAGCTTCGTAACCAGTACATCCCCAGTAACCGTGGACGCCGATTTAGTCCCGAGCCAGTGCAGTTCAGCCGTTGCAGTAGAACTTACGCCCGGGGGATAGCGAAGCCGCACTTCCCGGCCGATCGCGGTGAGATTGAAATTGACCTGGCGATTGTAGTTCGTGGCATCGCCCTTCAACTCCAGCGTTCCTCCACCTGTGTGCGCCGTGAGGTGTTCGATGTGGATGCGATCGCGCGTGAAGGTGAGCGCACCGTTCATGTCACTCACGCCACTCGGCAAGCCTGCGTAGCTGGCGGTTCCGTTCGCGATCTGGATTGTGCCTTCCGGGAGCGGTTCTGCGACTGTCCCTTTCACGGTCATGTGGACTGTCATCTGACCCGTGGCACCGAGATTTGCATCCATGCTTCTGAACAGTCCCAAATCGATTTGCCCGTCAGCCGCAATATCGACGCGGTGCCCTTCCGCGTAGTAGATGGCTCCCTGTCCTACAACGTCAGTCCCTTCGCCGACGAGGTGTGCCTGCGGAATGTGCAAGGTGCGATCGGCATAACTGAACTGGACCGGTCCCTGGTTATGAACCTTGGCATATTCCACGTCAATCGCAACATCGGAAAGGTTACCCGTGATCGACCACTGCCCTGGATGACGCAGCGGACCTTGCATCGTAACGGACCCCACCACGGCCGAGTGCCCGGTCAATTGTTGTCCGAGATAGGCTCGCCATAGGGCGTCGAGATCCAGATGATCCAATCGCGCCGTGATATTGCCGGGGTAGTCGCCACGCATCGCAACGGTGCCCTCGACTGACAATGCGCCCTTCGGGAAGGCGGAGTGCCCGCGGATCAGAAGATCTTTTCCTTTTGAGTTGGCCTGGAGGAAAATATCGCCCGTCAGTTCCTTGTCGAGAGTGAGATCCCGTATATGGACCTCAGCGTTGATGTCTGGTGCATCCACCGTGCCTGAGGCCCGCAAGGTGAAATCAGCCCGCCCATCCATCGGGAGTTCATCCAGGTGAATCTGTTGCACGCGCGATAGATCGAAATTCTTGCCGGTGAGATCGAGTTGAAATCGCTTGGCCGACGGGGTGACGGCCAGAGTCCCCACGACTTCGGCGTCCTGGTGGAGCAGATGGATATTACTGAGCGTCGCTTCTCTGGCGCCGATGTGGAGATCTGCATCGAATTTTTGTATCTCTTCGCCATACGCAGACGCGTTCGTGGCACGGATATGTCCGTGACCTTGAGGTTGGGCGCGGGTTCCAGCGAGTTGCAGCGATAAGTCGGCAGTTCCGCTGATTGGATAATCGAGTTCCGCCAGTGCCGCGGTGGAAGCGACATCAACATTGTGGAGATTCACGCGGGCACTATACGGACTCGTATCCGTTAACTTTCCCTGTTGCAGCGTTGCGGTGAACTCGAAGTCGGCGTTTGTCTCTCCACGCCGCAGACTTCCTCCGTGAATCGAAAGCTCATGCGACGAGAACTGAATGCTGGCTGCCAGAGAATCCCAGTGAACCGGTTTTGCGGGTGTGCGCGAGGTTGCCGGAACGGTGAATTCGAAGTCCTCGGCAACTAACGAACCGGCAACCGTTGGAGACGAAAACGTTCCCCCCACTGACCCATTGAATGAGGCGTTGCCATCCACTCGGAACGGCAGGTTGCTGGGTCCACCGAACGCCTGCACTAACGGACGCCATTCCTCAAGATCGGAGGTAGAAATCGAAAGGCGCAGTTTGGAAGTCGATGCCAGCATGCCCGCGCCAACTATCTTCGACTCGGGGGTTGATAAGTTGAACTGCGCCAGTTCCAATGAATCATCCATCCCGTGATACCTGCCCTGGATGTGAGACGTGATCGGCAATTCGCGCTGTGTCGATCGTGCTGGCGGGCTCACATCGAGGTTGAAGCCAATCTCCGCATTGCCTGGTGTTCCTTTCCATTGCGCATCAACGTTTCCTGCCGCCGATCCGGCCGGATGAAACCCATTGAGCGGATGGGAAGGCACGTCGAGAGCCGATGCAGTCTCCGCGACCGATAGGTCGCGCAACCGCAGGTGTACAACGCCGGTCTGGATACCCGGAGCCTTGGACTTCTCACCCTTCTTCGCCGGGGGCCTCGCGACATCGATTACAGCCTGATTTTCTCGTTTTGTCTTTTCTGTAGTTGGTGGAACGCTGTGGAGCCAATTGTCGACCTGTGCATCTCCTGTAAAACTACCCCCCAGCAATTTCCCTTGAAGCTTCGACAGCTTGATCTGGTCGTCGGTCACTACATAGTCGGCATTGGCGCTTGCCCGTTTGAGGGCGAACTGATCTTCTTGCCAACCCAGATCGCGAAGGGCCAGCGCACCTGAGGTGTTGAAGTCATTCCATGTCCAGTGTCCGTTTCCTTTGAACTCCGCTGTGCCTTCACGAATCTCGCGACGCCGAAGGATAGCGGCCGCTTCGGCGAGATTGATGTGTGCCTCGTAGCTTCCATCAATCTGTGGATTCCGAAAATCGCTGATGCGCCCGCTGGCTGCCAACGACGACTTACCCGAGTTCCACTTGAGCGACTGAATGTCCGCAAAGGTGGATGCCAGGCTGAAGTCAACGGCGGCCATCCATGAGAAAGGCCGATATTTCTGAAGCGTGGAATCGACCTTGCCGATCTCAAGATGGCTCTCGTAGCGTCGGCGCAGAAACGAGTAGTCCATCTTCAAGTTCGTGCCCTGGACGTCGAAGTTTAATGGAATCTTTTGGTCCGCCCAGACCAACTCGCCGTTGTGAACAGAAAGATGATCGATCGACAGCGCAAACAACTCTTCGGCTGGAGCGGTTCCTGAATTTCCTGGCAACTCGCGTAGAGCCGGAATGTTGGTGGTCGTTCCATTCGGTCCGACGATGACGTGGATGGTGGGATGCTCGAGAACTAGCGATTGGAAACCAAATTCGGTCTTGAGAAACGAGATCACCTTTACCTGGGCAACAAGGCTGTCGGCATGAGCGAGAGGAGCTTCTGTGGGGGCTTCTTTGCCGTGGACTGTAATATCGCGGACTTCTACTTGCAAGTGGAATGGCACTACGTGAAAGCTACCGACTTGAGCGCGCCCCCCCGTGAGGCGCTCAACCTCTTCCACCATGCGCCGACGGACGTATTGCTGGAACGAGTTGGTCGTGGTGTACCACAGGGCAGCAAGAAATACGACAACACCCACACCGGTCGCGATCAGAAGATACTTCCACCAGCGCCATGGTCTGGCGGCAGGCTGGTTCACCGAGACTGAACTCCGTCGTTGGAATCACCTGGGACGCTGACATTGCTTTCCGAGCGGAGTGACTGCAACCATGAAACCATCAACTCGCTGACTTTCTGCTGGGTGAGCAGTTCGCGAATCTGGGCGGTTACATTGGCCAGGGGAACTTCATCGGAGCCTGACTTTTTCAGCTGAGGGACAAATTTCTCGCGGTAATAGGCTTCGATGCTCTTGGAATCGATCTGAACCGTTGGACGGAGATGCGCGTCCACCAACCGCATCAAATCAACTTCCTGCTGGACGTGAACGATCAGAGCCTTCTCGGTTAGCCCATACTGCGCAAGTACGGCCTGCCAACCCTCGTCAGTGGAAGCCTGAGGGTACAGCTTTCGCGCATCGGCAACCTGGGCGACTGCGTCTTGTTCAGTCGCATGCTGAAACGAGGCTGATTTCATCTGCTCGCCCAGGAGTTCCTGATCGATCAAGCGATCCAGAACAGCCCGGCGCTCGTCGTCGGTGAACTGCGACAATGAACGGGCTCCCAGTAGAGCTTCGTAACGCAACGCGTCATTCCAATCGCTTTGCAGGATGATGTGGCCGTTCACGATTGCAACGATCCGATCGATGACTTCACCAGCCATTGCAACCTTGGCAAACGCAAGGAGCGCCAGTAAGAGCCCGATGGCGGTGCCGTTTATTGAGCGAATGCGATACATCAGAATGGCTGTCCTATGCTGAAAAATATGCTGAAATGTCGCAGGCGTTGCGTCACAACAGTCGTTGTGTTGGAATCCGTGCCGCTAATCGCCTGAAAGTAGCGGGTCGGATTCAGGTTGTATCCAAAATCAAAGCGCAATGGGCCTAAAGGTGTTTTATATCGTACGCCAACGCCCAGCGCGTGCGAAGTGTAATCATAGCCAGAGTTATTAAAGTCGGTAATACACTGGGTGTTCGTTGTACTACTGGGGAGGCACTGAGCAGGATCAGCCTGGTGCCAGCGTAAGAGTCCGTTTATTGCATCGTGCGGAGCCGTAAAAACGTTTCCCATATCGTGGAAGACTGCAAAACCAAAACCCGGTCCCAGATAAGGCAGGGACACGGGTGGGAAACGCAGTTCCAAATTGTTGACGAACAACGCGGTGCCACCGACCGGAAAACCCGAGGACGGATCGCGCGGACCTGCTTGATTTAACCCGAATCCACGGTGAGAGTTGCCGCCTCCGGCGAAAAACTGTTCCGGCAGTGGAATGAGGGGAAAATCCGTGCAAAATGACTCGTTCGTGTTCGGATCCGTGGTACAGGCACCGGGCGGCCGGACCTTGGTTCCGCGGAATGGCTGTTGAATGCCGATCGTCGTCGACCGGGCAAACACAAACTGCCGTTCGGCCTTACCCTTTCCTCCAAATGCCTGGTACGTGGAGTTTTGTGCCAAGAGGCGGGCGAAGTCGGCCTCTGATCCCAAGAACCCCAGGGCGGTAAATCCGTCCAGAGTGAAGTAGTTGCCTTTCGTGCTCTCCAGTGGATTGTCGCGCTTGTCACGAATGAAGGTGAAGCCCGGGCCGCCGACACGTGCCGGCAACGATAGTACGGCAATTTCGCCCGGGTTGAATGTGCTCGCGAAATCACGGGCCACAACCCGCCGAAAATCGAAACGGTAAGTAATGGAGCTTGGACCTGGCCGCGTGCCGGGCTCATTTCCGGTATTACCGATCTGCTGTCGGAGTCCGACCTTCCCTTCCAGCCTCTGCGAGGTGAACGTCGCGACATCAAGACTGTTGTCGTAAAAGATCGTGTAAACCAGTTTGAACTTGTCGTTATCAAACAGCTTCGGGATCGTGTAACTGATGAGTCCCCGCTGCTGCAATCGGCCCACGTGGGACTGAAATGCCAAGGTCTGATTCCGGCCTGCAAAATTAAGCCTGGTCACGTCAAATTCCACCCGTGGGCTCACGCCGGTCTCCCCCTGGGGTTGTGGATTCGCTGCTCTTTGTCCCGACTGAAATTCAAGCCCAGCACCGTAAGTGAAGGTGTAGCGTTTGGCCTCGCGCAATCGAACCAGGATGTTCTTCTGGGGATCGTTGCCCTCCGGGTTCTGAACCGCGGCATCCACCTGGCTGAAGATACCGAGGTTGTAGAGCCGCGTTTGTGTGTTGAGCAAATCCTGTTGGCTGAGCGGGTCGCCAGGGTGAACCTGAAGATCTCGTTGTACAACGAAATCGCGGGTATGTTCCAAACCGTCGACCATCACTTGATCGACCGTAAAGCGCTCTCCCTCCTGAATGGTGTACGTCACGTCTTCCAGATTCGGCTCTTTGGTGTTGGTGGAGATCTCGAGGGCAGCGTTCGGGAATCCATGATCGAAGTAGTAGCTCAGGATTCTCTCCCGGTCATTGGCAAGATTCTGCTCGGAGTAGGGCTGGCCACCTTGCGCGTTGAACTCCGGCAATTCCTCGGTCTTGACCTGTCGATTTCCGATGACAGTCACTTCCCCGACCCGGGTGCGTACTCCCTCTTCGATGTGAATGCGGACGGCGAGTTTGTTCTCCGTACCCTCGTAGTTATCGTCGACCTTCGTATCTATTTTGACCGCGCGAAAGCCATTGGACTTATACAGGCCTTCCAGGGTGGAGACGTCGCTCTTCAGCAAGGCCTCGCTATAGCGTCCATGGGTCAGAAAACGCCTTGCCGTCTGAATCTGCAGGTAGGAGCGAAGTTTGGCGGTGTCGAGAAATTTCTCGTTTCCGGTGATTTCTATAAAGGACAGTTTGTGTATCGGTCCTGCATCAATCACGTAGATGATTTTCAGGGTTGCAGGATCATTTTCCTTCTTTAGCTCGACCTTGGCGTCGAAGTGCCCACGGGTCTGCAGATAATCGAGAAGGTTGCGCTTACCCTCGTTGAGCAGATCGTCGTCGACTGCGTTCTCCTCGTAGACGGGAATTTCCCTCTTGAGCACTCCTTTACTGATCCGGAAACCCTCGACGGTAATCATAACTGTCGGCCCAGGATCGATTTGATAGGTAAAGCTCACAAGATTCCGTTCTGGCAAGTACGTCTGATCGGCTATCGAAACCTGCGCGAGCGCCCGTTTCTGTTTTTGAAATTTCTTGCGTAAGCGCTGCAAGGAGTCGCTGATTCGGGCGGCTGTGACACGGTCCCCCGTATTCATGTGCGCGATGCTCTGAACATCTGCCGAAGAAAAGCCGGAAGAGCCGGTTACCTTGACCTCGCCGACGTGCGCCTGCGCTCCGGCATCAACGTGAAACAGAATGTCCACCTGTTGCGTGGTCAGGTTTGATGTGGTCTCGGCTGTCACCTTAGCCTTGTAGTAGCCATTCTCCTCCATCAACTGGCGCAGACTTTCCAGCGAGCGGTCCAGTTTGTCCTGTTTGAAAAGCTCTCCAAGTTGAAACTTGGAGGCGTTGACGATCTGATTTGCATTGGGATGCGCGGGCGCTCCCTCGACATCGACTCCACCGACAAAATAGTTATTCGAAGTAACGAAGGACAGCACAACTTCGGCACCGGACGGCGTGATCTCGGCCTCGATGTCGGCAAAACGGCCGGTCGCGTAAAGGGCGCGAATGCTCTCGCGCACCAGATCCCTTTGTAGAGGCTCTCCCGCCTTCTGCGGGAGTTGTTGCAGCAGATGGTCGCGATCGCGTTCGGGGACTCGTGGCAGTTCAATGGCTTGAACTGTCTTTCCCTCCTGAGGAAGACCGGATAGCGGCGAATCCTGCGAGATGAACCGTGTTCTGCCCGCGTCAAACAAACTCGGAAGCATCTTCTTCAACCCGCCAGCTTGCGCCACAGCACGCTGCGACAAAACCGCGGGCCAGAGCGTGATCATCGCGGTCAGGAATGTCGCGTACCGTTTGGGCAAAGGTGTCCTTGCAATCAGGCGCTTTTCGACTTCGATGGAGTGCACCCGATCGGTCGTACGGGCTCTGGGCAAGCGTCCACCAGCCAAACCCACTCGCTACTTTGAAGCGATGGTCGGTTGAGCCTTCGACACTTCCGCCCGTTTTTCAATAGCTTCGAGACTCTGCCGAATCGCAATCTCGAAACTTCTGCTCGCAGCCCAGCCACTTATAATAAAGGTTTTGAAGCGCCAGACTGGTGACCTCTTTGGCACAGCAATCACAATCCGAGGATCAAAAAAGTCGTGGAACTGCGCAGAATTATTCGCTCGAAGAGCGCTATTCGCGGCAAATTCTTTTCCACGGCATCGGTCAGGATGGTCAACGGGAGCTAGCGACTGCCCGCGTCGCTATCGTCGGTTGCGGCGCGACGGGGTCGGCTTTGGCAGGTTTGCTCGCTCGATCCGGTGTAGGAACGTTACGCATCATAGACCGCGACTACGTCGAACCCAGCAACCTCCAGCGTCAGTCCCTCTTCGATGAGAGCGACGCCGCTGAATCTCTCCCGAAGGCAGTCGCCGCAGCGCGCAAGATTGCCGCTTTCAACTCCCAGGTAGCGGTAGATCCCCGCGTGGATGATCTCGTTCCCTCCAACGTTCAAACCTTGCTCGAAGGGATGGACCTGATCCTCGATGGCACCGACAATTTCGAAACCCGCTACTTGATTAATGACTATGCTGTAGAGCGCTCTGTTCCCTGGATCTACTCAGCAGCCGTGGGAAGCTATGGAGTCACACTGAACGTGGTGCCGGCACAGACGGCATGTCTCTCTTGCATCTTTCCCGATTCGCCACGAGGCATGGTCGAGACCTGCGAGACCTCCGGCATTCTAAATTCGGCCGTGAACCTGGTCGCCTCGATCGCTGCTACCGAAGCGCTGAAGTTTCTCGTCGGCGGGGCGAACTCTCCGAAGTTGCGGCGAACCCTTCTCTCCTTCGACTTATGGACCAACGAGCGCGCCGAAATTGCGGCTTCGAAACCGCGGCCCGACTGCCGCGCGTGCGGCGCGCGGGAGTTCGTCCACCTAGCCGGCGAGGGGCGCGCTCACATCACGCTCTGCGGCAGGAATTCAGTGCAAATCCACGAGCGCCAACGTCCCATCGACTTCGACGAGATAGATCGCCGCCTGCGACCTCATGGCACGGTCCGGCACAACGATTTCGTGCTCAAGTTCTGGCACGAGCCCTACGAGATAACGCTTTTCCCCGACGGCCGCGCGATCATCAAGGGCACGACCGACACCGCGGTTGCGCGAAGTTTGTACGCGCGGTACGTGGGAAGCTAGATTCCGCCGCTGTCTTCGACCTCATTTCGACCGCTGATACAAATTGAACTCAGTTGACAGTAAGCGTCAGGACGCTGCTATTGCCGCCGCTCTTGCAGCCCACGTCTCCTGAATTCCCGCTAGGAGTCGTCACCATCACTTTGACAGAACCAGGTTGCTGGATGACAGCCGTCGAGAGTTTCACTTTCATCTGCTCGGGACTGACAACGGTCGCGGCCAATGCCGTCGTATTGATAACCACTTGCGATGCCGACACAAATTGGCCGCCGTTCACCGTCAGAGTAAAACCATCCTGCACATCGGTGAAACTGATGGTGCTGGGAGTGATGGAAGCGATTTGAGGCGCGGGTCGCGCGCTCCCACAGAGCGGGTTGAGGGTATTACAGCCATTGAGCGTGACGAAGCCGACCAGCAGCAGCGATACAAAGGACACACCACGAGCGTAGAAACGCATGGGAGATCTCCTTCGAGATAGGTTCACCGTCTGGATGTAGCTGTCAAAACATCCAGCCCCGGTGCGAACACGTGGCTAGCAGAACAGCAGTCGAAATGCCACGCTCAGGACAACGCACGATGAAATTGCAATTCCAGTAATCTGAACGGATTAGCGGACGAGCAGGCTGGTGGACTTTAATCTTCTGCGCCAATCTGGTGGCCATGTTCCACCATTCTGGTGATTTTCCACCACGATGGCCGCCGTTCCGACATTAAGTTCGGCGAACTCCGATCCACTTCTGCTAATCTTCTCCGTTTGTGAATCCGAAATCCGCTGTGCCAGAAAAGAGCCCGCATGCCGGACAACCAGCGTCCTGAACCCAGTCGGCTTTATCGCTGGGCAGTTCTCGCTTTCGTGAGCCTGGCCCAGGCCGGGAACTACTACATCTACGACAGCATCAACGCGCTCGAACGTATTTTCATCGATCATCTCGGATTCTCTGCCACTCAATTCGGTTGGCTAAATGCCAGCTACAGCGTAGCCGCCGTGGCTACTCTGCTGGTAGGCGGCATCATCATCGACCGCATCGGGACGAAAAAAGCCATCCTCGCTTTTGCCGTGATCTGTTTTCTGGGAGCGTCCATCACCGCCTCAAAAGGGAACGCGGCCGTGATGATCGCCGGACGCACTGTGCTCGGGCTCGGGGCGGAATCGATGATTGTGGCCGTGACCACCTCGTTGGCCAAGTGGTTCAAAGGCAAGGAACTGAGTTTCGCCTTCGGGATCAATCTCACCATTGCACGACTGGCCTCGGTAGCAGCAGACAACTCCCCAACATGGGCGAATCGGGCGTTTTATCCCGATGGACCCGGAGGGCAACCAAGTTGGCAGAACCCGCTGTTAATCGCGGTTGGAGCGGGACTATTCGCGGTAGCCTGCTCGATCATCTATTGGTTTTTTGAGAGTCGCGCCGAAGCGCGATATTCACTGAGCACCGCAGGTACAACCGACAAAATTGAATTCGCAGGCATATTTCGTTTCGAGTTGTCTTATTGGCTAGTGGTAGGCCTCTGTTTCACGTTCTATTCCGCAATTTTCCCCTTCCGGACATTCGCGATTGACTTGTTCACGAATAAGATCCTGGCGGCCCAGGGCGGCGCACACGCCACGGAAGCTGTCCGGGTGCTTTCTCTGGAGCAGGCGGGACGGCTGAATAGCCTGCTGCCCTTATCCGCCATGATCGCCACTCCGCTGTTCGGCTTGCTTGTGGACAAGATCGGTAAACGCGCATTGTTCATGATGTTCGGCTCGCTGCTGCTGATGCCCGTTTATCTGATGATCGCCTACTCTCCTACTTCGCTCTACATTCCGGTCTCGATGATGGGCATAGCTTTCTCTCTGATTCCGGCGGTGATGTGGCCGTCGGTTGCCTACATCGTGGATCAGTCCCGCTTGGGTACGGCTTATGCACTGATGACTCTGATCCAACAGATCGGGTTCTTCCTGCTGAACCTGCTCATCGGGAAGGCCAACGACTATTCTCATGCCGGCCTGGACCATCCCGACGGATACGCTCTGGGAATGTGGATCTTCTCGGTGCTTGGATTCATAGGGCTCGCCCTATCGATCCTTCTACGCATCCGTGAAACCGGCCCTCACGGGCATGGATTGGAAACGATAACGACCGCGAAAACCACCAGCTAGGTGACGAATTAGAGACTCAAAAATTACCATTTTTCGAAAACTGCGACCCTAAATTTGGGATAGGGTTAAATAGGTAGAGGGCGCTACCGTTTAACCTCCCGACTCCACAGGATTTCGCGGTATGTGACAAGGAGGTGACCGAATCCAAAGAACGGTAGAAAAGCTCTCATAAATTGAATCCATGACTTACTTTAGTTTAACTGCAACGGCTCGCAAGCCATACAACGTAAAGATAGTTAGCCGCATCTCACGGGGTGCGGCCGGAAAAGGC
>AR_comb_assmDRAFT_10393797_pt1 | contig 12434 bp, 10 predicted proteins | sample ArasoioldDNA_FD_10543 | JGI IMG/M metagenome (IMG submission 10543) | reverse complement strand
GGGCGGATGAGGTAGGTCCGGATCCGCGGCAGTCGCCGATGTCGACCGATTCGACGAGCTTGCAATGGTTTCTGCTGGGTGAATCGGTGGGGCGAGCCACCCCAGCTAACGCGGTGGGAACACCGGTTGGCGCCGTTTCCGTAGATACGCTGAAGATCCCGGAGGCGGCGATCAACGAGATGCGCAAGTTTTTTAAGGATTTTGACGCGGGGAAGCTGGACGACTCGGTGAAGCACGCGTCGAAAGCCATCGAGATTTATCCGCGCTGGGCAGCGGCGCACCACAACTTGGGACAGACATTCGCGCGGATGGGGGACTACGACAAAGCGATTGCGGAGTTTCAGAATGCGGCGGAGCTGGATACGCGCCTGGTGCGATCGTGGCTGGGGCTGTCAAAGGTGTACTTCCTGCAGCAGAGGTATGCGGAAGGCGAGGCGGCGGCGCGCCGGGCGCTGCAGATTGATCCGGTGAATAGCGACGCCAAGTATTTCCTGGGCAGAAACCTGGTGAGCAAGGGGCAAGACACGCCGGAGGCGATGGAGCTGCTGAACAAGAGTAAGGAGCAATATGCGGTCGCGCGGCTGGTGCTGGCGAATGCGTACTTGAAACACGGCGCGATGAAGGACGCGGTTGACGAACTGCGGGGGTACCTCGGGCAACCGAATGTGCCTGCAAAGGAAAAGGTGGAGTGCATGGTGCGGAAGCTGACCGAGCCGGAAGGGACGGTTAGCTGCGCCATGCGGTGAGGCCTTGCGGAGTTGGAACTTGACAGGTCGCCGGTTAAAAGCCCGGCGGATGGCCCTCATCATTGCCGGAGCCCTCGGAAACAGAGGGAACTAAAACTTCGACGTAATCCGGAGAAAGGCCCGATCGGGAGACCCGTGTTTGCAGGGACTATTTTTGCGGTTGGGCGGTTGGAGGCAGGATGTTGTTGAGCCGTAGGTACATGGCCTGCTCGGTGTAGTGATCAAACCAGGATCCGGAGAGGATGAGAATGGCGGCCGCGCGGGAGAATGAGCGTCCGGGGAAAAGCTCGATGGAGTCGGCAAGGTGAGAGTCGTCGAGCTTGGCCAGTGCAGAAGAGCAGAAGTCAAAGGAAGAACGGACAGCGGCGACGAGCTTGTCCTTGGAGTCGGTTTCGGTGAGCTTCGGTTGTTCGGGAGCAGCCACGCCGGAAACCGCGGAACAAAAACGAAAATTGGATTCGGCGATGTGCGTGATCAGGTGTCCGTAGGAGTTTTGCGGAGCCGTGGGCTTGAACGCAAATTTCTCCGGAGGCATGGCGTCGGCGGCGGCGATCATGTTCTTGGAATTGCGGACCAGGGATTGGCGGAGAGCGTCGGCGACGGGGCTGGTGGAGGGAGCGGCAGATTGCGTCTGGGCGACGGAGAGCGCAGGAACAAAAGCCAGAGCAAGAAGTGAGCAAACAACGCGGTTCATGGAAGCCTCCTCGAAGTAGCGCGGGACAGATTACGCCGAGTGACGCCCTGCAGCAAGCCGGGGTGAATACCCGCAGAATCCGGGTCAATCCGAAAGACTTGCGAAGGCCCACCCGGCATACTTTGCTCTACAAAGTACTTGACAATATGTAGTGGACGTGCCATCCTGGCATGGCGGCGGAGAAAGCTAGCGAGGGAAATCCAATGATGAAGCGAATCTTGGCGATCATCGCCATCTTTGCGTGCGCTTGTGTGGCGTGGATGATTTTGGGGACGTCGATTTTTTTGCGCACGGACAGCGCGGGGACGCTGCTGTCGGGAAGAGTGGCGTCGGCGTGGGGAAGCGCGCAGGAGCAGCATCCGCCGACGGTGAGCTATTTGCGGCCGGAACAGAAATTGATTGAGGTGGAAGAGGACGGGAAAAAAGTCAAGAAAAACGAAGCCGTGCAGGTGACGACGTTTGTGCCGCTCGATGCGAGCCAGCTTCGCGCGGACTTTCACATTGATTACCGACAGAAGGGATTGCTGTGGTTCAGTGCGTACCGGGTAGGATTTTCCGGCGCGTACAAGATGCGCAATCCGACCGAACGGGAGCAGAACTTTGCGATTACCTTGCCGCTGCCGGCCCGGCAGGCAGTGTACGACAACGTGGAAATTTCGCTGGATGGGCGGACGTTGCCGCTGGAATTTGCGGGCTCCTCGGTGACGGCGCATGGAAGCGTGGCCGCGGGCGCAACGGGCGCGGTGGGGGCTGCGTATCGTTCGCAGGGACTGGACAATTGGAGCTACCGGTTTTCGGAAGACAACCAGGTGGGGCGGGCCAAGGATTTTCATTTGCTGGTGACCACGGATTTTTCCGGGTTCGATTTTCCGGAGAATTCGCTGGCACCCACCGAGAAGAGCGGCAACGGCAAGGGCTGGGAATTGAAATGGGACTATCAAAACCTGGTATCCGGCTTCAACATTGCGCTGAAGATGCCGCAGAAACTGCAGCCTGGGCCACTGGCCGGCCGCATTTCCTATTTCGCACCGGTATCCCTGTTCTTTTTCTTCTTTCTGGTTTTCATTTTGTCGACCTTACGAGGGATTGACTTGCACCCGATGAATTATTTTTTTCTAGCTTGCGCGTTTTTCGCATTTCACCTGCTGCTGGCATATTTGTGCGACCACATATCGATTCATGCTGCGTTTCTGGTGTCTTCGGCGGTTTCCGTTTTATTGGTAGTGAGTTATCTGAGGCTGGTGGTCCACACGCGGTTCGCAATCGTGGATGCCGGATTGTCGCAGCTGATTTACCTGGTGCTATTTTCGTACGCATTCTTTTTTGAGGGGTACACCGGACTGGCGGTCACCGTCGGAGCGATTTTGACTCTGTTCGTGGTGATGCAGATGACCGGGCGAATCCGCTGGGAAGAGCGGTTCGGGAAGCGGCTGGCAGGGTTGTCGCCGGCGCGTTAGGTTACCAGGATGGATGGAACTCGCCGGGTCTGGAGAAGAACTGGGTGAAGCTCCAGACTTGGCGAGATGGCGAAGGCGCAGCCGCTCGACAGAACGGGGCCGGAAACTGGAATTGCGAAGCTATTCGGTGTCGTCGTGCTGGTCTTCGGCGTCGGCAGGACGAATCAGGCCGAAAAGGCCGTGGCTTTCGTCGGCCAGGCCGGCGGTGAAGAGCAGGTGATTTTTCCTGCCGGAAGGGCCGCCGTTTGCGAATTTGAGTCCCCACAATCCGTCAATGGCCATGGGCTGGCCGAGCGTGTCCTTTATAGGACCCTCGGAAACGCCACCGGGAAAGTCGAAGGCGTTGATGCGGCCATTGCCAAAATTGCCGACGAGTAAACGGTGCGCAAATTTGCCAAAGCTGGGCGGAGCGAGCGCCAGGCCCCAGGGCGAATTCAAAACGCCGTTGGAAGCGAAGCGGGACTTCCACGTGCCGTCGGTTGTGAACACGTCAATAAACCCATGGCCCGGACCTTTGACGTCGTCTTTCTTGTCATCATCCTGCAGAGCGAACGTGACGTAGAGATCGCCTTCGATATTTTCGATGCCGAACGGCGCATAGCCGGAGGGGAGAGTAGGATCTGTGAACGACTTGGTGAGATGGAAGGACGCATCGTACATTTCGACGACCCCGTCGCGGAAATTGGTCGCGTAAATGAAGGGCTTGCCGCCGCTGGTGCCCGTGGCGAGACCTTTGTAGACGGCACCGGAGCCGGAATTGTTCACGGCGATCACGGCGTTGTGGAGATCGACGGCCGGACTCCAGCCAACAATGGTGCCGTCTTCGGTAGCAAAGATGAATATGGAGGGACCGGATTTGCTGCCGGAGGAAACGAGGAAACCAGTTGTGGCGGTGTTGAGGACCAGGCCAGTCGGAGCGGCGGTGGCGCCGGCGCTGGGGCTGGGAATCTTAACGATGAGCGGCGCAGCGGGAGTCGGCGCGGGAGTGCCGTCGCCACGGTAGAGAGTAGAAGTCCCCGTGCCATTGTTGGCGATCCAGACGGGGCTAGTTGGAGAGAAGGCGATTCCCCAGCAGTTCACCAGGTTTGGGTCGGAGCGAAGAGCGACGCCAGGGATGTCGGAAACCAGGTTTACGCGCCGGAACTCCTGGGAAATTTGCGCATTTGCCGCGCTGGCCAGAAGCAGCGCGACGCCGCAGAGAATCAGAGACAGGATGAGAGACGAGGGTCGAAACTTGCTGTTCATAGTGCGATTTCTCCTTCGAGGCGATCCTTGGACCCAGAAACGGGTCCAGTCGGGTGGCGGGACGTGCAACAGGAGTAGCACGATGCTGGGGAAAAGTAGCGTGCCTGACGAAATCTTGACCATCGTTTGACCTGGAAGCGACAGAGCCGTACAGCGAATCCCTGATCAAATTTGTTTTCGGTCGCGAGGCTTCAGCGGGTGATCACGACGCCGGGCCGGGCTCCGGTGGGCTTGCCCGAATCCCAGACCAGCTGGCCGTTCACGAAAACTTTTTCGATGCCGGTTGCAAGCTCCTGGGGCTTTTCGAATGTGGAGCGGTCGAGGACGGTGGCTGGATCGAAAAGGACCAGATCGGCGACGGCGCCTTCCTTGAGGACGCCGCGGTCGAGCCAGTTGAGGCGGTGGGCGGGGAGCGAAGTCATTTTGCGGACGGCATCAGCCAGGGAGAGCCAGTGTTTTTCCCGCACGAAGCGGCCCAAGACGCGCGGGAACGTGCCGGCGCCGCGCGGATGTTCAACGCCGATGCCGCCGTCACTGGCGACCATGACCCAGGGCTGTTGATAGAAAGCCTTGATGTCGCTTTCGATCATGGAATGGCCGATGACACCGGCTTCCGTGTCCGCGGCGTCGCCTTCGCGAATAATGCGGATGTACATGTCCACGGGAGAAAGTTTGTTGGACGTGGCGATGTCGGCGAGGGAGTGGTGTTCATAGGATGGATTGGGTTTGAAAGCGGTGATGGTGAGGTGATCGGGGCCGCCGAGATCGGCGAGCGCTTTTGCGACGCTCTTGGGATTTTCATACTGCTTGTCAGGAACGATGACTTTGATGTTGGAGTGCCAGGCTTCGTAGGGATAGCAGTCTGCCAGGAAATCCACGCCGCGCTCGCGCGCTTCACCGATGACGCGAATATATTCGTAGGCTTTGCCCCAGACGCCGACGGTACCGAGCTTGATGTGGGAGTGGTCCACGGGGATATGGGCTTGGTCGGCGATTTCAATTTCTTCGAGCAGGGCGTCGAAGGCTTTGTCGGCTTCGTCGCGGATGTGAGTGCTGTAGAAGCCGCCATGTTCGGCGGCGGCGCGGGCCATTGCGACGAGTTCGGCGGTGTTGCTGTAGCTGCCGACTTCGTATTCGAGGCCGCTCGAAAGACCGACGGCGCCTTCGTTCATGGCTTGCCAGGTGAGCTGAGCCATTTTTTCGATTTCGGGCTGCGTGGCGACGCGTTTGAAATCCTTGCCCATGACTTGTCCGCGGATGGTGGCGTGGCCGGCGAAAACAGCGACGTTCACTGCTGCCGGACTTTTGCGGCGGGCGGCGATCCAATCGGCGATAGGCCAGGGAGATTCACCGTCCGGGCCCTGCACTACGGTAGTGATGCCCTGGGCGACTTGGGTTTCCGCGAGTGGGTCCGAGTCGAGGCCTTCAAGAGAGTGGTTGTGGATGTCGATGAATCCGGGCGCCAAGACGAGGCCGTGAGCATCGAGCACGCGTTCGCCGGGGGCGGGCGAGAGTTTGCCGATCGAGACGATGTGGTTGCCGCGGACGCGGAGCGCGCCTTCACGAAGCGGAGCGCCGGTGCCGTCGGCGAGCTGGGCGTTGAGGATGAAGATGGTGTCGTCAGGTGGGCGCGGGTCCGGCGAGGCGTGAAGAGCCAGAACCGCGGAGAAGGCGGAGAGGAAGATCAGGGACAGTGAAGAGCCGATGCGGTGGAACGAATGCATCTGTGTTTGGCCTCAAGAAAGTGAGCTTCGCTCTGAGCGGATGCAGCTTCCCTTCGGCGGGACCTTTCGGGCCGAAGGGAACTGAACTCAGTGCTACTGGCGCTCGGAGCGGGTGCGGAGATGGTACCAGACGATGATGAGAACTACCGAGGCGGCGAAGATGAGGCTGGAGACGGCGTTAATTTCTGGAGTGATGCCGCGGCGCAGGCGGCCCCAGATTTCGAGAGGGAGAGTGTACTCGCGGCCGTAGAGAAAAAAAGTGACGGCGATTTCGTCCATGGAGAGCGTAAAGATGAGCAGCGCGGCAGCTATCAAAGAGAGCTTGAGGTTGGGAAGAGTGATGAACCAAAACGTGCGCCATGGCGTAGCACCGAGATCGAGCGAGGCTTCTTCCTGACAACGATCCATTTTTTGCAAGCCGGCGAATAGCTCGGTGGTGGCTACGGAGATAAGAGCGGTACCGTGGCCGAGGAAGATCGTGGTGAGACTGAGCTCAAGATGAACGCGCACTGCGAAGAGAAGGAGAGAGAGACCGGTGATGATGCCGGGAAGAATGAGCGGAAGAAGGACCAGGCGGCGAAAGAGTGCTTTGCCGGGGAAGCGGGCGCGATCAAGAGCGAGTGCGGCGAAAAGGCCGAGCGTCAGGGAAAGTGCGACGGCACCGGCTGCGACGAGGAGGCTGTTGAGGACGGAATCCCAGATGGCAGAGTCGGCGAAGAGCTGGCGGTACCAATCGAGCGTGAAATGGCGCGGAGGGAAACCGCCTACACCCTCGCGGTTGAAGGAGTAGACGACCAGAACAGCGATGGGTAGATAAAGGAAGGCGAAGACCAGCGCAGCGCAAGCTGCGAGCAGCGGTGAGCGGCGAGCCGCAATTGACGATGGGACCCTCATTCGAAGGACCAGCGCGCTTCGAGGCGTTGCGCGAACGCGAGAATGGCTAGAGTGAAAACGAGAATGACCACCGAAATGGCAGCGCCGAGCGGCCAGTCATAGGCGGCCCCGAAAAGAGATTGGATCAGATTGGCGATCATGGTGGCGGAAGGGCCGCCCACGAGAAGCGGAGCAAGAAAATCTCCGAGTGACAAAACGAACGCGAAGGTGGCGCCTGCGAGAAGGCCCGGCAAAGAGAGAGGAAGTATGACCCGGAAAAAAGTGGCGCGCGGCGACGCGCCGAGATCCTGTGAGGCTTCGATAAGCGGCCGCGGGATGTGTTCAAGAGATGCGTAAATGGGAAGAAAAACGAACGGCGTGTAGATATGGGTGAGCATGAGAATGACGGCGAAAGGACTGTAGAGAAAAGCGGAAACCGGTTCGCGAGTGACGTGGACATATTGCAGGAAGCCGTTGAGGACTCCGTCGCTGCCGAGGATCGTCTTCCAGGCGTAACCGCGGACGAGATAGCTGACCCACAGAGGGACGATCACGAGCTGATAGAGCAGTTCTTTGCGCGGGCCGGCATGGATGGACAGGAAGTAGGCGAGCGGGTAGCCAAGCAGCACCGACAGACACGTGACCGACGCCGCGATGCGAGCGGTGCGAAGAAGGACTTGCCAATATAAAGGATTGTGGACCAACGTGCGGTAGTTGCCGAGATTCCAGTTATGGAAGATGGCACCGTCACGGACGGACCAGAAACTGTGCACGAGCATAAGGGCATAGGGGAAGAGCAGGAATAGCGCGACCCACAGGATGGGCGGAATGGAGACGACCAGTTTGTAGGTTCGCGTATACATATCTATTCGCGGACCGGCATTGCGTCAGATGCGGCAAACGCAAATTCGTGGGAACCGGAGAGCATGGCGCCGGAAGGGATACGGGCGCGTAAAGTGGCGCCAGTGGCCAGCTGCAGCTCGAGGAGTTCGGTGGCGCCGGAATAGATCTGCTGCCGAATGGTTGCGGAAAAACGGACGAGGTTCGAGAGTGACGGTGCGTGATTGGCAAGACCGATCGCCTCGGGACGAACAGAGAAGAGCGCCGAGCCCTGGGGCAGCGCGGAAGCGAAGTGGAATGCGCCGCAATCGGCTACACCTTCGCGAATAATCGCGCGAAGCAGGTTGGTTTGGCCGATGAATTGAGCAGTATAGGCGGTGGCGGGGCGTGCGTAGATTTCGCGAGGCGAAGCGATTTGTTCGAGCGTGCCGTTCCGGACAAGAGCGATGCGGTCGGAAAGCGCCATGGCTTCGTCCTGATCGTGGGTGACGAAAAGAAATGTGACGCCCACTTCGCGCTGGAGAGATTTCAATTCGGACTGCATCTGCTTGCGAAGGTTGGCATCGAGCGCAGAGAGCGGCTCGTCGAGGAGAAGGAGTTCGGGGCGATTCACGAGAGCGCGGGCTAAAGCGACACGCTGCTGCTGGCCGCCGGAAAGTTTGGTGGGTTTTGCGGTGGCGAATTCCTGCATACGGACCATCTCAAGAGCATCCTTGACGCGAGCGGCGATTTCGGATTTTGCCGTTGCTGTGGCGCGCAGGCCGTAGGCGACGTTGTCGCTGACATTCAGATGCGGAAACAGTGCGTATTGTTGAAAGACCGTGTTGACGCGGCGGCGATAGGGAGGAAGCGCGTCGAGGCGCGAGCCGCGCATCCAGATTTCGCCGGCAGTGAGTTGTTCGAAGCCGGCGATGAGACGGAGCAAGGTGGTTTTGCCCGAGCCGCTTTCGCCGAGGAGCGTGAGAAATTCGCCGGCAGCGATTTCGAGTGAAAGCGCTTTCAGAACTTCGCGTGGGCCGAAACGTTTGCTGACGGCGCGGATTTCCACGAGCGTATCACCTGGCGCTACCGACGGCGCAATCAGTGCGACGGAAGTCACTGCGCTGCTTTGACCTCGTTCCAGATTTCGTTGTACTTGGCGCGACGGGGAACATCCTGCCAGAAGTAGATGCGCTGCATGTAGGCATCGGGATTGTCGAGGTGCAGGAGTTTCTTTTCGTCGTCGGTCATGAATTGTGCCGCGCCGGGATTGGCGGGCGTGTAGTGGGTAATGTCGGTGACGAGTTTTTGTGTTTTGGCCTCCACCATGTAGGCGAGAAATTGCGTGGCGAGCTCTTTGTGCGTGCTGGCGGCAGTGATCATCAGATGGTCGATCCAGCCGGTGGTGTTTTCCTTGGGGATGGTTTCGCCGATGGGAAAATTCAACTTTCTGAGTTGCGCGGTGTTCAGCGGCCAGCCCATGGCCAGAACGATTTCGTGGTTCTGGAAGAGATTGGTGAGTTCGCCGCCGGTGGACCAGAATTTTCTGACATTGGGCTTCAATTCGAGAAGTTTCTTCCTGGCCGCGGCGAGTTGTTCGTCGGACAAATTGTAGAGCTGGCTGGCGTCGGGTTTGTCGTAGCCGAGGATTTGCGCCGCCATGTAGATGCTGGAGAGCTCGTCCCATAGGGAAACCTTGCCGCGGTATTTCGGATCCCAAAGGATGGTCCAGGAATCGGGAGGCTGCGAAAACGCGGTGGTGTCGTAAAGCAGGGGGTTAGGGCCCCACATGAACGGAACGCCGTAAACCTGGCCATGGGCCATGACCAAGGAGGATTCGCGCAGCTTGGAAGAGAGTTGTGCGTAGGAGGGAACCTGGGCGAGATCGAGTGGTGCCGCGAGGCCAGCTTTAACGATGGATGTGGCGACATCGCTTGAAGGGGAGATGACGTCATAGTTCGAAGCGCTGCCGCCGCGGAGCTTGGCGATAAGCTCATCGCTCGAACCCATGTAAGAGGCGACTACTTTGCAGTGACGCGAAACCTCGAAGTCGTGGACGAAGGAGGGATCCGCGTAACCTTCCCAGACCAGCAGGCTGAGCGTCGGCTCGGACTTCTTGCACGAGCCGGCGGCGTAGGCCACGCAGAACATAGTCAGAAAGATCAGCGTGCGTTTCATGAGGCCCTCGCAAAAAGCCGGCAGCGGTACCGGCGCGCCTGGAAAACGGGAACCGCGCTAGCGCGACTCAAATACTACGCGGCCTCCGACGATGGTGGTGAGAACTTTTGTCTGGTTGATAGCGCGGGGATCTACTTCAAATACGTCCTGCGAAAGGATAATCAGGTCGGCCAGTTTGCCGGGTTCGAGCGAGCCTTCGGTTTTTTCGCGGAAACCGGCATAGGCAGCGCCCAACGTGTAGCCACGAATTGCTTCGGCGACGGACAAGCGCTGCGACGGCAGGAAACCTTCCTTTGGTAATCCTTCCGCGGTCTGGCGAGTAACCGCGGTCTGAATTCCTTCAAACGGATTCAGGGTGACGACGGGCCAGTCGCTGCCAAAGGCCAGCTGGCCGCCATCGTTGGCGATACTTTTCCAGACCCAGGCGCGTGAGGCGCGGTCGGGCCCGATGTTGCGAGCCCAGACGTTTAGCGTGTCATCGTCGGGATAGGAATGAAGCGGCTGCATGCTGGCGATGACGCCCAGCTTGCCGAAACCGGGGATGTCCTGCGCCGCGATGGTCTCGACGTGCTCGATGCGCGGGCGTTTGCCGGAAGTGTGATTGACCTTTTCCATGCTTTGGTAGGAGTCCAGAACGGTGCGAACGCCGGAATCGCCAATCGCGTGGGTGAAAATCTGCAGGCCGCGCCTGTCGAGTTCCGTGACGGCAGCTCTGTAGTTTTCCGGTTGCCAGAAGGGTTTACCTTGCACGGACGGGTCGTCGGTGTAGGGCTGCAGCATAGCGGCCGTGTGCGATTCGACGACGCCGTCGATCATGAATTTGACGGCGCCTGCGGAGAGCCAGTCGCCGGTATATTTTCTGCGACCTTCTTCTATGGTGGCAATGTCTTGCGGGCGGAGTTCGGGAGGGCTCTGAAAGTAGGCGATGTAAAAGCGCAGCGTGAGGTCGCCGTGGCGAAGCAGCTCGTCGTATAGATCGAATTCCTCGAAATCGCCGCCGGCGCTGTGCACACGGGAGAGCCCGTTTTGGTTGGCCCAGTGAATTCCGGCACGCAGAGCAGCGAGCTTATCGCCACGCGTAGGCTTGGCGAGCACAGCGGCGACTAGCGATCGCGCGGCTTCCTTTAGGGCCCCGGTGGCTTCACCGGTTTGTGGATCGCGCACGATGATGCCGTTTGGAGGATTGCGCGTGTCCTTGGTGATGTGCGCAAGTTCGAGCGCTTTGGAATTTGCCCAGTAGGTGTGGCCATCATAGCCTTCGAGAAATGCGGGCCGATCGGGGAAAACTTCGTCGAGATATTTTTTGTCGGGAAGCGAACTGGGAAACATGGCGTAGTTCCAGCCGCGACCGAGTATCCAATCGTTGCCGGGATGAGCCGCGCCGTACGCGCGCAAACGCTGCTGGATGCCCTCAGGGTCCTTGGCGCCTTCGAGATTGACGCGGCCGAGGCTGAAAGAGCCTTCGATGAAGTGAATGTGGCAGTCTGTGAAGCCGGGCAGAACCAGTCTGCCTTGGGCGTCGATAACTTGTGTATTTTTGGATTGTAGCTTGGCGATTTCAGAATTGGACCCGACGGCGACGACACGCTCGCCGCGAATAGCCAGAGCTTCGGCCCACGGCTGCTTTGAATTTACCGTGTAAATCTTGCCGTGGAGGACCACGGTGTCCGCGTAGGCAGATTTTTTCTGTGCCGGTGTCACTCCGGCTGTCAGGAATCCTAGTGTCAGAACGGACATCGCGACTAGGGAACCAAGCTTCATGCGCGGCAATCCTCCTGGGGGACGCGGTTTTTACAGACGTCGCTAGAATGTCGGCGGCGTGTTGATCCAAAGCAGCAATGATTCCGTTTTGCCGGGATTTTTCCAGCGGTGCGGCGTGGAGCTCTGAAAATACAGACTGTCGCCCGGCTGCAAGAGGTAACGTTCGTCCTGATTAAGCCAGATTTCGAATTGGCCGCGCAGAATGTGCAGGAACTCTTCGCCTTCGTGGGTGTAGGATTCGCCGCTGTTCCCGCCGGGCTTGATGCGGAAAAGGTGCGGCTCCATTGCCGTGTTGCCCCAGGCAAGAAGTTCCATACGCACGCCTTTGGTGGTTTCCAGAATTTTGCGCTCGGCCGGGCGAACCAGGCGCGAATTGTCCTTGGCGGGCTCAAAGAACGAAAGAATGTTGGTGCGGTAGTAGCGGGCGATGCGTTGCAGGGTGGCAATAGATGCGCTCATCTGCCCGCGTTCGAGGGCGCTTAGGAAGCCAACGGAAACGGCCGTGGCTTTGGCCACCTGTGCAAGAGAAAGCCCCCGTCGCTGCCGTAGGCGGCGAAAACGTATGCCCGGCGAAGCGGCGTTTTCGGCAGGCACCGAGACCACACCCTGGCGTTTCAAGACATGAACGATGGCGGCGGGATTGAGGCCGCGGGCGCGGCGCAGAAAAAGGGCGCGCTGTAGCAAACGAACATCTTCTTCTTTATACAGGCGATAGCGGCTTTGGGTACGCTGCGGCGTAACCAGACCGAGGGTCTCCCAGGCGCGCAATGCGGACGAAGAAATTCTCACGCGCTTAGCGACTTCGCTGATGCGCAGCAAGCCGCTAGCCGGCGGCGAAACCGATCGTTTTGATGAATTCTTTCCGCTTGACATCAACCAGCGCTTTCCATAAGTTTACAGGATTATAGTAAGGTTTACGGGGCACATTCAACCTCGA
>AR_comb_assmDRAFT_10102002_pt1 | contig 12436 bp, 13 predicted proteins | sample ArasoioldDNA_FD_10543 | JGI IMG/M metagenome (IMG submission 10543) | reverse complement strand
GTACTTGCCAAGTACGCCTCCGCTCGTCGATTTTTCGCGCGCCTCGCCTCTGAGATATTTTTGAGCAGCCTGCAAACAGACCTTCTTAGAAACCTCGTCTAGCCACCTCAACGACTATAGTTCAATTCAACGGAGGCAAGTTTGATGAAGTCATCGTCAACAGAAGATTTGAAACGACTTCGCACCGATCATATCGGGAGCCTGGTTCGCCCCGCGAAATTGAGGGAAGCGTTCACCGGCTACGACCGAAAACGGCTCAGTAACGAAGAGCTTCGCCGAGCGCAAGATGAGGCGATTCGCGAAGTGATCGCTGGTCAAGAAGCGCATGGGCTTCGGGTCGTGACGGATGGCGAGTTTCGGCGACACAGTTTTCAGGAAAGCTTTTCCGAAGCGGTGTCGGGCTTCGACGTGGCGCAAGACATCGGTGTGTACTACGAACAGCGGCAGCTCAACCAGAACCCGCTAGAACGGGCGGAGCAGAATTTTGATGAGAAGGGCCCGGCCATTATTACCCGACGGCCCGCCGTCGAGCGGCTGAAGCTCATTAGAAATGTTCCTCTGGAAGAGTTTCGCTTCGCTCAAAGTGTCGCGAAAAAACCAGTCAAAGTGACCCTCATCGGCCCCGACCGCATCGCTCAACGATTTAAATGGGAATCGTCAAAGAGCATCTACAAAGACTTGGATGCCTTCGTCGACGATGTCGTTGCCATTGAGCGACAGATGATTAAGGAGTTGGTGGAAGCCGGTTGCAAGTACATCCAGATCGACGCTCCCGGTTATACGGCCTACGTCGATCAAGTTTCCCTTGACCGGATGCGCACCCGTGGCGAAGATCCTGAGCGTAATCTCCAGCGTTCCATTGACGCCGATAACGCTCTCGTTGAAGCATTTCCCGATGTGACGTTCGGCATTCACATCTGTCGTGGCAATGCCCGTACGATCGATCCTCAGACCGGCAAGCTCGTGCCACAATGGCACCGCGAGGGCCACTATGACGCCATTGCCGAGCGGCTATTCAATAGCTTCAAACATCATCGGTTCTTGCTCGAATATGATAGCGACCGCTCCGGCAGTTTTGAACCGCTGGCACTGGTTCCGAAGAATAAGATTGTCGTCTTGGGTCTAGTCACGACTAAGAGTTCCGACCTTGAATCGATGGACGAACTCAAACGTCGTATCGATCAAGCCTCTAGCTACCTACCCCTCGAACAACTGGCACTCAGCCCCCAGTGCGGTTTCGGCGGCATCGATTCCAAAATGATGAGTGAGGACGAAATGTGGCGGAAATTCGATCGGATCGTGGAGACGGCAGCGCAGGTTTGGGGATAGTTTAATTCCTCTCTTCCAGCCGCAACTCGCTCAACCACTCTTCATGCACGTCTACCCAAATCGAATCTTGATCGTGGCAAGTCGATACTTCGCTCAGGTCGAATCTGACCGTGTATAGTGGGTTATGAATATTACGGTGGTCTCTGACATTCTCCAAGAGACCATGAACCGCGCCGATAACGCCCCGTTTTCCTCTGATATAATGCGGCGTGCGCGGATTGCCGGTGGGATTTTCGACCGCAACCATGACGGCGTCGCCGATCTTATATTTCCTGTTGGTGGATTCCATTGTTCTCTCAATCCGGCCGGACTCTAGGTGCTTCCGGCGTTGCTCCTAGTTTCTCCGCTTTTTTCTGCTGCAAAGGTTCCAGCGCGTAGCCGGCGCCGATCAGACTATCGACGGTGACGAGCTTGGCCAGTTCTTCTTCCGACATTCCCTCCGTACCCGCAGGGCGTTGTGGCAAGACAAAGTAACGAACATCGGAAGTGCTATCGTACACTTGAACTTCTTTACTGGCAGGAACCTCCAACCCGAACATATCCCGCACGCAGGCACGGGGATTTTGCACGATCTTTGTCCGGTAGCTCTCGTGCTTGTACCACCAGGGTGTATCGCCAAGAATGTCGTAGGGATAGCAGGAGCACAACGTACAAACGATGACGTTGTGAACCTTGTCGGTATTCTCCACCACCACCAGCTTGCCGACTTTCCCCTGGTGCACGCCCATCTCTCGAAGCGCCTCGCGACCGGTCGACAACAGCGCCTGCTTAAACGCCGGATCCGTCCACGCTTTGGCGACGATCACACCGCCGGCCCATGGCCTCTCCTCGTGAAGCTGCTGCCAACGCTGCTGCAACTGCTCGCGCGTAGACCAACCACGCTTGATCAGCGCTTGGACAAATACCTCAAGCAGTCCTTGGTAATCCTTCAAATCTTGCTCCAAATTCACCATGCGTTCTTCCAGGGTGCCGTGGTGTTCCTTCTTTTGGATTTTGAAAAAGTCGTCGTAATCGCCGCGCTCCTTGCGGTTGTCTTCGGTTACCATGTCCATAGCTTCGACGGCGCGGGCGGACACCAACGCGATGCCTTTCACATATGCATCGAGCCATTCTTCCAAGTAACGCACGCGGGCTTCGATGTTTTTTCCCTGCGGCTTTCTTGGTTTGAAGAATTGATTGTTGCGCTTGAGCGCCACCCTTGCTTTCAGTAAATCGGAGAAAGTCACGACTCCGCGACGAATCAAATAAATGATGCGCGGCTCAAACCGTTTGGCTCGGTAATATTCCAGGTCCTCTTCGACGGCACGAATATGAGCCTCGAAGTCATGCATGTGTCCCTCAAAGGCTTTGTGATCATGTTTTCCTGACATCAGTTTTCTCCGAAATGATCCACGAGCAGCCGGGATTAGTGCGTATCGAACACTTCTTGGTATTGCTTCAGCCTTGTTTTAGTCGCCTCTGTTTCCGCTTCGGTGGGCTTCGCCGGATCCGCTGCCAGCGGCAAACAGCCGAACTTGATCAGGCATGCCATCAAAAGCAGTCTCGCCTTTGTCGCTGTGAGATTGCTCCCAGCAATCGCCAGCGGATCGCGGCTGGCATCGACGAAACCACTTGTGTTTCCTCTTGAGACTTTAACCACCGGCATGCCGCTAAACGTCGCGCGCTTGAGCGCCGCATCGACGGAATTGCTCATGGCGCCGAAGGGCGCCGAACCCTCGGCAACGAATCCAGCCAAAGGCGCATCGACTAGATTCTTTTCAATCCGCGCAAGAATATCGACTTCGTCGTCTGCATTGCCGGTTGTGTCTTCCGGCAAATAGCGCGCATGTTTGACGATCGTGACTTTCGGGATCGCCGTTGGCAGCAATTCTCCCGCATCATTTTTGATCGGCACGGTGATGGCAACGACCTTTGAACTTTGAACCCTTGAACCTTGAACCTCTCTCGGTAAAACCGTCATATTCACCAACGAGTCGTAGGTATGCCGCTTGACTGTCTTAAACGAGAACTGCGGTAAACCGGGATGCCCCATCCTGCCGATAATCCCGCCATGCCCTCCCGTGGCGATATAGCCACCGGGTCGGGCATCGGCTTTTTGCACGTCCCGCGCGGTAAAAATCTGCTCGTCGAGAATCGCCACGGCACCGACACAATCGCGGCCGTTTTCGTCCGCCCAAATGCGAGAGGTGATGTAGTCCACGGAATCGACGATGTTACGATCGCCGTCGTTGCCAATCGCCCCATGGGGTCGTTGCGATGAATTGCCAACGATCGGCACCGTCGTGTCGATGAGCAAGTTCAGCCAGTAGGTCGTCTCTTCAACAAACGGGCTCCCCTCAAGCCAGATTCCACCCAGATACTTGCCGCTGCCGAGCGCGCGTTGAACGACATTGGTCAGACGCGCTAACGCCGCCATCGGAGGCTCTTTACGCAAGTAACCCGGCCGGTACGGAAAGAAATCGATGCCGCGAACTTCCGGCGCAATATCTCCATCACCGACGTCTGTTCGTTCACCAGCGCTCCGTCCTTTCGCATAGCCACCGGACGGCAGCGCGCGGTAGAAATCGAACTCGGCTTTTGCAGTAAGCAGACAACCGACACCCTGGTCAGAAATGCCGAACCGATCGATCTCTTCAAATAGACGCGACCCGTCCGGAAAGAACGGCACTCGACAGAGTTCTGCCGGCGCTTTTTTTTCGGTGCCGTCCATTTCCCAGGGCTGACCGTTCGCTTGGCGCGCCATGTAAGGAAGCGGAAAGAGACCGTCCTCCGGCTTGAGAGTTACTTCGTAGACCGGTTTGTCACTGCTGCCGGTGCGCTCCTTGTGAAAAACCCCGGCAGAATCCAGGTAGCCGTCTGGCGGGCCGTATAGCTCGACGGCATCACGTTCGAGCGGGTGAGCACTGAATTGCTCGACATAGACCGTGACAGGCACGGCCAAACGTTGCGCGCGCAACACGTCGAACCGCATGGGCGACCCGTCCGGATTCGTACGCAAGGGCAAACCGTATTTTTCGCGCGCCTTGTTGCTGGTGACCAAGGGTTCGCTGTTTTGAATCGTAGCCGTAGGCCCCGAAAAGACCGCGATACGGGGTCTTCTGCCAGTTCCACCATCAGCCACGGTTACCTCGCTGGTTGAAGTTAAAAGAATACGCAAAACCGCAGGACGTACGTTTACCTATTCCAATTCGTAAGGGATCTGTTCCGGCCCGTAACCTTGCCAATATTTTTTCGTCGCGGGATCATAACGCCCCTGCAAGAAACCGCCGGCTTTTTCCGCGCGAACAATGATGGCCACCGTTCGCTCTTCGCCGCTCTCTTCGGCATGGATTTGATACGGCGACACTAAATCGACTTTGCCGGGCCCTACCTTTACATTTTCCGTTTGCCGTATATCGGCGTATTCGGGTCTTGACCGATCATCAATGCGCTCATAGCGCTCGATGGTCTCGTGACCATCGAGGACACCATACAAAGTCCAGTTATGTGCATGATCGTGGATTTGAGTGCGCGACCTCGGATCTTTGATCAATCCGTTAATAACAAACTTGTAGTCAGGATCTTCGTAAAAGAGTAGGTTTTGGGCTCGATCGCTCTGTCGGCAAGCCGGCCAATTCCGCGATTGATCCTTGACCGCTGAGTCGGAAATCAGCTCTTGGAGCAACGGAATCATTTTCTCCCAGCGTTTTGACGCATCTTTTTCCTCGGCGTGAAGTTTTCGGGCGGAAACGATAAACTTTTGAACCGCATTCATACAGCCCTCCGGGACAGTTCAGATCTCTTGAATCTCTCAAGCCATTATTATTCCGGCGACCGGCTTTAGGTCAAGCTGATCTGCAGGGTTTGGAATCTCAAACCTGGCAAACAGACTGGCATGCTCCCATTCACAAAAACAAAAAGGCTCCGGAAACGATCTCCGAAGCCTTTTAGAAGATTCTTGATGAGAAGACTACGTGCCGTGGGCCCAGGAAGAAAGATATTTTTCCTGCTCCTGGGTCAGAGAATCGATGCGAATACCCATGGACGCGAGTTTGAGCTTCGCGACCCAATTTTCCACCGCGACGGGAACCTCATAGACTTTAGGAGTCAGTTCGTTGCGGTTTTTCACCGCCCATTCAGAGGCCAAAGCCTGCGTAGCGAAACTCATATCCATCACCGAAGCCGGATGTCCCTCCGCGGCAGCGAGATTGACCAATCGACCTTCGCCGATCAGGTAAATCTTCTTTCCTCCAGGCAGCGTATAGGCATCGACGAAATTACGGACACCTTTTTCCACTTTGGTGGAAAGCTTTTTCAGCGCTTTGAGATCGATTTCGATATCGAAGTGGCCGGAATTACAGATCACCGCGCCATTTTTCATGGCCTTCAGATGCTCTTCCGCGATGACGTGCATGTCTCCGGTAAGCGTGATAAAGAGATCGCCGACCCGAGCGGCCTCCTTCATCGTCATCACTTCAAGGCCATCCATGGCCGCTTCGAGAGCCCGGACTGCGTCCACTTCGGTAACGATCACCTTGGCACCCATCCCGCGTGCCCGCGATGCCACACCCTTACCGCACCAGCCGTAACCAGCAATGACAATCCGCTTTCCGGCGATCAGCATGTCCGTCGCCCGAATAACGCCGTCGATCGTAGATTGTCCGGTACCGTAGCGATTGTCGAAAAGGTGCTTCGTAGCGGCGTCGTTGACCGCGATTACGGGGATTTTAAGCGCCCCGTCCCTTTCCAGGGCGCGCAGCCGAATCACCCCCGTGGTGGTCTCTTCCATGCTGGCAATCAGGTTGGATGCTAGATTCGAATAATCCGTGTGCAGCAAGGAAACCAAGTCGGCGCCATCGTCCATGGTAATTACCGGCTCGTGATCCAGAGCCGCGCGCAAATGACGATAATAAGTCTTATTATCTTCTCCCTTGACGGCATAGACGGGTATCTTGTCATGCTGTACCAGCGACGCCGCGACATCGTCCTGCGTGGAAAGCGGATTGGACGCGCACAGGACGACATTCGCGCCACCGGCTTTCAACGTCTGAACCAGATTGGCGGTTTCTGCGGTAACATGAAGACAAGCGGAAAAACGCATGCCCCGGAGCGGCTTCTCCTTGAGAAAGCGCTCGCGCACGCGCTGCAAAACGGGCATGTCTTGACCGGCCCATAATATCCGCTTCCGGCCATTTTGAGCTAAACGAAAATCTTTGACATCGTACTTCTTTGCCATGCTGGAATTTCCTCCCCACCCGTCCGCGACTACGTGCGCGCCGCTGCTTTTTTGAGATCTTCGGCCCGATCCGTCTTTTCCCATGAGAATTGGCCGTCCTCCGGGGTGCGTCCGAAGTGGCCGTAGGCGGCGGTAGAGCGATAGATGGGTCTCTTGAGGTCAAGGGACTCAATGATGCCTTTGGGTCTGAGATCAAAGTGGTCTTGCACGAGTTTGGCAAGCTTGGCTTCCGGAATAACCCCGGTGCCGAAGGTATCAACCAGAACCGAGACCGGGCGCGCAACCCCGATGACATAGGCGAGTTGAACCTCGCATTTGGTGGCGAGCTCCGCCGCGACGATGTTTTTCGCGACGTAGCGAGCCATATAGGCCGCGCTACGATCTACCTTCGAAGGGTCCTTGCCTGAAAAAGCGCCGCCGCCGTGGCGTCCCATACCTCCATAGGTGTCGACGATAATCTTGCGTCCGGTAAGCCCGCAATCGCCTTGGGGACCGCCGACCACGAAACGGCCGGTTGGGTTCACGTGATAAACGGTATTCTTATCGAGGTATTCTGCCGGAATCACCGCTTTGATAACGCCATCGATGATGGTTTCTTTGAGCTTGTTGTATTCGACTTCGGGACTGTGCTGGCTGGAGATCACCACGCTCTGAACCTTTACCGGTCTGCCGTCGCGATATTCAACTGTCACCTGGGACTTGCTGTCTGGCCTGAGGAAATAGGCTTCACCACCCTTACGAATCTTAGCCAGATATTTGACCAAGCTATGAGCCATCTGGATCGGAAATGGCATTAGCTCAGGAGTCTCGTCGCAGGCGTAACCGAACATCATCCCCTGATCACCCGCCCCTTGTTCTTTGTGCAACCCCTCGCCTTCGGTTACCCCTTGAGAGATATCCGGCGACTGCTGCTCGACGGCTGTCAGGATCGCGCAGGTGTTGCCGTCAAAACCCATGGCGGAATCCGTATAGCCGATATCCCGAATGACTTCGCGGACCACGTCGGCGTAATTCACTTTTGCCTTACTGGTGATTTCGCCAGCAACGACCACCATTCCAGTCTTCGCTAGACTTTCGCAGGCAACCCGGCTGTCCGGATCCCCAGCCAGGTGGGCGTCTAAAATCGCATCCGAGACTTGATCGCAGAGTTTGTCCGGATGACCCTCAGAGACCGACTCTGAAGTAAATAAAAAATCCTTGCCTGCCATTGAAGTCACCTCCGAGTCTAACTAACTAAATCAAAAATAATCAGTTTTCTATACCGGATAAGGAGAGTCGATTCAACCTTACTCGTTTTCGTTGAACTTCCTGTCAATCAATTTCTCGATGGCCCGGACGGCGCGTTCCGCATCCTCCCCAGTGGCCTCGACTTGGATCTTGCTGCCTTGGGTCGCAGCCAGCGTCAAAACGCCCATAATGCTCCTGCCGTCGGCAATCTGTCCGTCTTTCGAAAAACTCACTTGGGCGGCAAACTTGTTTACGGTTTGGACCAGCAGGGCCGCCGCTCGAGCGTGGAGCCCGAGCTTGTTTCTGATCTCCAACCTTTTAATAATTTTACTCATTCAGCTATTTATCGATATCTCGGTGTTTAGCGTGAACGGGGAATTTATCCCGGCTTAACCTTTTCCGCAGCTCTTCAACCAGCACGACAGACCGATGCCGTCCCCCGGTGCACCCCAAGGCGACGGTTAGACTGCTTTTTCCCTCCCGCTCATAGAGCGGCAACGTAAACTCCAAAAGCGCGTCAAGGCGATCGAGAAAGGCCCTGGTCTCCTCGTTCTTAAGAACAAATTCTTTAACTTCGTACTCTAGTCCGCTCTTTGCTCGAAGTTCCTGGACAAAATAAGGATTCGGCAAAAATCGGACATCGAAAATGATATCCGTGTCATGGGGAATGCCATACTTATATCCGAAGGAAGTTAAAAACATCGTCATGCGGCGAGAGTCCGCGATTTGGCAAAAACTCTCTTCCATCTCTCGCTTGAGTTGGTGCACATTCAAATCACTCGTATCAATCACCTTATCGGCGAGTTCTCGCATACCTTCCAATGCTTTACGCTCCCGCGTTATACCTTCCTGAATCGATCCTTGACCCGCGCGTGGATGCGGGCGCCGCGTCTCATTGAAACGACGCAGCAGCACCTCATCCGAAGCATCGAAGAAGAGTACCTGGACATGATGACCGGCCGCGCGCATCTCAGTTAGAACCTGGGGCCAAGTTTGTAAAAACTGACCGCCTCTTAAATCCACTCCCAGGGCGATCCGTTTGATCTCTTCTTGATACCCTTGGCAAAGGTCAATGAATTTTGAGATTAGCAGGGCAGGCAGATTATCGATACAAAAGAATCCGTTGTCTTCGAGAGCATGAATAGCAACGCTCTTGCCGGAGCCGGAAAGGCCGGTGACAATGATGATATCCAGACCATCGGCCATAAAAGCTCAAAACTTTTGATCTTCTTGGGCGATGATTTCAAAGATTTCTTGTCCAGTCTTCCCTTCGATAAGGCGGCTGCGGAAAGTAGGGTCCTTTAGTAAACGGGAGATTCTCGCCAAGGCCTTCAAGTGATCCGCTGCCGCATTCTCCGGAGCGATCAGAACGAAGAACAGGTGCGTCGGTCCACCGTCCAGAGAAGCAAAATCGACTCCCTCCAGACTACGGGCAAAAATCCCTACGACGCGGTCCACCCCCCGAAGCTTTCCATGAGGGATCGCCACGCCTTCACCGATAGCGGTCGTGCTGATCCGCTCCCGTTCCAATAAAACCTCAAGAACCTTTTTTTCATCCAGCGCCGGATGATTGGCGACCAACCCGGCCGCCATTTCCTTCAGGACGGCGTTCTTTTCGCGAGCCCCAAGGGCAGGGATAACCGCTTTCTCATTCAGAAAGTCTGTAATCTTCACTCTTTCGCCCTTCTTCGATTAAGCTTGGTTTTTTCCTTTTGCTTTTGCACCTGGCGCTGCAGCTTGTCAATCACTAAGTCAATGGCCGAATACATATCATCGGTTTCTTCCTTACCATGGATCATCGCTCCGTGGGTATGCAGCTCGATCTCCGCCGTCTGGCGTTCCTTAGAGTCCACAGAGAGGACCACGTGGGCCTCCAAAGGCCTTGAGAAATATCTTCCGATGCGGTGGATTTTCTCCTCAGCATAGTGTTTCAACGCATTAGTGGGTTGCGTATGGCGGAAAGTCACTGCAACTTTCACGTCGCTCATTGGGCAGCACTCCTCCGGCGCTTATTTTCTGAAATAGGGCTGTCTCCGCTTTGATGACGGGAGAATGCCCATGGCTTCCCGATATTTCGCTACGGTACGACGTGCGATATCGATAGAATCGTTCGACAAAAGCGCGGCAATGTGTTGGTCGCTGTGGGGCTTTCGGGGATCTTCGGAAGCGATAATGGTGCGGATTTTCTCCTTCACGCTCTCGCTCGCGACGTCGTCCCCGGTCCCGCTTTTGAGACCGCTTTGGAAGAAGAACTTGAGCTCAAAGAGCCCTTGGGGGGTGTGTACGTACTTATTTGCTGTGGCTCTACTCACCGTGGATTCATGCATGTGGATGTCTTCAGCGACATCGCGAAGCACCATGGGTTTTAGGTGGCTCACTCCGTGATCAAGAAATTCCAATTGAAATTTGAAAATGCTTTGGGTCACACGATAGAGCGTTTGTTGCCGCTGTTGAATGCTTTTGATCAACCATGTGGCTGCGCGTACCTTCTCTTGGAGGTATTGGCGTGCCTGTTCTTCCGCCGCTCCTTCCTGGCCTACCATACGGCGGTAGAGCGAACTTATCCTCAAACGCGGTACCCCGTCGTCGTTGAGGTAGATGACGTATTCGTTACCTATTTTTTCCACGAAGACGTCTGGCAGAACGGTGAGAACTTCTTCCTGCCCGAAACCCCGCGAGGGCTTTGGTTCTAGGGACGCAATCACGTGAGCCGCGTCCGCGATCTCATCCACGGTAACACCTAGCTCGCGAGCCATTTTTTCGTAACGTTTGGATTCGAGGTAGTTGAGATAATTACCCACGATCCGAGCCGCTAAACTATCACCGAACTGGAGGTTTTCAAGCTGAACCAGGAGACATTCCCTGAGATCACGCGCCCCAACCCCTACCGGATCAAAGAAATGAATTCGCTTGAGAACTTTTTCCACTTCCTCAGGGTTACCTTCCGTGGCCCTGCAGAGTTCCTCCACGGAAAGAGCCAAGTAGCCATTCTCGTCCAGGTTTCCGATGATGTAAGAACCAATGGTCTCTTCGCGCTCGGAGATCTTCGAGAGACGGAGCTGCCAAATCAAATGATCTTCCAGCGAACTCTTCTTGGTTAAGCTATTCTCCCAGGACGGCGGGCTATCGCCATCGTCGCCGGTGGCTTCGGCGGTCAGCGATCCGTGGATGGAGTTGGAATGAGTGTCGAGGTATTCTTGCCAGTCCAACGTACCGATCTTGTCAACGGCCGGCTCGCGGTTGATCACGGGTTCCGTCACTGGCTCCGCCCCGTCTGGCGGCAATTCCAACTTGGGTTGATCTCCGTTCTCAGTCTCCTCAGCGGTCCCTTCCTCTAGAGCAGGATTATCCTGCAACTCCTTTGAAACCATCTCTTGCAGTTCGAGACGCGACAGCTGCAGCAGCTTGATCGCCTGCTGCAGCTGCGGTGTCATGACCAATTGCTGCGCGAGTTTCTGGACCTGACGAATCTCTAGAGCCATAATTAAAACTTAAAGCCTTCTCCCAAATAAAATTTCCTCGCCTTCGGGCTTGAGGCGATTCTGTCCGGCGTTCCTTCTTCGAGAACGGTGCCTTCGCTAAGAATATAAGCTCGATCGCAAATCCCCAAGGTTTCCCTGACATTGTGGTCCGTAATGAGAATCCCGATTCCGCTGACGATCAATCGACGGATGATTTTTTGAATTTCTGCAACGGCAATGGGATCCACACCGGTAAAAGGTTCGTCCAGAAGAACAAAGTAAGGAGAAAGAACCAAAGCGCGGGCAATTTCTACTCTCCGCCGCTCTCCACCGGACAATGTGAAAGCTTTGTGGTCGGCGAGGTGGTCGACACCAAGCATCTTCATAAGCGATTCACATCTCTCTTGCTGTTGCACGCCACTGAGATCGAGGGTCTGCAAGATTGCAAAGAGATTTTCCTCTACGGTTAGGCGGCGAAAGACCGAAGATTCCTGCGGGAGATAACTGATTCCCGCCCGCGCGCGTTGGTAAATCGGCGCCCCGGTGAGGTCCTGGTCGTTCAAAAGCACCTTACCCTCGTCGGGCTGAACCAAGCCGACCATGATGTGAAAAGTCGTGGTTTTCCCTGCGCCGTTGGGACCCAGCAAGCCGACGATTTCACCGCCTCTAACCTCAATATTGACTCCGTTGACGACGCGACGACCATTGTAGGTTTTTGCCACCGCTTCCGCTGTAAGAACGCTCATCTCTAATTGCTCGTAGCGGTCTCTCCTTTGTCCTTTGCCTGTAGCTCTTCGGGAAATATCGTCGCCTGCACCCTAACTTTGCCGTCCCCTTCAGCCACAGCTTTGTCCTGCTCGACAAAGTAGATGACCCGCGATCCACTGATTTGGTTATTGCCTTGTCGCATAATGGGATTGCCGGTCATGGTCACCGTCTTGGCCTGGTCGTCAAAAACTGCTTTATCCCCGGTGGCGACCCGATTACCTTGCGTGGCGTTCACTTTTCCCTCGGCAATGATTTGCTTAATTTGCTTCATATCCGAAGTATACTCGGCGGTCAGGATCTCGCTTCTTATAGTCATATCTCCTTGAGTTGTAACCACTCGGCCCTTATATGTAATCGTACCCTTGGTCTGATCAAATTCCATCCAATCGGAGGTGATATAAATAGGGTCCTTTTTGTTCAATTCAAACCCCGGCCC
>AR_comb_assmDRAFT_10222632_pt1 | contig 12439 bp, 15 predicted proteins | sample ArasoioldDNA_FD_10543 | JGI IMG/M metagenome (IMG submission 10543) | reverse complement strand
CCCCGCCACGGTTCCGCCGGTACTGCCGGAGAGGTACGATCCGCTCGGGATACTCCCCAACTGCTGATCGAGCAGGGCCGTATCCCAGTTCTGGTTGTCGCCGCCAACCGAACCAAGGCCGGAGGCCAAATCGCCCCCCGGACCGCCGGTTCCTGCGGGTCCAAGACCGGGAGCCACCGACCCGGCATCCAACTGCCCCTGGCCCGCGCCACGGGGATTCCCCGGACCGAACGGTGACGAGGTGCTGACCGAGGTGGCGGCGGCGGGATTGCCGCGATTGAATCCGCCCTCGCCCCGCTCCACGGTCTTGGCGACTGGCGCGGAGCCGGTCATGCCGACGCCGCCGATCGGCGCGCCGGGGGCGGCTTTCTTCGTATTGGGGTTCTGGATGACCGTCGGCTGAACGGTCATGACGCCGTCCTGGCCAATGACCGGTTGCAGTCCGGCCTTGCGCGTGAGCGCCTGCGCCTGATCGAACCGGGGATCGCCCCAGAGCAACGTGAGTGCCTGGGCAATCCGGCGCCGAATCTCGGGCTTCTGGGCAGGATCGCCCGGTTGCTGATACACCGAGAGCAAAAACTTCAGACGCTCCATCTGATCGACCGTCGCCATGACTCATTCCCTCTTATTGCGCCGGGGCCTCGCCCCGTCCCTGTCCCGGTGCCGGACCGCCGGGTGGGGGCGGCGCCGTTCCTGCCTGATGATTCGGCCCGCCTGGACCGCCCGGTCCGAGTTCTTTCGGGCTGCCGCCCGGAGCATTCGCCCCCGGCGGCACCATGCCCATCATCATCGACTGCTGCAACTTCGGCATGACCACCAACTGCATCCAGAGTTGGGCGAGTTGCGGGCTGCCCTGGTTGATGAAGCCCTGCGGGATGATGAAGTCTTCCATGATTTCCGGGTGCTGGATGGCCTTCTCGGAGATGATGTCCTGGAAGTCCTTGTCGGGGTCGGTACTGCCGACATGCTCCATCCCCTTGCGGATCGGCCACAAGCCGGCCTGGATCGCCATCGTGGCGGCTTGAATCTGTCCGGGGAGGTTCTGTTGCGCCAGGGCAAACAGGCTCGCCTCGACGTCGATCGGGCAGGTTTGGAAGGTGTCGTAGGTCAGCTTCGCCATGGGCGTGGCGCCGTAGGAGGTCTGCCCCGGCACGCTGACCGTGATGCCCAGCGGCAAAATGACGTCGCGGTACTGGCGCAACTTCATCTCGACGATCTGGGCCAGATACGCCTCGTGGGCCATCGTGTAGGGAAGGATAGCATCCTTGGCGGCGGCGATCAGGCTTTCGACGGCGAATCCGCTGACGTTGCTTCCGGATTCGTTGCCATGGACGACCGGGGGCAAACTTCCTTCGCCCCAATCCTGGACGAGCTTATTCAACACCGGAGCCATGTCGGTCGGCCGGGGGCTGGTCGGCATCGCCTCGACGCGCTGGTAATTGAGAATCCGCTGGTTATTGCCCTTCTTCTTGGTTTTGAGCGGTTCCGGCTCCTGTCCCTGGTACTGCGGCGCCACATACGTGATGGTTGGGGGGTCGATGGCCTTCTCAATCTCAATGAGTGACAGCGTGTGCGTTATTTCCATGAGCCTGTTGGTATTGATCAAATGGTGAAAAACACTCACACCCTTTTCGGCCAGATCGACGTCCCGCCCTGCCTCGTAGCCCGTGTTGCCAAACTCGTCGATGATGGCGCTGGTGGCGCCGTTGAGGGGCGTATTCATGCCCTTCGGCTCGCCCCGCGCCACCACGCAGACGAACGGGACGTAGCCGAGGTTATGCTCGACCACGTCCATGACGACGATGTCTTTCCACAGCACGGCCCGGTAGCGCCGATCCCAGTATTCGACCGTTTCGCCCTCGTCCCAGGCGCCTTCCGCGAAGGTTTTGTCGTCCGGGTAGCCCATCTCGTCGGCCATGCGCCGCGCGAGGTTCTGGTCGTAGACCGAGTAGGTTCGGACGATGTCGATCGCGGTGGAGGTGTAGACCCGAATCATCCGCTCCAGGCCCATCTTATCCCCGGCAAAGGTCGGATAGCAGGTGCTCGGGTCGAGCAGGCTGAAGTGAAACGGGTATTTGCGGTCCTGGTCGTCGGGCAAGACCCGCGCGGCCAGGGTTCCGTGGAGCAGCAGGTAGAAGAACTCGTCCCACTGCAAATTGCCGCCCCCGGAGCGGCTGTAGCTCCGTTTGGCGTAGCGTCGGCACCAGTAGGCGAAATTCTCCATGGCCTGGGATGCCTGCTTGGTCGGCTCGTCCTGAAACGGAACGTGAAATCTGGGTTCCGGCGCGCCCAACATATTCGCCATTTTGTTGACCAAATTGCTTAGGCTGGGCGAGACGAAGGGGATATCGGTCCGTTTGTCGAAGCCGTGCGGCACGGCGCTCTGGTGCTGCCGGTAGAGGGTAATGTCCCGCACGATCCGGCTGTCCCGTCGCTGATACCGCTGCCGATCGGCCTGTTTGAGGTACCGGACAAGGTCGATGTCGGGCATGGGGATGTCCCACTCGCCCATCGGATCGTCCGGGGTCGGGTCGGGCGGGTTGGCGATGATCGACTGCATCGCCGGATCGAGGCGACTGTCGCCGGCAGGGGTCGTGGGGCTGGGCGTGAGGTCGGATTGGGCCTGTTGGTAGGCGGCATCGAGGGGATTTTGGACGTTCGGGGGCTGCATCCCGCCCAATGCGGCATCCATCTGGGGCGTCACGCCCCCAATCTGCCCTCCTCCGGGGGGAATCTGGGGTGGAATGGCCGGTCCTGGGGGTGGAATGGCTCCCTGTGGGGCCTGCTGAGCCAATGCGGCAAGGAACTCGGGCGGGAGGTTCTGACGATCCATTATTCGTTGTCCTTACCGGACCATTTGGGGGTATTTCCCGTGTAGACCGAGCCGAACGTCACAAAATTCAGGAAGTAGTATTCGAGGGCCGAGACGGGATGGGTCGTCCAATCGTGGATATCGCTTCGGGATTCGCTACTCTCGGTGTGGTTGGACTTCCGCTTCTTGAAGCGATTGCGCTTCAGGGCCTCCAGGACGTAGGTTGCCGACTCGGTGTCGTTGACATCGAGCAACGGCAAGAACCCGGATAGCTTATCAATCCGCTCCTTTTTTGTCCATTGCCCGTGCGGTCCGAAGGTGCTGATGATATGGACATTCCAATACGTGGCGAGATGCTCCTGGAAGCTACTCCCCGTCACGTTGTTGGTCTGGGTGACGTGGGCATCACCGACGAACGTCACCCCCGGCAGCATCCGCATCAGCATGGCGAAGCGGCGGGCCTGCTCCTCGTAGGCGAAGTCGCTCCGCAATTGCCCCGTCAAGACCGACCCCCACCAGTCGGCCGGCTTGCCGGCTTCGACGCAGGCGGCGATGACCCGGTGCCGACCCGTTCGGACGTCGTACTGGATCAGGACCGCAGCCCCCTCATTGTCAAACCCATCGTCGATGGCAACCGTCAGTGGGCCGGCGTAGGGCTTGTAGGGATAGTCGCCCACCTCGATCTTCTGGGCTTCGGGATAACACCAGTTGCTGCCGCCCGCCCAGTAGTTCATCAGGACTTCGCGCTGGATGGCCTCGGGATTGTCCCGCTCCATCTCGTGTTTGAGCCAGTCCCGGTCGTGGTAGGGATGGAGATGCCAGGGGATTTCCAGCACGCTCGGCCGGGTATAGCCGTCCTTGCCGTGGTGGAGGTTGTAGAAGTCGTAGCCCTCGTCGAGCGACACCGTGGAGATGGCAATCCGGTGCGGGACAGACCCGCGCAGACCAGCCCAGATACTGCCCAGGTTCGGCACGAACGCTGCCTCGTCGATGATCGCCACCGTCGCCCTGCCACCCCGGACCGCGTTGCTCGTGGTTGACTCGCCCTTGATCGTGTTGCCGGTGCGGGGGTTTTTCAGCCAGAGCTTCTTCCGGTGCTTGACATGACCCTCCCAGCGAAACCTGCCCCCGGTGGCGGCGTCGAAGAGCCATTTCGGCAACCCCTTCAGGTACGTGTCGAGCTTCCAGAAGAGCGAGTCTGGATCGCCCAGCAGATCGACCAAGTCCTGGTTTCTGCTCAGCAGGCGGGCCTGGAAGGTGTCATCCCACATCCAGTGGCTGGCCGACCAGAACATGGCGCAGTTGGACAGACCCATACTCCGTGTCTTGACCCCTAGCCCATCCGACCTTGCGCCTCGCCCATGCAACACCTGCTCAAACCAGTCCATGGCGTCGATCTGGAAGGGGTAGGGAATGAAGGGGAGATAGCCCGATCCGTCCTGATTCTCCCCATGTTCCTCCTGGGGTCTTGCCTCGAAGATCGTCCCGTAGACCGCCGCCTGATAGACAGGGTCTTGGCTACACCGGACGATTTCTCTCGCCTGGATGTCCTGTCGCCACTGGGCTTCATGCTCCACCCAGACCCGGTATGAAAGAATCTTTCTTCGGTAGTCACGGTAGCCTTCGGGCGTCGTTGGTGTCGGGGGAAGGAACTTCACGTTTCTGATGGGCATTTCTTTTTCTCCGGCTGATTGGTATTATTTTTGCTTATGCACAATCGTTGCTATGGAACTGTCCATGGTGGTGTGTGTTTTTTGTATAAAAAAACACACACCACATGACTTCCTCCCAAAAATCGAGCTACTTTTCAAAGTGGCCATTTACTCACGGCTATTTCTTTCCTGGGCCATTGTACGGTCCGTCCTGGGTCGATCATACCCCACAAGGTATCCTGGGCTAGCTGTATCCCCTTTCGTCGCTCCTGAGCCACTACAGCGATCGAGAGATGGCATGGGTGATGGGTCAACCACGTCATTGGGTGAAAGGTGGGTTGGGGCAGGGATGAACCATCCTCGACGTCGTGAAAATACCTCTCGTATTTTCATTTTCACGATTTATTTCCAGGTACCGGTTAGCTCGGCTAAAGACCGGTGGGTCTAGCTGTACCAAACCGTTCGGCCGGGGTGTCGCGAGCCAGGGGATAACAGCCGCCCAGTCAGTCAGCCGCCCACCGAGCTAATCTCCCGTCATCGTCTCACCGGGGGTCAGGGGCTTACCGATCGTCAGTCACTTACGATGCGTAAGCTGAGTCGAGTCGTGTCAACTATCCAAAGGGAAGTGACTATCCTTTGTGAAGTGAGAAGGTTTGCGTGAGTGACTATGCGTCTCCTGCAATACGATCGGTGATGATCTTTGCAAGTGCTGAAGATGCGTCATCATCATTGTCAGCATAGCTAAATTGTGCGTAGTCAACGATGTCGTTGTGGTCGGCGGCAACCATCACGCCCTCACGATCGTCCGGTTCCGGAGTTACGCTGAGCGTAACTCCATCCCCTCTCCCGATGGCGATCGACCGGGCATCAACCAGGGTTAGGGAAGTAGGTTTACTTTCAACTTCGCTCATTATCGGGGGGAATGCGCGCAGGATCGTCTGCGCCGCCATCACCTGTTCCTTGAATGACGGAAACTTTCTCCGACCCTCATCATCGACGAGGCATGCTTTCCCAAGCGCAATGTTATGGAGGTGGTCTGTTAGCTCGCCTAAGCCCGATGCCATCTGAATGTAGGCAAGTCGCCGTTGCGCCTCAGCCACCCCGCTTGACTCGGCTAAATATCTGTCTTCGAAACGATGCTCCCGAACGTGATACCGCAGGGCTTGACCCTGCATTCCCAGGGCTTTAGCCGCCTCAGCAGCGTTGCGCTTATGCAACACCCATGCGGTATACATTTCATCGATGCTGTATCTCGCCTTCATGACTTCCCTTTCGATAGTTGACACATCCCGCCTCATCATACCTACATCATCCGTGACGGGGCAATATGGGTCTTCTGAGACATCGTCTCAATAACCCCTTGACGCCGCGACGGCACGGGTGTAATATACGTGTGTGGTCAGGGAGATAGGCGAAACGGCCAGCCGGCACCCCAGCCGGTGACTTCTCCCGAAAGAATCAGGTAGGCGGCAATTCCCCGCCGGACATAACCAAAGCGTGTGTGGATCCAAGAGTCGCATCCTATCCAGGGGAATGCAGGGAGAATGACACACGCTGCCAGGAAACGAAGCGGTGATTAGGAATGCCGGAGCGTGACTCCCGCCCTAGTGAGCCGTGGATAGGTACCAGGGTGACGTGAGACGGGTGGTACGGATTATCCGGGAGTACAGTCTCACGAACGGAGAAAGCTACGGTAGCGCGTGCTTTCTCCATAGCCTATCGGAACGGCCGAAACCGGAGGAAGAGAGCAAGCGAATAGAACGACTTGCGAGTCATGACGCAAGGCAGCGCGCCCACATGCGCGGAAAATCGCTTCGCCTAACCGGCATTGTTGTTCCGTTCCGATAGGCTATGGAGTGAGCAGGCGCTCACGCAACAGAACGGGAGGAAGTCATGCAATTCCAGGGATTTTCGTCCGACGTCATCGATAGCGCATACGATCTGCTCTTGACGGCCGTTGCCGATGGTGGAGGTACCTACACCAGCGAGGGTCGGACAAAGATCGATCCCATCGGCTATATCGTTGGTGGCAACGATCGACACCCCGCGCGCATCCTGCCAGCCTGTCGCCGCGAATCCGTTGACCTCATGGTGACGCCGGAGCGCGTGAGCCTGACGGCTGCGTGGCTGAGCCAACTGCCACGGACCGGCGCCGGACCGCTGACAATCGGGATATGGTGGGATTCCGATGGCGACGGCCGTGTCTACCTTGACGTCGTTGACGTCATTGACGATCGCGCGGAAGCAATCTCCCTCGCGCGGCAACGCAACGAGCTATCCATTTACGACGCAGCGGCAGGTGAGACGATCGACACGTCGTCACCGACGGACGATCGTCTAGAGCAGCTATGGCGCGAGACTGCCGCAGAATGCATGCTCTTTCACGACGACGACTGCACATGCGCGCATCGGATTTACGCCAGCTAGCTTGACTCGGGCAGGATGTCCCACGGGACATCCTGCCAGCCCAAAGGACGGTCAACCGTGACAAAACTGATCGACTATTACGCGGGCGATCTGCCGCGCGGTGACGCCTATCCGGTCCGATACGACCGGCTGAACATGCTGACTCCGCATCCGTCGCTGGTCTGGGTTCTGTGTTGGGCGATGGAGGCGGCATTCGCCGTTGCGCTGTATCGCCCAACCTCGCGCCGTGTGGCAGTCCCGGCATTCTGGATTGCCTATCTGATCGTGCTGCACGTCTCAATCCGGGGAGGATGGTAGATCATGGAATCCCTGTACAACCTGAGCAGTCTGGTCAGTAACGGACCGCGCGACAACGTCGGCTTTACCGATGTCAAACTCAACCGAAAGACCGCGCTGCACTACTACGGGATTGCAGCGGAAGATCGTCCCGAGCTAGCCGCGTTCGTGCGGGACAATTGCGACAGTGTCGCAGACGAAATTACCGTCTTTCGCGCGGCGAAACGGAAAGACCCGGTGGGCTACGCGCGGCGCATCCTCACATTCGCCATCCTCTCGGCCCAGGTCAACTTTGAGGAAAATGTCTACTGTCTGCGCAGCGTCATGACCGATTTTGACCGGATGACGGATGCCGGGTCGATTCGACCCTACCTGCGCGCGCCATACAAAGGTGTCGGCAAAATGCGCAACATCAACGGCTACAAAGACAAAGCCCAATATCTCGCGGAAGCGTTGCCGTTCCTGCGCGGTATCCGGCCGGACGATATGACCCTCGAACGGATTGCTAACCTGCGCGGCGTCGGTCCGAAAGTGGCGGCATTCACGATGGCGCTTTGGGACGATCGCGCGCCGGTCTTTACCCTGGACGTCTGGATGTACCGACTCACTGCCGCGATTCTCGGTAAGCCGACGCGCGTCAAGGTGTCGGCACCTCGTCTCGCCTACGACCTGAACGAGGGCGACTGGCTGGCGTGGTGTGAGCGGCAACTGCCGGACTACTCACCATTCCTGATTCAATGGACGCTTTGGAATGGGTGTTTCGGATGCCACAAATCACATTTAGGAATTCTTTCGTGATTCGATCCATGATGATGGGTCGATTCCCGCATGTACGAGCATGTGGCAATTCCGACAGACAACATCACACTTTTCGACCTCGGCTAGAAGCTTAGGGATATTCGTCGTCGGAATCTGGCTGATAGTAAACGACTTATCAGCCGGATTCCGATGATGAAAATCCAGGACAAGGGGGTGACAAGTCCCGCAATACAAACAACCACGCTCAGCCTTGATACGTTGCATAAGCGCGGTACGATCCTTACGAATCGCGGTGACACAGGCATAGCGCGCCAACCTTTTCTCGGGGTGACGCTGAAGATAAAGGCGCGACTTCTCAGCCGAAGATAGCGGCATGGTTGTTTCTCCTTACGGGAAACAACTGTACCATAAGTCTCACCTGGGCATCCTGGAATAGACGCATGACGCTAGGCGCGAGGTGATGGATACCTCGCGCGATCTACGCCACATGGGCGTAGCGGAACCATATCGAAGGGAGATACGACCGTGTTGACCGATAGCGAGGCCAGAAAGATCGCGTGTGAGTGGCATGGTGGGCAGGGAAGCCCACTCTATGCACTCTGCTCCACCGGGGCAATCAACAAACAGACAACAAAAGAAATAGACATAACCATCGGATTGCAACCGTTGACAGACGAGCCGAACATACGCGAGCTTGAATCGCTGAGACAGTACGTTTCGTTTCACGGAACGCGCGGTCCAATTGACGGATGGGCGAATCGCGTCTAACCGAAGGGAGTAAGTACCGTGAAGACCAATCAACAGGTTGCCGATGCGTTCGTGGTAGGCAAAGACCGCGCCGATAGCGCGATCATGCACGTGCGGGGATTCGACTGCAGCATCGTCACCCACTGGTACGTCGTCAAGGTCGGAGAGAAGGCCATCCCCCCGCGTGCCGGGGGGAAATACCTCCATATCGATACCGCACACCGCCGCGCGGTATCGCTGGCCAAACGCCACACGGACCGCGTCGTATCGGTCGAATGCTGGGACGGTTTCGGACTGGCCGATCGCTGGATCGTCAATCCGGACGGCACCCCCAACTGGGAGGAGCGATAGGGCCATGTATACCGACCGCAATTTCACGTCCAAGAAGGAACTGAAGTCGGCCGTTGCTGCTGGGGAGGAAGTCACCTACTACCAGCCCGGACCATTCGGCGGCGCCTGCCCACAGAACGGGCGAATCTTTCTCGAAGGGCCGCACTACCCCGCACCGCATAGCTGGTATGCCGAGGCCATCGTGCAAGATGGCAAGATCGTGAAGGTGAAGTGATGGCAAGCGACGTCGATTTCTGGGTGCAGACGTTCAAAGACGATTACCTGCCCACGGCCAAGTACGAAGGCGACGACTCGATCCCGCTCTGCGAAGAGCGCGCCATCGAATCCTTTGTCTCGGAGCTTCGCGCGGCGCTGCAAGAGGCAGAGCGCGACTACTGGGAGGAAAAGGAGCGAAGCGACGACACCGACGACTTCCCCATGTCCCTGGAATACGATGGCCTCTGGGGTGCCGACGACTTCCACACGGAGCAGTCGGCGCAAGAGGAATCCGACGTCGCGAGCTTCTATTTCGGGGGGGAGTAAACGATGTTCAAACCATTCAAGGGCCGGACCGTCCAACAGGGACAGCCCGTGCGGGTGTATCGCAACCTTCACACCGGCACGTTCAGCATCCTCGACGCCCAGACAAACCTCGTCCTGGGTCATGCATCGGACGTCATGCTTTGCCATGCCCACTTCCAGGTCCGGGAGGCGGGGCGACAGCGCGTCCTTCGCGAGAAGAAGAAGAACGTGCATGCCTTTGCCGTCGGCATCTACATCTCGGGCGATATCGCGTGGCGACACACGGAATCCTGGGACATCGCCACCTACAACCCGTACGTGGCGGGCGACTTCCTCGACGCCTCGACGGGACGTCCCGTTACCGGGACGTACCTTTACGTGTATCTCAGTGGAGCCATCGCGCGGTACAAAGGGGAGAAATCGTCATGAACCAGGAAACGATCGACAACTGGGACAAGACGGGACATATCTACCTCGACCTCTACAGCAAGACCTCGGTCGGCATCCAGATGACCCGGACAAAGGGCGGATACGACGAGGGTCCGTACTTCGCCTTTGTCCGGGCCGACGTGGCGAAGCTGCGCGACGCCTTGACGGCATGGCTGGACGACACGGCCGAGGAATCGGCCGACACCTATTACGTCACGAGCGACTCCGACCCGACCCTGAACTACAAGGTCCGGCGCTTTTCGGGCGGGCGATGGGACTGCACCTGCCCGGACCATACCAACCGCGATCGGAACTGCAAGCACATCGAGCGGGCAATGGAGTATCGCAACGGCTATTCCGTCCTGGGCGTGATGTCCGAGGGCGAATGGAAGAAGGGGAGATGACCATCCATTGTCCAAAATGCGGTTCCGCCAAGACGGACATCCTCGCAACGAAACCCCCAACCGGATTCCCCCAGGTCATCCTTGTGCGATGCGGCGATTGCCGCCATACCTGGGAGCGATGGAAGCCGATCGACGATTCACCCACGCCAGAATGGAGATAGGCATGCAAGCATTCGACGTTTCTCATACCCACGACCCGTACGGAGTGGTCTGCCGGGTGCAAGCGCATGACGGGGGCGGCACCGGCCTGCTCATGATCGACGTCTCGCGGCGATTCCCGAATCGCCTCACCGAGTTCGTGCGTGGCGCGCTGGACCTCGACGAGGCGAAGCAATTGCGCGCCACCATCGACGAGTTTATCCGGGAGAATGGGGGGTAATCATGTACGGCAAGGTCTGCCGGAACTGTTTCGGCACCGGCAAGGAGCCAGGACACGAGGATCCCTGCCCCCTCTGCGACGGCATCGGCCTGACGGCCGAGGTTCTGACCGAACGCATCCGCGCGCCGCAACCGACGACCAGCCTCCGGGGTGAATTTCTCCGCAGGCGCAACGGGAGCAGGATTCGCGTCACGCACCATGCGAAACGGACGATCTAGGAAGGAACCACCATGCACGTCTGCAAGGACTTCTCCGTTGACGGGACGTTCGTCACGATCAACGACGTCACCGACCCGCTCCACCTACGCGGCGACGATACCGCCCGCACCCTCACCGTTGACCGGAGCTATCTGTACGAGGAAGAGCAGCGTCTCTACCTCGCGATCAAGTCAACCGCGAGCGGCGATTGCCTGGGCGACATCGTGATCAGCCGCGACGATGCGAAGGCCCTCTTCGCGTATATCGCAGTACGATATGGGTGGTCCGTGGCGCAGGCCGAAGAGGTCAAGACGGCCCGCGTCGAAGTCTGGTAGCAGTAGACCGACCCTCCCCGGCACGGTACAATGCCGTGTCGGGGAGGGCGACTCCTGGGGATGGATGGCGTCGAATGCGTTTCGGCTGGGCGAGCAGTGAATCCCAGCCCACAATCGCATGACCTGGGTTCGATTCCCAGCATCTCCATCGAGACGAGGGATACGATGTCGGGAATGGCCCATGACGGCTGGCCGACAACAGGCGTAATGACCCAGGAGAGCATTCCTGGTTGCCGGTCGTAATGCCCTCGCTCATACCGGACTGGCAGAATGGCCATGCGGCCGGTTTACACCCGGCAATGAACGGGGTTCGATTCCTCGGTCCGGTACCGTGCATGACGATCGTCTGAGCGGGGCGGATCGTCATGGGAAGGGTATCCCGTCCCTGCACGAAACGGGTATCCCGCCTCGCCCGGAACTACCAAGTCGGGCGAGGCATGCCAGCAGGCGCGATCTGGCGCGCGCCACGGGTTCGAATCCCGCTGCTGGCTCCGGGAGTTTTGGCCGTTTCTCCCTGCCGTGACAGAACAAGAACGGCCAACCAGCACGGGTCGGCGCGTGCCGATCGCACACGAGACGGAGGATCGCGTGAAGGACAAGAACGGTAAGCACGACGTCGATGCGTGGGCAGACGATGGTGGCGCCATGCCACCCGACGACGGGTCAGACATCGACGACGTGGCGGAACTGCTTGTGGAAATCCTCGACTGCGTGAAACTCCTCGACAAGGAAGCGCGCCACCGCGACGAGATGCTGCGCGCCAAGGTCAACGAGACGGTCCGTCAGGTCAATGCCTTGACGGAATTCTGCGACGCCGTCGAAGCCAACCTCAGAGACGACAACGACCGCATCAACGGACTGACCAAGTCTGTCTTTTCCCTGAGCGGCATCATCCGGGGTATGTCGGAACAGATCGACGACCTCACCCCCGCGAAGAAGTCGCGCAAATGACCGAGGCCAAGATCATGCGGGCGGCGGCAGTCGTCGCCCGCAACCGCATCAACCACGACCCTATCGACAACCCGGACCAGCCGCGCGAGCTACGCCGATCCCACATGAACCGCATGCCCGACAGCGCCAAGCGCCACCACATCCCCTACGACACCTGGGAGGATGGCGTCACGCCATCCAACGGGACGGGACTTGTCTGTCCCTACGAGGGGCCTTGG
>AR_comb_assmDRAFT_10086927_pt1 | contig 12439 bp, 14 predicted proteins | sample ArasoioldDNA_FD_10543 | JGI IMG/M metagenome (IMG submission 10543) | reverse complement strand
CCCCTTGCGGATGGCTTCGACGCCCGCCACGAAAGTAGTTGCGACGGCGCCCATTCCTGGGATCATCACCCCAAGTTTGCCTTTGGCAGGAGCGATGTCTCCTTCATCGCGTTTCGCCTGGGAGCGCTTCCCGACACCCGTACGAGCCGCGAGTTTCATCTCGCGACTGGCGCGCTCCGCATGAGCCAGGGCCGTTTCGCGATGCTCGTGTTCCCGCGCTGCCGACGATGACTTAAACTGCTTACGATGACGGCGGCCGTCCGCATCCCACCAGTCGGCCATAAAAACTCCCGGACGCTTTTGATACATGATCTTCCTTTCGCGGTGGCGGTGGCTGGTCACCGCCACCGTCACCAATTGAACCTGCAATCATCTCATGGAGGATTGAACTCTGGCAAACGGATCCATCAACCGAACGAAACACGCACACGAAAAGCCAGTGAACGAAGCACGATTCGTTCGTGGGTTCCTTCCTGAACCTTCGTGGCCTTTGTGGTTAAAGCTCTTGGTACCTAGGGTGTATTGGGAGTGGCAGGCCGCTCAGCCAGAGCCTTACGCATGGCCTCGAGCGTGAACTGGAGCGATTCCCGTGGGATGCTATTGACGAACGGGCCGATCATCCATGCCACGCCAGTGGGAATATCGCGCGTGAGAGAAATCGCTTCGCATTCAACCCAAACACCATCGTCAACCTGCTCGAACGCCCAATAAGAATTCAGCCGCCACATGAAGCCATGGTCCTTGCCGGCGGGAAGAGCCTTTTCGTTCGGCGTGCCTGGATTATCAATCTCGCTGACACGTGTGCTGCGCGAAAAACTGTATTGGTGCGTGGCATCGAGGCGGCCGTATTGTACGGCGTACTCGGTGTCGAGCACGACGGTAATGACTTTGTGCTTGCGCAGCCGCATGAAGACTTGAAAATCATCCCCCTTGCGGGAGATCAGGCGCGACTGCATGACATCGGGCGAGTAGTAACGCGTCAGGTGGTCGTAATCCTGCACCAGGGCCAGCACCTGCGACACACTCACTTTCGGAAGGTACACCGTCCCACCCCAATCGTGAATTAACCCTCCGGTGATCTCCGTCGGTGTCTCACCCTGCTTCTCGATCACAATTTCCCCCTGACGCATCCGGGCGACCATGCCGCTGCGCTGCTCGGCCGAAAGTGTGTCGATCTTCAGGAATGCATGACTCTTCCCTCTTGCCTCGGTGACCCGCTGCTCAGCCGTGGCAATATAGTGATCGAATGCCTCAGTGGTGGATTTCTGCTGAGCGAGGCCGATCTGCACGAGCGACCAGACCAACAACAAATGAATGAGGATCGTTGGTTTCAAGCTTGAACCCTCCACTCCGCAAGATGGCACGAAGAGGAGCGAACATCAATACCCTGGTCCTTCTCCGGGATAAACCTTTCCTCAATCGCTAAGTTCCCTACTTCAGCAAGGTTACTGCTCCGAATCCTCCGTTCTCCAGCCAGACGCCTCTGTTCACATCGGCCTTTGATCTTCCATGATCGGACCAGACCAGTCGCAGACGATGCAGTGCTCGATGGTATCCGCCGGTGAAACAACATCGGTCCACGGTTCGCACCAGTAGTTCAGAACCCTGACTCTCGTTTTTCCACCACACGACGGACAGGTTCCACCTTTGAGCAAATCGGGTTGGGGATCTGGGACTTCCTTCTGGCTGTTCCGCCGAGTTTCTCGCAGCAACCCCATAGACACAGGAAGTTGCTGGATGGTCGAGCGTGTAAACAGGTCGCGAGATTCTTTTCGCGACAACAACGTCCTCGCGATGTACCGGAATACCCGGCGCCAGAGCTTCACGGATTCTTCTTTCAGAATCAATTTTGCGATGAGCAATTGATCCGTGAGACGTTCCCTTGGGCGACACGACTCTGCGCCTGCAAAGGCTGTGAAATCCAGACAAAACACACGGAAGTACATGACGAAGGTAATTGCCTACATTCCGGGCACAGACTGAATCCCTTGGATCGATTCTTTGCGTTGGACGTTTGCACCACCTCTGTTGCATATTGGAATCACTTCGCAAGCCAGCTGAGTTTGCCGGTTCCCGCGGAGTCGCTGATTGCGTGCCAGCCAAGACCGCGGCATCGACAATCTCCTGACCTTGTCGTTCTCCACCACAGCCTGAGCCCATGCGATCCGTGTCCACACGTTCGTGTGCCCGGCGGACCTGCGTGCTCGTCAGACTTGCCCTTGCTTACAAGGGCAGAATGGGAGATTTCATGACTACGATTCGCAAATTCGTTTGCGCCGCCCTGCTGGCGGTGACCGCACTGAACATTGCGCCCAACTTAGCCGCAGCCGAGCAACCGGCGCATGGCAAATTCACCCTCAAGCATGATGTGCTCTGGGGTAGCGCTAAGGTTCCGGCGGGAGACTATGAGTTTTCCTACGATCCGCTTGCGCTGTCGCCGGTGTTGACCATCACCAGGGTTAGCGGCGCGCGCGCCTCTTACATGGTGCTGATTCCCGCCTCTGGAGTCAGCAAGGCTTCGGACGCGAACCAACTTTTGCTGGAAACCAGCGCCGACGGCAGCTACGTAAGCGCGATGTGTCTGCCCCAGTCGGGCGTGACGTTGTACTTCACAGTGCCATCGCGTACAACAAAGCAGCTGACCAAATCTGCAACCACCATTGCAGCAGCAGGCCAGTAAGGGTCCTACCATTCAGCAGGCGGATACCGAACCGGGTATCCGCCTTTTCATGTTTCGTTCACCACGCCGACCTACAACCACCTGGATAGTTTTAGCCTCGGGCCCTGTAACGCTAATCTCCCACCGCGCACTATAACTCCGAGCGTCAGAGTCTGGCTCTTGGAAAGCCTATGACAGAGAGCCGAAAACACAATACGCATTTCTATTCACGAGGTTCGGTAGATCGGTTCGCGCTGCGAATGGCGATCCTAACCGTAAGCGTGACAGTTCTTTACGGCTCGGTCGCCTGGGGACAAGGGTCGGCCTCGAAGCGTGGCGTGGCCGACACCAGCGTGCAAGCATCGACCGCGGAATCATCCGCTGGTTCAGGCGGATACTTCGCGCTGGTTATCGGCAACGACAACTACAGCAATCTGCCAAAACTGAAAACCGCTTCGGCCGACGCTAATGCCATTGCCCAGCTACTTCACGAACGTTACGGCTTCACAACCAACGTTCTGCTCAACGGGACGCGCACGCGTATTCTGACCGCCTTAAATGAATACCGACGAACCTTGCCGGGCGATTCCAACCTCCTGATCTACTACGCCGGCCATGGGCATCACGATCCCGACACCGACAAGGCTTATTGGCTTCCGGTCGACGCACAATCCGACAACAATGACAACTGGATCAGCGCCGACGACATTACATCGGACGTCAAGGCAATCCCCTCGCAGCACGTGCTGATCATCTCCGATAGTTGCTACTCCGGAGTTCTGACGCGCAGCATCGAAATCATTCAGCCGCATGAACGGAACACGTTTCTGACGAAGATGGCGCGCTCTAAATCGCGCAACCTGATGTCCAGCGGCGGCGACGAGCCCGTGCTTGACGGAGGTGGTGGGGGCCATTCAATTTTTGCCGACACGATCCTCAAGAGCCTGCGCCAGATCGAAGACGAGCGCTTTACCGCGGGTGAACTTTTTCAGCGCTTCATTCAGATCGGGGTAGCAGGCCGCACCGAGCAGCTTCCGCAATACAGCCCGATCCGTAACTCCGGACATGAATTCGGCGACTTCGTTTTTCTGCGCAAGGGGGTCTTCCCCGCAGCCAAAACATCCGAACCGCCTCAGTTGGGTATGAGCGCTGAATCCGCAGTGCCCGATCGTGCCAATGCGACGGGTGCCAGTTCGCCGCCCAGTACGGCGACGGTGAACAGTACTGTTCTGAGCGCCGAAAGACAGAGTTTTTCCCCAACCCCGCAGACTATTGTCCCGAACGTTCCGACCGGCGTGCAATACGCTGTCATCCACTACGGCAGCATCGATTGGACGCAGAACTGCATGGGCTGGATGACGGTAGAGGCGGGCATAGTCCATTACCGTGCAGTGCAAGCGACACACGGCATGCACGCATTCGATTTTCCGGCTCAGACGATTAAGGAAGTGAAAAAGAACTCTCTCGTCGGATCGGCCTTGCAAGCCTTTCACATCAAGTTGCTCTCAGGAGAGGTCTACAACTTCTCACTCTTCGATCCAAACACCAAGACCTTGTTGAATTCTGACTCGGTGCTACTAGCGATTCATCAGGGAATTGGCAAGTAATCTCTCCCACGGCTGTCCGATTCCGGACAACCGATTCCATCCGCGCACATTTTCAACTAAGGCGCTCACATAACATACGTCCGTTTGGCCTTGTGGAATCAATGGCCTATGAATTCCACGAGTGTGGCCACGAGTATGCATTTCCTTTGAACATGTCAGTTGCTTCCATCTGCGAAAAGCGAGCCGAAGCGGTCCCGGCGACGGGCCGCGTGCTGATTGCTGATGATCAGCAGCACATTCTGTTTGCGTTGCAGATGTTATTGCGAGGCTCTGGATTCATAACAGAGACCGTGACCCATCCGGAACGAGTACTGCATGCGCTCGAAACAGAGGAGTTCGATGCCGTCCTGATGGATCTTAACTACACGCGCGACACCGTGGGCGGTGCGGAGGGATTGGAACTGGTCCGGAAGATTCGGTCAATCGATAGCCTGCTTCCCATTGTGGTCATGACGGCATGGAGCAGTGTGGATCTGGCGGTCGAGGCGATGCGCCGCGGGGCTTCCGACTTCGTGCAGAAGCCTTGGGAAAATCGTGACCTGATCGAGAAGTTGCAGGAACAGTTGACCCGGTCGCGGGCGCAACGGCAATTCGAGAGAATGCGCGAGGAGGAATTGCGCGAGGCGCGCGAGATACAGGACAGCCTGCTGCCTCGGACATTGCCGCGGATTCCAGGCTACGAGATCGCGGCCATCACGCAGCCCTTGCGGTTTGTCGGCGGAGACTACTACAACGTGGTCCGGATCGACGAACGGCATACAGCCTTCTGCATTGCTGATGTCGCCGGCAAGGGATTGCCTGCGGCCTTGCTGATGTCTAGTCTGCAGGCCGCGCTCAAGCCGTTCGTTGGCCAGAACCTGGCCCCCGCAGAGCTCTGTCACCGGCTCAATCGCATTCTCTGCGACATGACGCCTGTCGGAAAATTTATCTCATTCTTCTATGGAGTGCTCGACAACGTGGAGAATCGCCTGACCTACTGCAACGCGGGGCACAATCCGCCCTTGCTCGTCCGGGCCGACGGGACATCTTCCGAACTGCAGGCACAAGGAGCGGTCCTGGGACAGTTTCCACAATGGGTTTATCAGCAAAGTGAATTGCGTGTCCGCGCTGGAGATCGCCTCTTGGTGTTTACCGATGGGTTGGTTGAGGCCTGTGATGCCGAGCAAGAGCCATTCGGGGAACAGTCGCTGGTTCGGATCGCGCGAGAGAATCCCGCATCGAGCGCCGCCAAGTTACTTGAATTGCTAATGCGGTCCGCAGCAAGTCATTGCGCGGAACACTTTCAGGACGATGCCAGCTTGATAGTTCTGAAAGCATCCTGACTGCCGTTGGGTACTAGGTCGTCTGGGTCTGTGAATTTTCCCGCACGTCGTCGCTGAGCACAATCGCTTCTGCGATTTCCTTCATCGGTTTCCGCTTCTGTCGGCTTTGGCGTTGAATCGCCAGGTAAGCTTGCTCCTCACTCATTCCCAGATCGCGTTGCAGAATGCCCTTGGCGCGCTCCACGACCTTGCGGGTCTGCAACTGTTCTGAGAGGCTGGAATTTGCTTCTTCCAGGCGCGCGAGTTCGATTTCGGCGCCCACAAGGTATCCCACAGTGGAAATCATTCGAATCTCGCGCCGGCGGTAGACATGGTGCTGGCGGTGCTGCAAATTGATCACTCCGACGACACGCCCCCGGCACATCAAAGGCACAGAAAGAAACGCGTCGTAGCTGTCTTCAGGAAGTTCGTGGAAAAACTGAAAGCGCGGATCGTGCGCAGCCTTTTCAGGGATGGCTACCGGCTCGCGATGTTCTGCCACCCACCCGGTAATGCCCTGTCCCACGCGCAGTTTCAGGCGATTCACGACTTCAGGATGGGGATTCTTGGAAGCCCGCAGAACGAGTTCGTCGTCCTCGAGCACGTAAATCAGACAGGAATCGCACTTCACCAAGGCAGTAGCGAAGTCGACGACTCGACTCAGCACCTCGTGAAATCCGTCTGCCGCATTCAGGCGAACAGTGATCTCATGCAGTACATCAACATGCGAATCTTCCGGCGCTAAGAGTGAATCCATGGCCTACTGTATCGATTTAGTAGAGGACATGTCTAATTGCAAAAATCGATGGCACCGATAAAGATTTTCCGTGCAATTGTTACCAACGTTTAACATCGCGTGCGAACTCTGCCGCATCACCTCAGGACGGACAAGGATCGGCGGCGAACGCGAAAAGAACTGGTAGACCGTCATTGCATCTCTAGCGGGCGGGCACAGCCAGGAACCAGACGAGCAGCCCAAACAGAATCACGGCACCGAGAAGCGAAAATAGCGTGTGCAGTGGATGAAACTGAAATAGCGGATTGCGCTGTAAACGATGCCTTGTCGCCAGCATGAGACCTCCTTACGCGCGGGGCGCGATGGCAACAGACAACTTGATTGCTACTATTTTCCCACTTTCAAGAGCTCGATTCCAGCATTTCGTCGTCTGTGATACACCATTCCAATGCCTGACAAAGTGGCCTTGATCACAGGAGCCTCGAGTGGCTTTGGCCTGCTCACTTCAATCGAATTGGCCAAGGCCGGATTCCGTGTCGTTGCCACCATGCGCGACCTCAGCCGCCGTGCAAAACTTGACCAGGCTGCCAGCGCAGCTGCCGTCGCCGATAAGATCGACGCCCGAGCTCTCGATGTCACCCACTTTCCTGAGATCGCTACTGTAGTAGACACCGTGGTGCGTGATTACCGACGCATCGACGTCCTGATCAATAACGCCGGCTTCGCCATGGCTGGATTTGCTGAAGACATCCGACTCGACGAACTGCGTCAGCAATTGGAGACCAACTTTTTTGGTGCGGTCGCCATGACCAAGGCGGTTCTGCCTACGATGCGACAGCAACGCTCCGGTCACATCATCCAGATCTCATCGATCGCTGGATTGCAGGGCTCGATCAGCGTCAGCAGCTACTCCGCTTCGAAACACGCCCTTGAAGGGTGGAGTGAGTCACTGCGTCTCGAAGTAAACGCTCTCGGAATCAAAGTCGTGCTCGTGGAGCCGGGAGCATTCGATACAGGAGTATGGACCCAAGGAGCGCGCATGGGTGAGGAGGCTAAGAAGAACATCTCCCCGAACTTCCAACGCAGTCTGCGCATGCGTGAGGTCATTCAGAAGATCCCGAAAGCCGACCCCATCGCAGTCGCCCGCGTTATCGTAAACGTCGCCCAAGACCCCAATCCCAAGCTGCGTTATCTGGTCGGGAGCGACGCGAGAACCCAACTCGCCCTGAAGCGCATCCTGTCCTGGAAGATGTACGAGAAGATGATCGCCAATTTTGTGAAACTCGATAAAAGCTAAAACCAGACACGAAGGTTCACGCAGGAGTGCTTGGTTTGCCTTAGTAAAACTTTGTGTCCTTCGCGGTTGATGCTCTTAGGGTTTCTCGAGATCGACCGTCTTGAGCGGCAAGTCCCAATGCGCGTCGAGAATCTCGAAACGCCGCTGCTCTTCCCGGTTGTAGGTGTCCTGGTCGGGCCAGAGCTGCTTTTTAAGCGCATCTTCGTCAAATGCCTCGTTCGCAACGGAAGCGTTCTTGAAAACAATGGTCACGCGGTAATCCCAGCGCCCGTCTTCGGTGGTGTGATAGCGGGACTGATCCATCCAGACTTTTGTCATCCGCCCCATCTCAACTTCTTTTTTGAGCAGTGGATAGTGATTCTTCTTGAAGAGCTTAAGGAATTCGTCAGCGTGACCCCACTTTGTTTTGTAGTAGTACTCGACGACGAAGGGCTTGTCTGTGGTGGGGGACTGAGCACGGGCGACGACTGGGACAACCATAGTGGCAAACAAGAATGCAGCCAACGAGCGGCGAGTCATGGATTCTCCTTTGTCTGGACGGTTCTGCTTGTACATCAGTCGAAGCTGTAGATCAAGACTAGTACAGCTGGGATTCTTCGGGCTGAGTTGTCGCGTGGACTTCTACTGAGGACTGACGCCTGATGCTTGACGCCCGATTCTATGCCGCCAATGACTCCACACAAACCAGATCACTCCTACGGCGATGACGATCCCGATCACGGCGTCGAATTTATGGAAGTACTTGCCGAGTTCGCGCCAGTTCTCACCCAACTTCATTCCCAGCCACGCCAGTCCGAAGCACCACGGCCATGATCCAACGAACGTATAGACATGGAACCGTCCTCGCGGCATGCGCGCGATTCCCGCAGGCAGCGCTATAAATGTCCGAATCACCGGTAGCAGCCGGGCGATGAAAACGGCGAGGTATCCCCAGCGCGCGAAAAACCGGTCAGCCCAGTCGAGTTCACGGCGACCCATCAGGATCCAGCGTCCATAGCGTTCGACGAGAGGCCGACCGCCGTAATATCCAATTTCATAGGCGACGAGGGATCCCAGATTGCACCCGATCGCCCCCGCCGTGGCCAGCCAGAACAAAGTGAAAGTGCCCTGAAACGCAAGATATCCGCCAAAGGGCATGATCAATTCCGAGGGCAGCGGTATACACGCTGATTCAATCGCCATCAGCAGCGCGATTCCGGCGTACCCGGTGGCTGCAATGATTTTGCTGATGAAGACGAAGAGGATGGCGAGGATCTTTTCGGTCATTGGGGAAACAGTTGCCAGTTACCAGTACCGAGTTGCCAGTAAACAAATCGGTCGCACACTGCAGGCTTGGCGCTGTTTCAGTGTATCGGAAATCTGCAATTGACTTTGGAAGTTACTAGCGACTGGGGACAGGCAGCTGGCGACTGCCTCTCAGAACGAGCCTTCTTGCGTGAAGGCATATCCGGGAAGCGTCGCGCCTTGGGGGCCTTTCGACACTTTCACTCGCACGGTGGGCGCGTCTGGTGCGGTAATTCCCGCCGGGCGCAGCATCGCATACTGCGTGAACACTTCGCTGTAAACCTTGGTGACAAGGTAGTCCTGGCCGTCGGCTTCGCTACGCCACACTTGCCCGAGCTGGATGGAATTGACCGCCACGCTGTTCGTCCTGATCTGGAGTATTTCCAGACTACCGAGGTGCGGTGGGCGCGTCAATTGCCTGACAGGTTACCGAGGGACATGCTTCCGAAGGACCTTCGACCTCGGCCTAAGGACTTCGAGCCTTTGAACGTTGAAACGAAACCATCGAAAACCACCCAACCCTGATTGGCGAACATCGATCCTCCATTGCTATGATGAGCGGCATCGTCGCCGCAACAGAAAGGAATGGCATGGCCCGCGGAGTCGTTCCCCGTCAGCCCGCCCGCACTGGACGTCAGGATAAAGTGCGGGCAGCGCGTGTTCCCTCACTCCAGAAGCCAGACCCGAGGCGAGCAGGACAGACCAAGAGCTCAGTGGGAAAGGCAGGCGCAACGACCAAGGCATCCGTAAAATCCGGCAAGCCAACGAAAGGCTACAACCCGACTGCTCCCGAACGCGTGGCAGAAATCCTGAATCGCCTGAACGATCTCTACCCCGACGTTACCTGCGCCTTAACCCACGCAAGCCCGTGGGAACTGCTCGTCGCGACGATTCTGTCGGCGCAGTCGACCGACGTAAATGTCAACCGGGTCACTCCTGAACTGTTTCGCAAGTACCCGACCGTCGAGGCCTTCGCTGCGCTCACACCGCAGCAGCTTGAACCTGACGTCCGTTCCACTGGATTCTTCCGGAACAAATCGAAATCGGTTGTGGGCGCGGCGAAGAAACTCGTAGCCGAGTTCGGCGGACAGGTCCCGGACGATATCGAAGAACTTTTGACACTTCCCGGTGTTGCGCGCAAGACGGCGAATGTCGTTCTCGGCACCTGGTTCAAGAAGGCGGAAGGAGTGGTCGTCGACACGCACGTTCACCGCATCTCGCGGCGTTTGGAGCTGACCACGCAGAACGATCCTCCGAAAATCGAGCAAGACCTGATAAAGGTCATCCCCCGGGATCGCTGGATTCTGTTTTCTCACCAGATCATCTGGCACGGTCGCAAGCTGTGCTTCGCGCGCAAGCCCAAGTGCACTGATTGCGCGCTGGAAAACATCTGCCACGCAGGTGACAAGACCTGGAGTACTGTGGATATGCATAAAAACGCAAAAGTTTAATTCCAGATCCATCTGTTTGAGGTCCCAGCCCCGATGCGTACTCTTCTTCCCTTTGTTATCGTCATACTCATGAGCACTGTTGTTGATGTCACTGCCCAGACTCTGCCCGAACCCAAGGCCGTCACCGATCCCAAGCAGATCTCCTCGAAGTCCAACGCGCAAGTCGAACCCCGCAGCCTGACCATCGAGAAGCTCTACATGACGCGACAAATCGGTCGCCCTACATGGTCTCCAGATGGGAAGAGCATCGCTTTCATTTCGAACATGAGCGGGCGCAATAACATCTGGGTTGTTTCCGCGGACGGCGGCTTCCCCACGCAACTGACGGTCAGCGACCAGCGGCAGATGGGCATCACCTGGTCTCCGGATGGGAAGTGGATCGCTTATCAATCCGATTACGACGGCGACGAGCAGTGGGACATCTTCCTTGTCTCGCCCAAGACCGGCAAGGTTGTCAATCTCACGCAGACTCGTGACATTGCCGAACTCAGCCCCACCTGGTCACCCGACGGACGATATCTCGCATACGAGGTCAAACCGAAAACCTCAGCTGCGTACGAGATCGATATCTACGACATGGTCATGCGCGAGGTGAAGCACCTGACCACCAATACTCCACAGGACAAAGGGAACAGCGGAATCATCTGGTCGAAAGACGGAAAGATCATCGTCTACACCCAGGAACAGGCCAAGGGAACAGACTCGAACATCTTTGTCGCAGACGTCGCAACAACGCAGAGCACGCTCCTAACTCCGCATCAAGGGGAGCAACGATTCTCTGCCAATGACATTTCGTACGATGGAAAACGCGTACTCATCACCTCGAATGCAACCAACGGTTACGACAATGTAGGGCTGCTCGATATCGCGACAAAGAAAATTACATGGCTCACGAAAGACAAGTGGGAGATTCGTGCGCACGAATTCTCTCCGAATGGCAGGCACGTCACATTTTGCGCCAACGTCGACGGGAATGAAGACATTTACCTGCTCGATCTCGCGTCCGGGAAATCCACTCCTCTGCCGATCCCGAAGGGTGTGAACGAACCTGCCGGCGGTCACTCTGCCTTCAGCGCTGACGGCACGCGCATGCTCTATTACCACAACGGACCGACTGCGCCCGGCGACCTCTGGGTCTATCACCTCGCAACTGCAAAATCACAACAAGTCACGCATTCACTCGTCGGAGGCATTCGCTCCGAAGATCTGGTCGAACCGTATCTGATCCACTATCCCAGCCGCGATGGCAAGTGGACCATCTCCGCATTTCTCTATGTTCCTTACAACATGGCGCGCAACGCGCAGAATGCTGCCATCGTATACATCCACGGCGGGCCAACTTCGCAGACAATGAACTCGTTCAACCGCTTCGTGCAGTTCGCAGTCAACCAGGGGTATATGGTGCTCGCGCCCAACTACCGCGGCTCGACTGGATACGGCAAAGAGTTCCAGCAAGCGAATCTCTTCGACATGGGTGGCGGCGACTTGCAGGATGTGCTCGCCGGCGTCGACTGGATCAAGCAGACCGGCCATCTCGATTCCAAGAAGATCGCCGTCATGGGCGGAAGTTATGGCGGCTACCTCAGCATGATGGCCGTTACCACAGCTCCCGACGTGTGGGCGGCGGGCGTGCCGATTGTTCCCTTCGTCAACTGGTTCACGGAAATCGAGAACGAAGATCCTGTGCTGCAACAATCCGATCTGGCGACCATGGGCGATCCGGTGAAGAACAAGGCGCTCTACGAAGAGCGATCACCGATTAACTTCATCGATCAGATCAAAGCGCCTCTGCTTCTGTTGGCCGGTGGGCACGATCCCCGGTGTCCAAAGTCAGAAACGCAGCAGGTTGTCGATGCCATCAAGAAACGCGGCGGCACGGTCGATGCCAAAGTCTACGAGAATGAAGGCCACGGATTCGCTCGCGTGGAAAACCAGATCGATGCCTACCAGCGCGTAGCAAACTTCCTGCTGGCCCATGTAGTTCCGGCAGACTGCAGTTGTTCGCTGAACGAATAGCACCAACAAGGGTGTGTAGCCTGGAGGTCTCGTCCGGGAGTGGCTCGAGCGCGGTCTTTGTCGCGGGGCGTTGGAAGTTAGAGACCAT
>AR_comb_assmDRAFT_10524791_pt1 | contig 12441 bp, 4 predicted proteins | sample ArasoioldDNA_FD_10543 | JGI IMG/M metagenome (IMG submission 10543) | reverse complement strand
TATGCTGCTGCGCACGATTGGGTAAAGAAATCAGTCGATGATTGGAGCGAGAATTCTTTTCAAATCTATGTGCAGCTGGCGCCAAATGCAGATATAAAAAAAGTTTCATCAAGAATAAAAGACATCAAGCTTAAAAATGTAACTGGCGAGGATGCAAAAGGCAAGCCGGTTATATTATTGCAGCCTATGGCTAAATGGCATTTGTATAGCGAATTCAAAAACGGAGTTAATACCGGCGGCGCTATTGAGTATGTCTGGATGTTTGGCATCATTGGAATATTTGTACTCATCCTCGCGTGCATAAATTTTATGAATCTTAGTACGGCCCGCAGTGAAAAGCGCGCAAAGGAAGTTGGCGTACGTAAAGCGATTGGTTCATTGAGAACACAGTTAATGAATCAATTCTTCTTCGAATCATTATCAATGGCTGCGCTGGCTTTTTGTGTCGCTTTACTGCTTACACTACTTGTTTTGCCATTTTTTAATGAACTGTCTCATAAAAGTATGTCCATTCCCTGGAACAATCCATTTTTTTGGATCAGCAGTATCGTATTCACCGTATTTACAGGAATTGTTGCAGGTATTTATCCTGCACTGTACTTGTCATCGTTTAAACCGGCTAAGGTATTAAAAGGAACTTTTAAAGCAGGCCGCTCCGCAGCGCTTCCCCGTAAAGTTTTAGTAACTACACAATTTGTTGTGTCTATTGTTCTAATTATTGGCACCATTATAGTCTTCAGGCAAATTCAATTTGCAAAAAATCGCCCCGTTGGCTACAACAGGAACGGCCTTGTTGCTCTCGATGTAAAAACGGATGATCTTGAAAAACATTTTACTGCCTTTGAATCAGAACTAAATGCAGCAGGAGTGATTGCAGGCATCGCTCAGGCAACAAGCCCAATGACGGCAGTTCATAATAGCAGAAGTGATATGGAGTGGAAACAAAAAGATCCCAATCTTAGATACGACTTTGCAAACGTGCGGCTTACTTCGGAGTATGGCAAAACAACAGGCTGGCACATAGTAACAGGAAGAGATTTTTCCGGCCAGTTCCTCACCGATACATCCGCAGTGATATTAAATGAGGCCGCAGTAAAATATATGGGACTTACACATCCACTCGGCGAAATGATAAGATTTAATGACAAAGACCATGTAGTGATCGGAGTCGTTAAAGACTTGGTAATGCAATCGCCTTATGAGCCCGCGAAACAAACTATTTTTTATTTGGGCTCCGGTGACTTTGATAACATAGTGCTCAGAATAAGTCCAGCCTTAAGCACGCATGAAGCGTTAAGCAAGATTGGTGCAATATTTAGAAAATATTCTCCTTCTGCTCCCTTTGCTTACAAGTTTGTAGATGAAGATTATGCAAACAAATTCCAGAACGAAGAGCGAGTAGGTAAGCTAGCGGGCGTTTTCGCGATGTTGGCGATTTTTATCAGTTGCCTTGGCTTAATTGGTATGGCATCATTCATGGCTGAACAACGTACAAAAGAAATTGGTGTGCGCAAAGTGCTTGGCGCTTCTGTGTTAAACTTATGGGCATTATTGTCGGGAGAATTTGTAATGCTCGCATTAGTCGCGCTAATCATTGCAACACCGGTTGGTTATTATTTAACGCAGAAATGGCTACAGAATTTCACCTATCGAACACAATTATCGTGGTGGATTTTTGTAGCAACAGGGTTGGGAGGGCTGTTGATTACTTTGTTGACAGTAAGTTTTCAATCTGTGAAATCAGCTATTGCAAATCCTGTGAGATCGTTACGAACGGAATGATATCGTGAATGGTCATCACTGAGCAAGGTCAATTGATCAATGACCATTCACCATTGACGACAAAACTTAGAGTTATGCTAAGAAACTACCTGAAAACCGCGTTTAGAAACCTGGTTCGTCACCGGAACTACATCATTATTAATATGGTAGGCCTCGCAGCAGGTATCGCCGTCTGCCTGGTATTATTTCTGGTGATCAGGTATGAAATGAGCTTTGACAATTACCATAAGAAGAGAGATCGAATCTATCGCATATTGACTGAATACCATCATGCGGATGCGCCGGATATTTTTTATGGCAAAGGAGTTCCTCAGCCGTTACCGGCGGCTTTGAGGACAAATTTTCCGCAGTTGGAGAAAGTAGCTACGGTTTATTCTGAGGGCAATGATCAAATCCAGGTGTTAGATGACAAGGGGGAGGCGATGAAGAAATTTAAAGAAGAAAGAGGGGTGTTTTTTACTGAACCCTCTTTATTTGACATTTTTGATTTCAAGTGGCTCGCTGGTAATGCCTCCTCATTAAAGAATCCTAATTCGGCTGTGCTGACAAGATCCATCGCGGAAAAATACTTCGGCGACTGGCAGTTTGCAATTGGAAAAAATTTGAAATGGAACAACCTGGATGTGTTCAGGGTGACGGGTATACTGGATGATATCCCCCACAATACCGACCTGCAGATGAAAGTCGTCATCTCGTTAGGTACTGGCTATACGGCCAATTTTTTGAAATCTACAAACTGGGATGGAACTAACACAAGTTATGGGTGCTATGTTCTCCTGCCGCGAGATATTTCACCAACATCGTTCAATTCCCAGCTTAGAGCTTTTGTAAGAAAAATGAAGTCGCCGGACGATAAAGACAGTCATATCATCCAACCCTTGAACCAAATACATTACGACACAAAAACGGGGGACTTCAGCAATCGCACTATGAGCCGCGGAATGATCAAGGCTTTGTGGCTGATTGGTGTATTTATTCTCTTGATCGCTTGCGTCAATTTCATCAATCTTTCAACAGCACAAGCGGTCAATCGCTCAAAAGAAGTTGGTATCAGGAAAGTATTGGGCAGCAATCGATCAAGTTTGAAAGTTCAATTCTTCGCCGAAACTTTTTTGCTCGTCGTAGTATCAATCCTATTAGCCGCGATAATCGTCATGATTACCTTGCCCTTCGTAGGCAGAATACTGGAGAAGCCGCTATCGGTTCACAGAGCGGACCTGCTTGCAATCGCGATATTTCTCGCTCTCACCGCCGTTGTCGTAACCCTACTCGCAGGCTTCTACCCTTCTATTGTGCTCGCACGCTTTAACCCAATAAATGCTTTGAAAAACACAATGGCAACCACAGCGAGAAAGGGAATTTCCTTACGCAGAGGATTGGTTGTTTTCCAGTTTGTGATTGCGCAGGCATTGATCATCGGCACGCTCATAATTGTTAAACAAATGAGTTATTTCACTCATCAGCCGCTGGGATTTGATACAACAGCTATTGTAAACATCCCTTTCCCTGGCGATAGCATTGGAACAAGCAAACTTGATTACTTGCGACAACAATTGAAGAGTGTTCAAGGCGTACAAAACGTAAGTTTCAGCTCTAACACTCCCGTTGAAGATGACAATGACATGTGGAGTACTTTCAAGTTTAATCGGGCCCAAAAAGAAACAGACTTTTACGCGATCACTAAGTTCGCCGATGATCAATATCTACCAACATATCGATTACCGCTTGTTGTCGGGAGAAATCTTCAACCATCGGATACGGCCAGAGAATTCCTCGTTAGCCAAAAGCTGGTAAGGAATTTAGGAATCGTCGATCCTCAGGAGGTCTTAAATAAAGAAATCAATCTCTGGGGATTTATGAACGGCCGTGTAGTAGGCGTTATAAAGGATTACAATGACAGATCATTTCGCCGCGGCATTGACCCAGTTCTTATCACCACGAATAAAAGGATTTACTCCGAGGCAGGAATAAAACTGATCACATCGGACGTAACCTCGGTTATGCGCTCGATTGAGAAAGTTTGGGGTCGAACATTCCCTGAGTTTGTATTCGAATACAAGTTCCTCGATGATAAAGTGGAAAGTTTTTACAAGCAGGAGAACCAGCTATCCCAGCTCTATCAAATTTTCGCAATCATCGCCATATTCCTGAGCTGTCTTGGTTTGTACGGCTTGGCGTCCTTTATGGCGGCGCAACGCATAAAGGAAGTTGGCATTCGTAAGGTACTGGGTGCCACTGCTGGCAGCATCGTGTATCTTTTTTCAAAAGAGTTTGTCATTCTCATCAGCATCGCATTTGTTATTGCTATGCCAATCGCGTGGTATTACATGCACGGCTGGTTGCAGGATTACGTCTATCGAATAAATATTAGCTGGTGGATATTTCTTGCTGGTGGAATTGCCGCTATTGTTATTGCCCTTGCCACTGTGAGTTTCCAGGCAATACGAGCAGCAGTAGCGAACCCGGTGAAGAGCTTGCGGACGGAATGAACACGTGAATTGTGAATGGTGAATTGTGAATGAGTTCGCCTATTTCGGAGATCTCTTTTGACCATTGACCACTCACCATTGACGACAAAATTAGGTATGATCAAAAACTATTTGAAAATCGCCTGGCGAAATCTAGTAAGGCATAAATCGCATGCCATTATAAACATCAGCGGGCTTGGTATTGGAATTGCCGCCGGGCTTATCTTATTTACCGTTGTAAGATATGAATTCAGCTATGATAAATTTCAGCCAAACTATAAACACATTTACCATATAGCCTCTGAGCGAAGAACCGCCGCAGGTACTGACTATGCCGAGGGCGTTCCCTTCCCGGCATATGATGCACTCAGGTTAGAATTTCCGCAAGTTGGTACTGCAGCCATGTTCTCGAATAGTAACAGCCAGGTAACGGTACTTGACTCAAAAGACCCGAATGCTGTGTCCAACAAAAAGTTTATCGAAGAAACGGGTGTCTGTTTCTCCGATGCTCAATTCTTCTCGGTTTTTGAATATAAATGGTTGGCGGGTTCTGCCGATGTGCTAAAGCAGCCTGATATGGCAGTGGTTACAAGAAAAATGGCGGAAAAATATTTTGGCAACTGGCGAGAAGCTGTCGGCGGTCTTTTAAAACTAGATAATACAGCAACAGTAAAAGTTGCCGGCGTCTTAGATGATCCACCAAGCAATACAGACTTTCCTCTCGCTGTTGTCGCCTCTTACGAAACAATGAAAAGCTATCCCGATGTTTATGGGTACAGAACTGATTGGGGAAATGTAACAAGCGATTTTCAGTCGTTCATGCTGTTGCCGCCCAACGTCAACGCCGCAACGGTCAACAGGCAATTGATTGCATTCAGCAATAAACATGTTAACACGCGTCCCAACGACATTCAGAAAGTATCTTATTTTCTGCAGCCGTTGAGTGATATCCATTTTAATACGCAGATCGGCAATTTCGGCGATCACATAACCAGCAGAACAACGCTGTGGACACTTTCGCTAATAGGCCTTTTTATCATTATTATGGCCTGTATCAATTTTATAAACCTCGCAACGGCCCAGGCAGTAGGTCGTTCCAAAGAAGTAGGAATTAAAAAAGTGCTGGGCGGTAGTCGGCGACAACTATTTTGGCAAATGATGGGCGAAACATTTATTGTTGTCGTCACTTCCTTGATATTGGCCATTGTTTTAGCTTCTGCATGTCTTCCATTTGTTAAACATATCACTTCGATCAATGAAAAACTTGGTTTACTAAATACTTCAACTACTTTATTTATTATTAGTGCAGGGATATGCATCACCCTTGTTGCCGGAATATATCCATCATTTATCCTGTCGGGATTCACGCCAATATTGGCTCTTAAGAATAAGATCACCTCGGCAAAAGTGGGAAATATCTCTTTGAGAAGAGGCCTCGTGGTGCTGCAGTTTGCCATTTCACAAATTTTGATTATCGGCACTATCGTGGCTGTAAGCCAGATGAATTATGTGAAACATGCAGACCTCGGATTTAATAAAGAAGCGGTGCTGGTGCTCAACAGCAATGTGGACAGTTCAGTGAATGTGAGACAGCCCGCATTCAAGCAAAAATTATTGACGATTCCAGGCGTACTTGCAGTAAGTTTCAGTTCAGATGTGCCATCATCGGAAAGTAATAACAGCGGCAGCTTCGCTTACGATCACCGGCCACTGGAAAATTTTGATCTGTTTAGAAAATTTGCAGATGAAGATTATTTCAAAACTTATGGCCTGGAAATCATCGCAGGAAGATCTTACATCAGGAGTGATACATTGAAAGAAGTTGTGGTAAATGAGACATTGGTAAGAAAACTAGGAATAAAGGATCCGAATGAAATATTAGGCCATGAAATACTCGCCGCACGATCAGGAGCAAGGCACGTCTGGTGTCCTGTTGTAGGTGTGGTAAAAGATTTTAAAACAAATTCTCTCCGTGAAGCTGTGAAGCCTACCGTAATAGGTCAGCGAACTAAACGATACTTCTATACGGGGATTAAGCTTCATACCAATAGGCTTAGCAGCACGCTTTCGGAAATTGAAAAGAAATGGAACCAAACTTTCCCCGAATTTGTTTATGCACCCACCTTCATGGATGACAGGATCAATAATTTTTATAAACAGGAAAACCAACTTTCGCTACTTTATAAATTTTTTGCCGCGATAGCCATTTTTATATCCTGCCTTGGTTTGTATGGATTGATTTCTTTTATGGCGGCACAAAAGACAAAAGAAGTAGGGATAAGAAAAGTATTGGGCGCGTCTGTATCGCATATCCTTTATTTATTTTCCCGGGAATTTACCGTCCTTATCATCATTGCTTTTGTGGTGTCTGCACCTGTTGCTTATTACATGATGAGTAAATGGCTAAACAACTTTGCCTTCAGGATACACTTCGGGGTACTGGTATTTGTTGTTGCAATGATTACATCTGTGATGATTGCCTGGCTAACGGTGGGATATAAATCAATCCAGGCGGCGGTGGCGAATCCTGTGAAGAGCTTGAGAACAGAATGATATCGTGAATGGTGAATGGTGAATGCTCTCCGATGCCCGGAAAGTTTTATTGACAATTCACAATTCACTACTAACGAAAAAACAAAGAATCATGATCAAAAATTATTTCAAAACAGCCTGGCGAAATCTTGGGCGAAGCAAGATTTTTTCGACGATCAATATTTTAGGTTTGTCAATCGGTCTTGCTTGTTGTATTCTCATGTTTCTGTTTATTCAAAATGAATTAGGCTACGACAAGTACAATGTGAATGCAAAAAACATCTACAGGTTAACTTCTGAGGCTGAAGGACCCAGCGGCTTGACTACTCTTGCGGTCACACCAGCGCCCTGGGCGCCCATCATGAAAAAAGACTATGCAGAGATCAAAAACTATGCGCGTCTACTTAAGGCTGAGAAGACTGACATTGGGCAACCCGGACAGCAACATTTTTATGAGACCGATCTTCTTTATGCCGATTCTACTTTCTTTGATGTATTTTCTGTACGGTTGGAAAACGGTGATCGTAACACGGCACTCAAGCGACCAAATAGCATCATCCTGACAAACGAGACAGCAAGAAAGTATTTCGGTGATGAAAACCCTATTGGGAAGACACTTGAAGTGAATTCTTTTGTTGGGAGGGTTACCTGCGAGGTAACCGCGATCGCGAGCAAGGTTCCCGCCAATTCAAGTTTTACGTTCAATTCAGTTGTTTCACTGCAAACATTGGGTGACTTGAGCAATTTCTGGGCATTTCACATGTTCCACTCGTTTCTTTTATTGAATGATGAGACTTCTCCTACCGATCTTGAAAAAAAATTTCCGTCGTTTGTGGCTAAGTATATTCTCGACAATCCACAGGCCGATGGCAAGCAGGATATACATCTTCAACCTCTTACTTCTATCCATTTACATTCAAACATGACGGGCGAACTGGGCGCCAACGGTGACGTCACCTACGTGTATGTTTTCGCAGGCGTCGCTATTTTCATTTTGCTGATAGCTTGTTTCAACTTTACTAACCTTTCGACAGCGCGTTCTCTTGCGAGAGCCAAGGAAGTAGGTCTTAGAAAAGTGGTAGGCGCTCAAAAACGACAATTGGTGAGTCAGTTCCTCGGGGAGAGCACCTTATTCGCTGTACTTTCCATGGTGTTGGCAATGCTGATCACATGGCTCGTGCTGCCGTTGTTCAATCAGCTCGCAGAACGACAACTCCGTATTGATCTTGCAAAAAATTACGAATTGTCGTTGGTTTTGAGTTCACTTTTACTGGCGGTGGGTTTGCTGGCGGGCTTATATCCGGCCACGGTTCTGTCAGCTTTCAGACCGGTAGAGGTGCTAAAGGGAAAACTTATCAAAAGCAGCAAGGGCGTTTCATTTCGCAAGCTGTTAGTCACTCTACAGTTTGTAGTTTCCATTGCACTCATCGCAAGCACAGTATTGGTGGCCCGACAACTTCATTTCTTACAAAACAAGAAGCTAGGCTTTGACAAAGAAAATGTTCTCGTGGTCAGCTTGCCAAAGGACATGGACTCAACGAGATTGGCTTCGTTTAAGAGGTCTCTGCTTCGTGAACGTCCCATTCTCTCCGTCGCAGAATCATCAGTGATCCCTGGCGTTAACATTCCCGTAAACCAGGTGAATGATGGCAGCACGGATTTAACCAAGGCATATTCTATGCAAATGCTTTCTGTCGACGAAGATTTTGTCAGTACGATGAAAATGAAAGTAATCGCCGGAAGAAATTTTGCACCAGATCATCCAACAGATAAATTGGAAGGCTTTATTTTAAATGAAGAGGCGGTAAAGAAAATGGGATGGAAGAACCCCGCTGCGGCAATTGATAAAACGATACAATGGGTACGCCCAGACGTAGTTCTCAAAAAAGGAAGAGTGCTTGGAGTCGTCGAGAATTTTAACATCACACCTCTCAAAACGGCAGTACAGCCACTCGTGATGCACTATTTGCCGTTGCGTTTCCAGTACATGTACGTGCGGTTTAATCAAACAAATGCAAGGCAATTGACAAGCCTCGTTGAAAATAAGTTTCGCGAGTTCTATCCCAAGCAGTCTTTTGAATACACTTTTCTGGATGATAACCTGAACAGAATGTATAAGAGTGAAGCCCGTCTGGGAAACATCTTCGGCTGGTTTTCCTTTGTTGCTATCCTCATTGCATGCATGGGAATGTTGGGCTTATCCTTGTATTCGATTCAACAACGCATCAAGGAAATAGGTGTTAGGAAAGTTTTAGGCGCCAGCGCGCTCCGTATCACAAAAGAACTATTAAGGGAATTTGTAAAACCAGTAATTGTCGCTGCAGTCATTGCCACGCCTGTCTCGTGGTATGTGATGAATAAGTGGCTGAATGATTTTGCGTATCGAATCCATATCAGCGCGGGGGTGTTTATTGCGGCAGGAGCCTTGGCCTTGTTAATAGCAACACTCACCGTAAGTATACAGGCCATTAGAGCGGCCGTGATGAACCCGGTGAAGAGTTTGAGAACGGAATAATGAATGGTGAATAGAGAATGTTCTCCGATGTCCGGAAAGTTTTATTGACAATTCACTATTCACGATGAAAATTAGACTCATGATTAAAAATTATTTCAAAATCGCGTGGCGCAACTTGATTAGAAGTAAAGGCTACAGTATTATCAACATTGGCGGGCTTGCTGTTGGCATGGCCGTAGCAATGCTCATTGGCTTATGGGTGTATGACGAACTAACATTTGACCGATATCACAAGAACTATGATCGCATTGCACAAGTAATGCAGCATGCAAACTTCAATGGCAAATGGGAAACACAAGTTGCCAATCCTGCACTGATGGGTCCTGAGTTGCGTGCAAAATTTGGAAGTGATTTTAAGTACGTGGTTCAAGCGTCATGGCCAGGTAACCACCTGCTTTCCGTGAACGACAAACCTTTTAGCAAACCCGGTAATTATTTTGACTGGGAAGCCCCCGAAATGCTTACCATTAAAATGTTGAAAGGAACAAGGGCTGGGTTGAAAGATCCTTATTCGATCATGTTATCGGCATCGGCGGCAGAATCCATCTTTGGAAAAGAAGACCCGATCAATAAGACAATAAAACTTGACAGAAACTATGATGTAAAAGTTACGGGTGTTTATGAGGATTTGCCTGGCAATACCTCTTTTCGGGATTTGAAAATTATGCTACCCTGGAAACTATGGCAAATTCAAAACCCATGGGTCAAAGAAATGAAAGAACCCTGGGGAAGCAATTTCTCACAGACTTTTGTTCAGATTGCCGATAACGCAGACATGAAAAAAGTATCTGCAAAAATCAAAAATATAAAACTTAACAATGTAAGCAAGGAAGAAGCCAAATACCAATGGATCGTTTTTCTGCAGCCCATGCGCAAATGGAACTTGTACAATGAATTTAAAAACGGAGTAAATACCGGCGGTAACATTCAATATGTTCGGTTGTTCGGGATCATCGGCATTTTTGTACTGCTGCTTGCCTGCATCAATTTCATGAACCTGGCCACTGCGCGAAGTGAAAAACGGGCTAGAGAAGTCGGTATTCGCAAAACAGTTGGCTCTCCGCGCTGGCAAATAATCAACCAATTTTTTGCCGAGTCTTATTTAGTAGTACTGCTAGCTTTTGCATTATGTTTGATCCTCGTCGCACTATTATTGCCTTTATTTAATGAAGTGGCAGGCAAAAAAATTGGGATGCCATGGGGAAACCTATTCTTCTGGATTTTCAGTTTCGCATTTATTTTCATAACTGGATTGCTTTCGGGAAGTTACCCTGCATTTTATCTTTCTTCCTTTCAGCCTTTGAAAGTGTTGAAAGGAACATTTCGTGTTGGCAAACTAGCCTCTCTCCCGCGCAAAGTTTTAGTGGTGATGCAGTTCACTGTTTCAGTCATGCTGATCATTGGCACCATCATCGTTTATCAGCAAATTCAGCATGCAAAGGACCGGCCAATTGGTTACTCACGTAATGGTTTGATCGCGGTGGGAATGGAAAAAGAAATAGGCCAGCATTATGAAGCAATCAGGACAGAATTAAAAAGCTCCGGAGCCATAGAGGAGATGACGGGTTGCCAAAGCCCTTTAACGGCAGTATGGAATTCGAATGGTGGGTTCAACTGGGAAGGCAAAGACCCCAATTTGGCCGTTGATTTTCCCAATAACGGCGTGTCATATGAATTTGGCACAACCGTGAACTGGAAGATTAAACAAGGACGCAACTTCTCCAGAGACTTTGCGACAGACTCTGCTGCGTTTATCATTAATGAGTCAGCTGCTAAATTTTTAGGATTTCAAGAGCCAGTTGGAAAAATTCTGAAATGGGAGGACAAGCCTTACACCATCATCGGCATTATAAGCGACATAATGCAGGAGTCTCCTTTTTATCCTGTGCGTCCAACATTATATCACATCGTCGCCGACACCAACACCTGGAACGCGATCTTAAGATTAAACCCGAGGCAAAATGCTCAGCGGTCAATAAGCCAGATAGAACAAGTATGGAAAAAATATGTACCTGAGGTGCCGTTTGACTACAAATTTGTAGATGAAGAGTTCGGAAAGAAATTCCTCGATGAAGAGCGTATCGGAAAACTCTCTTCCTATTTTGCCATCCTCGCAGTTTTTATTTCCTGCCTCGGTTTATTTGGAATGGCAAGCTTTGTGGCAGAGCAAAGAACCAAAGAGATTGGCATCCGTAAAGTGCTCGGCGCAACCGTCCCCAATATATGGCGGTTGCTTTCAAAAGAGTTTGTGCTTTTGGTTTTGCTCTCTTGCTTAGTAGCTACACCAATCGCATATTACTATCTAAATAATTGGCTCAGTAATTACGATTATAGGATTGGAATCAGTTGGCAGGTTTTCGTTTTTGCTGCAATGGCCGCGCTGAGCATCACCTTAATCACCGTAAGTTTCCAGGCTATCAAGGCGGCGATAGCTAATCCGGTGAAGAGTTTGAGAACGGAATAGTGAATGGTGAATAGTGAACGTTCTCCGATGCCCGGAAAGTTCTATTGACAATCACAATTCACTACTCACGACAAAATTAGAGTCATGGTTAAAAGTTATTTCAAAATCGCGTGGCGGAATTTATGGAAGAATAAAACATTTTCTTTCATTAACATTTTTGGACTGGCTGCAGGCATCGCCTCCAGTTTACTTATCTTTTTGTTTGTACAAGATGAATTGAGCTATGACCGGTTTCATAACGACGCGGGAAACATTTACCGTGTCGTAAAAGATTTTGTGAATGATGATGGCAGTCGTTTGCCAGACGCAACAACTCCTCCGGCACTTGCCCCCGCAATGCACCAGGAAATACCCGAGGTGGAAACGGTAACAAGAGTATTTCCCAGTTGGGGACGTGATTTTCTAATCACATTTGGGGACAAAAAGATAATTGAGCAAAATCTCTACCGGGTAGACAGTAGTTTTTTCGACGTATTTACATTCCCTTTTGTAAAAGGTGACCGGAATAATGTCTTTAAAAATATCCACTCCATCGTACTCACCAAATCAAGTGCAAAAAAATATTTCGGGAATGAAGACCCAATAGGCAAGATTCTGTCAGTGGATGACTTGGGCGATATGATGGTGAGTGGCGTTATAAAAGATGTCCCTTCTAACTCACATTTTCATTTTGATTTCCT
>AR_comb_assmDRAFT_10398087_pt1 | contig 12443 bp, 6 predicted proteins | sample ArasoioldDNA_FD_10543 | JGI IMG/M metagenome (IMG submission 10543) | reverse complement strand
GAGAACTTCGCAGGGTGCTGACGCCGATGCTGCCCGCGCACAGGCGCTGACAGTCTACGAAGACTCTCTTGCGCTGTGGAAGGACGCCGATCTTGACACCCCTATCCTAAGAGAAACGAAAGCTGCAAAGCCGCAATAGCACCCACTATCAAAACTTGGGAATTGCACCGCCCCTTCAGGCTCTGGATGTTTAGAAGTCCGTCAAGCACGTTAATTCCCGGTGGGCAAGCAAATCAGGAGCAGGGAACTGGCTTCTCCGTGGCGCGTAGCTTAAGCATCCATCCTGGCTTGTTTGTGACGGTACTTGCGGTAAAGGCGGCAGACATGAAGCGCAAGTCGCCAGTGATTATCCAGTTCCAAAAGCAATGCAATGCAGTTGTTGGTGAGCACGGCTTACAGTTGAAGAATACGTTTACAGGAGATATGCTAGTCCGGCTGCAATAATTCCACTCTTACTGGCAATAATTGTCTAGTATTGATACGGCAAACGCTTACTTGTGGATAAACTCTGGGAGGTATCCCAAGAGGTGAGAAGTGCGAGGCCAAATGATAGACCTGGGAGGTTTCGAGATCTGGTTTGTCACAGGGAGCCAACGCCTGTATGGGCCTGAGACATTAAAGAAGGTGCAGGATCACTCGACTGAGATTGCGAAGGTGCTGGAAGCATCGCCAAGTATCCCCGTTCGGGTCGTCTGCAAACCGGTGATGACCGACAGCGCGTCGATTCTCCGCACCTGCCATGAGGCAAATGCTTCCGGTAATTGTGTCGGGCTCATCGCCTGGATGCATACATTCTCGCCTGCGCGAATGTGGATTGCCGGATTACGGTCCTTGAGCAAACCCTTGCTGCATTTGCACACGCAATACAACCAAGAGCTGCCCTGGTCGACCATCGATATGGACTTCATGAATCTGAACCAGTCGGCACATGGCGACCGCGAGTTCGGCTTTATCGGGGCACGGATGCGGCAGAAGCGCAAGATCGTGGTGGGATTCTGGAAGGATGCCGAAGTTCATGCCGAGCTCGGGACATGGGTTCGAGCGGCTGTTGCGTGGCACGACTCGCAGAACCTGAAGGTGGTTCGCTTTGGGGACAACATGCGCAAAGTGGCGGTGACTGAAGGAAACAAGGTCACAGCCGAGATCAAGCTGGGTTATGCAGTGAACGGGTATGGAGTCGGTGACTTGGAGGAGCACGTTCAGAACGCCGGCGATCGTGAAGTTGACTGCCTTACGGCTGAGTACGATGGGCGTTACGACGTGACCGAGCCGTTGCGCCCGGGAGGAAGCCGCCGCGGATCGTTGCGGGACGCAGCCAGAATTGAGCTCGGGCTTCGCAGCTTTCTGAAAGAGGCAGCGGCTCACGCGTTTACTGACACATTTGAAGATCTGCACGGGCTGAAACAGTTGCCAGGAATTGCCGTGCAGAGATTGATGGCCGATGGATACGGCTTTGGCGCTGAAGGTGACTGGAAAACGGCTGCGCTTGTGCGAGCTGTGAAAGTCATGAGCCAGGGGCTTCCGGGTGGATCGTCGTTCATGGAGGACTATACATATCACTTGAAGAATGGGGGACAAGTGCTGGGTGCGCACATGCTGGAGGTCTGTCCGTCGATCTCGGACGAGAAGCCTTCTGTGGAGATTCATCCTCTATCGATCGGCGGCAAAGAAGATCCGGTGCGGCTGGTGTTTACTGCGGCAGCAGGCAATGCGGTGAATGCATCGATTGTCGACGTGGGCGACCGGTTTCGTCTCATTATCAATGAAGTAAATCTGATTCCTCCGGAGCAGCCATTGCCCAAGCTACCGGTAGCACGAGGAGTTTGGATCCCGGAACCAAACATGAAGATTGCGGCGACGACATGGATTGCCGCGGGCGGTGCACACCATACGGCTCTCAGCCGCGCGATCACTTCGGAGCACCTGCAGGATTTTGCCGACATGGCAGGAATCGAGTGCCTGCGAATTGATAAGAACACCGAAATCCGAAACTTTATGAAGGAACTGCGGTGGAACGACTTGTACTATCACATGGCAAACCGATCGTAAGCACTCCGAGCCGAGCAGTCGCTCAAGTACAGTCGTCTTTCCCGATGAGTGCGAGTCTATACAAGAGGAAGGATTTGATGATCAGACCGCGGCATTGCATCGCGCGAACATGGCTGTTGGGTTGCTGTTTTGGACTTTCGCTGCTTGTCCCTGTCGGAACGCCCGCGCAAGAAAAGGAAACGACTCCGCCTCAACCTGGCCCAATGTTGGCAGATGGCACGGATGAATTTGAGACACCCGATTTCCATCTGTCGCTTGTTCGTTCGTCACAGACGGTTGCCGCCCTTCACCCAAAGCTGGACGCTCATTTTGACTTCACACCAGGTGATCGTCTGACTCAACGCTCGCGCGACGGTTTCTACCATCTAGGTGATGTCGATATACGACTGCGCGTCGGAAGCGGCGACTGGAAAGACTACTCGACAGCCTTTCACCGACTGGCCGTGAAACCTGTCTCTCATCCGAAAAATGTTCTGGCGGCGGCCGACTTGACTGGTGCGTTCTCCGACACGATTCCTCTGGAAGTTGTACGCACGTGGGCTGTGGAGAACGGCAAGCTGACTCTGCGTTTTATCCTTACAAATCCATCCAGTTTGCAGGTCGAGGTTGGCGGTCTCGGCGTACCGATGATCTTCAACAACGACATGAACGAGCGCACGCTCGAGCAAGCACACGCCGTGTGTTCTTTCTCCGATCCTTACATCGGCGAGGAGGCTGGTTACATCCAGGTCACGCGCTTGAATGGCCATGGGCCAGCCCTTCTTGTGATTCCGCAAGACAAAACCTCGTTCGAGGCTTATAAGCCAATTTTGAATCCGCAGTTAAAACGCGGTGAGCAGCCGAAGCCGGAACTCTATACCGATCTGACTCCACGTGGTATGACGTTCGAAGGTTTCTATGACTGGATGGTCGTCAGCCGCGGGTTCGCTGAAAACGAATGGAAAAAAGCACAGCAGTGGAATCTCCCCACCTCAAAAATCCTGAAACCCAAAGAGAGTTGGACCGTGGGATTTCGATTTGTGACTTCCCGATCTATCCAGGATATCGAGACAACGCTCGTTGAAAATCATCGCCCGGTCGCAGTCGGGATTCCGGGCTATGTGCTTCCGATGGATATCCATTCTCAACTCTTTCTTCGTTATGGAAAGCCAGTGAAGTCGATTGACGTCGAGCCAGCCGGCTCGATCGAAGTTCAAACAAAGAGTGCAGCGCCCAACCGGGAATATAAAGAGTACTCACTCATCGGGAAGCAGTGGGGGCGATCGCGGCTCACGGTGACGTACGAGGATGGTCTAACGCAGGCTATTCAATACTTCATCATGAAGCCACAAAGCGAAGCCGTCGCCGACATGGGACGATTTCTCATGCACGAACAGTGGTTTGATGAACTGAGCGACCCGTTTCACCGCGGCCCGTCTGTGATTACGTATGACCGGGAATTGAATCACATCGTCACCCAGGACAGCCGCGTATGGATTGCGGGCTTGAGCGATGAGGGAGGCGCCGGATCATGGCTTGCCGCAGCGATGAAGGAATATGTGCAGCCCAACCCTGATGAGGTGAGCAAACTCGAGCAGTTCGTCGATGGCGTGCTTTGGGGAGGACTTCAGTACAAGGACGGCCCGAAGAAATACGGCGTTAGAAAGAGCCTGTTTTACTATCAGCCGAACGAATTTCCTCCTAACTATTACCGATCCGATCTCGACTGGACGACTTGGACCAGTTGGAGCAAAGAAGCCTCGCAAGCGGTCGACCGATCTTTCAACTATCCGCACGTTGCGGCCGCTTACTGGGTACTGTATCGCCTTGCGCGATATCATCCCGGGCTGGTGAAGAATCACTCCTGGGAGTGGTATCTGGAGCAAGCCTTTCAAACTTCATTGGCCATGACGCATTTCGCTAAAGAGTTGGCGAAGTTTGGCCAGATGGAGGGCGACATCTTCGTGGCGGTCTTAAGTGATCTCAAGGTCGAGGGAAAAGCAGATGCAGCGTCTCAGCTTGAGGCCGCGATGAAAGCGAGGGCAGATCACTGGAAGAGCGAAGCATATCCCTTTGGCAGTGAGATGCCCTGGGATTCCACTGGACAAGAAGAGGTCTACGCCTGGAGCAAATACTTCAGATACACCGATAAGGCAGACGTAACGGTTAACGCGATCATCGGATACGTACCGACTGTTCCGCATTGGGGATACAACGGGAGCGCGCGCCGTTACTGGGACTTCCTTTATGCGGGCAAGTACAGCCGCATCGAACGCCAACTTCACCATTACGGATCGGCCCTCAATGCTATTCCCATGCTGGTCGAATATCGCGAGCATCCCGATGATTTTCATTTGCTGCGCGCGGGGTACGGAGGCGTCATGGGTGCCCTAACTGACATTGATCAACAAGGCTTCGATGCGCCAGCGTTTCACTCCTTCCCAGATATGCTGCGGTTCGATCCTTTATCCGGGGATAATGGCCCTAATTTTTTTGGCCACGCCTGGAATGCAGGCACCTACGTTGTGAAGCATCCCGATTTTGGATGGATTTGCTTCGGGGGCAATCTCTCAGCCACCGGAAGTGAGATAACAATCGAACCGAAAGATGCTTCGCGAACCAGAGTCTACTTGGCTCCGGTTGGTCTCTGGTTGACCTTGGATTCTGGGCATTTCAACCGACTCGTCTGGAACGAGAAGACCGGCACAGTGCGGATTGCTCTCGCGCCTAAGGAGGATTTCACGCCGCAGGCCCGACTTCGGATCGAGCAACCTGCCCAAATCGCAGGGGTGGGACACTTTCACCCGTCCAGCGGAGTGACGCCGGAGCGCGGAGCCTTTGTGATTTCACTTTCTGTGTCAGAGACTATGGTGGAAGTGACAAGATGAGCTGTAACAAGAGGCCGCACGGCACAATGCGTAAGCCAACCAAAACCTTCTGCCAATGGGCTTACTCCAGCAAACCTTTTCTCGATTTCGCGCAATAATGGGAAGCATGAGGCCGAATCTGGGGGGCATCGCGCCCGCTTGTTTTCTGCTCGTAGTTCTCAGTCTTCCGGTAGTCGCGCAATCGCGTGCAGACCAGAGTCGCGCTGTCGCTACAGCCTTGCGAGGTGGAGACTATTCGGGGGCACTTCAGCTTCTTCAGCCTGCACTAGAACAGTTTCCAGGTGATGCACAGCTCTGGACGCTGCAGGCGCTGGCCTATTCGGGAAAAGGACAACGGAGCGACGCTCTTACCTCGTTTCACAAAGCACTGCAACTCTCGCCGGAGTACTTGCCAGCCCTGGAAGGTGCCGCACAACTCGAGTATGAGATGGGCGGAAAGGAAGCGCAGGCTCTTTTACAGCGCGTCGTGAAATTGGTCCCCAAAGATCCCACCGCTCACGCGATGCTGGGTACTTTGGCGTACAAGAACCACAACTGCTCCGAAGCGATCGTTCACTTCCAGCAGAGTGTCTCCCTCTTGGATTCTCAACCAGAGGCGCTGCGCGGGTACGGAATATGCCTGGGTCAGGAAAAGCGCTACGAGGATGCAATCAGTGTTTTCCAAAGGCTGACGGCCTCAAGTCAGGCCGGCCCCCGGGACCGCTTGCGCCTGGCAGCCGTACAGCTTAGTGCCGGCAAGTCCGCCGACGCGATTCAAACTCTCGAGCCCGCGTTGCAAGATCATCCAGACTCCAATGTCCTGGCTCTCGCCGCGGAAGCTTACGAAGAGAATAAAGACACGCCACAAGCAGTCAAACTTTTGCATCAGGCCATTGTGCAGAACCCGCAGGATGTGGATCTCTATCTGCAGTTCGCCGATTTGTCATTCGTGCACCAGTCATTCCAGGTCGGGATTGACATGATCAATACAGGTCTCAAACTGCAGCCAAGGGCCTCAGCTCTGCACCTGGCAAGGGGAATTCTTTACGTGCAACTTGCGGATTACGATCAAGCCGAAGCGGATTTCGAGAAGGCGAATGAACTGGATCCGCAACTCTCGGTCAGTGACGTAGCACAGGGAATGGTCGCACAACAGCAGGATGATTTGGACAAAGCATTGATGGTTGTCCGTGAAAAATTGAACAAGCATCCGAACGATCCGATGCTGCTTCACGTGAAGGCTGACATCCTGGTGCAGAAGAATCCCGATGTGGACAGCCATGAGTTTAACGAAGCTGTTTCTGCCGCGCGCAAAGCGGTGCAGTTCAAACCAGACTTTGTTTCCGCTCGCGACACGCTGGCCAAGCTCTACCTTCAGGCGGGAAAAGATCAACTCGCGGTAGATGAGTCCCGCAACGCGCTTCGCTACGATGCCAACGATCAAGTCGCCTTGTACCATCTGATTGTTGGGCTAAGGCGTACCGGGAACAAGGCCGAACTGCCAGCACTTCTGAAACGTCTTGCTGAATTGCGCCAGAAAGCAACGCGCGAAGAAGGGGAGCACAATCGCTATAAACTAGTCGAACAACCGGGATCCGGAGAAGCGCGCAACAATTAGCACCACAGATCTCACTGGCCCATTACGAACTGATTTCAGATATCCATTCTCTATGAAGATCACACGCCGTTCTTTTGTGACAACGGGTCTTGGCACACTGATTGGCGCTGCGAACCTGCCGTTGTTCGCGCAACAGCAGGGAATTGCATCTCGCGGCGTCAAGGCTCAGGCGCGTCCGGCACGCTCGGGACGCCCATTTCATGCCCATTTTGTCGATGTCGCGAAAGCTGCTGGCCTTAATAGTCCGACTATTTATGGGGGAGCGGAATCGAAGAAATACATCCTCGAAGCCAATGGATGCGGATGCGCCTTTATCGACTACGACAACGATGGGTGGATGGACATCTTTCTGCTCTGCGGAACCAGGCTTGAGGGAGCACCAAAGGACGCGACGAATCGCCTATATAAGAACAATCGGGACGGTACGTTTACGGACGTGACGGAAAGGGCCGGATTGCACGCTGCAGGATGGGGGAATGGCGTATGTATCGGTGATTACAACAACGACGGGTTTGAGGACATCTTCTGTACGAACTTCGGTCAGAACCGTCTTTACCGCAACAACGGAGACGGCACATTCACCGATGTCACCAAGGAAGCGGGGCTGCTCGATCCCGTTACGCGTTGGGGAGCCGGGTGCAGTTTTCTCGATTACAACCGCGACGGTCACCTCGACCTTTTCGTATCCAATTACATTCGATTCGACCTGGAAAAAGCTCCCGTCCCGGGAGAAGCTTCGACCTGTAACTGGAAAGGCATCCCGGTCAACTGTGGTCCTCGTGGCTTGCCCACGGGCCGTCACCTTTTATACCGGAACAATGGCAACGGAACTTTTACTGAGGTGAGCAAAGAGGCTGGTATTGGTGTTGCTACCGAGAGTTATGGCATGACCGTGGTGGCGGCCGACTTCGATGAAGATGGTTGGCCCGACATCTTCGTGGCTTGCGATTCGACTCCGAGTTTGCTGTTCATGAACAATCATGACGGCACATTTCGAGAGGAAGGTGTCGTGCGAGGAGTGGCTCTGAGTGACGACGGCATGGAGCAGGCAGGCATGGGCGTCGGGATTGGAGACTACGACCTCGATGGCCATCTCGACATCTTCAAGACTCATTTTATGGGCGATACTTGCGGCATATACCGGAACGATGGCCAGGGCAACTTCGATGACCGCACAAGAGCCACAAAGGTTGGAGTCGAAACACGGTTCGTGAGTTGGGGAACAGGCATTGGCGATTTCGACAACGACGGCTATCCCGATATCCTCGTTGTCACCGGGAGTGTGTATCCAGAGGTTGAACGTAAGCTTCCTGACTATCCCTACAAGACGCCCCGCATCCTATTCCGGAATCTGGGCAACGGTAGTTTCGAGGAACTTGGCGAGGAGAGCGGCCCGGGGATCGCTGAAGCACATTCCGGTCGTGGCTGCGCGTTTGGAGATTTTGACAATGATGGTGATATCGACATCCTGATCGTCAACATGAACGAGCCGCCGTCCTTACTGCGGAATGATGTTACGGGGAAGCAGAATTGGATCAAAGTTCAACTTGAAGGTGTCAAGTCGAACCGTAGCGCGATTGGAGCGAGAGTTCTAGTACGCTACGGTACTAAAGTCCAAGCGCAAGCCCGGGTCAGCCAGTCCAGCTACTACTCATCCAATGATCCTCGTCTTCACTTTGGATTGGGCGATTTCAACTCTGCGGATATTGACGTCGTTTGGCCCAATGGAGTTCGAGATCAATTCAAGAAGATACCCGCCAACCAGCTGGTGACGATCCGGGAGGGGAAGGGGATTGTCCCTGGAAAAGGGTGGTCTCGGGCCTGACCCCTTGAACGGGCCCTGTAATCGTTAACGCAAGTTTTGGAACCCAATTTCCCTCGAAAAAAGTCTTGACAGCCCTCGTGGGTAGTAGTTATACACTATGCGCATAGGTAAACGTTTTCTCGTAATGATTGGATTCGTGGCCGCTTAGCGGCTATCTGTGGAGGGATCATGCCCCGAAGCATGTCGTCTCGCAGTCTGGTGTTTTTCTCGTTGCTCCTGGTGGTTCTTGCCGCAGCTACCTCCGTTGCTCAATTCACGGCCAGCATCCAGGGGGTCGTACAGGATCCTAGCGGAGCTGGAGTCGTCAAGGCGACCATCACGGCCCTGAATGTGGCCACCGGTGTGGCGCAGGTCACGACCAGCAACGAGGGTGGCAACTATCGTTTTGTCAGTCTGGCGCCGGGCGCATACAAGATCACCGCTGAAGCCACCGGGTTTGCCAGGGCGGAGGCCAATGTCACGCTGCTGACTGAGCAGAATCTAAACGTGCCGATTTCATTGAAGGTAGGCTCGGTGAGCGAGTCTGTGGTTGTCAGCACCGAGGCTCCCATCGTGGATACTGCCGATAGTCGGGTACAAATGACCCTGGAGAACCAGGGTGTCGCGCAGCTCCCCATCGTAGGACGCAACCTAGTCACGCTGGTGACGATGGCTCCTGGAGTCTCCGGCCTGGGCACAAGCACTTCCGGAAGCCCCGCCTCAGGAGTCGATAACTACTCCACTGAAGAGCAGGTGGATGCCAGTGCCAACGGCCAGGGACAGAATAATAACCAATACGTGGTGGATGGCCTCGATGTGACCAGCGGCATTCGCCAGGGTGTCTTGAACCTGACGCCACAGCCGGAGTCGATTCAAGAAACCAGCATCCAGGTGAATACGTTTTCTGTGGAACACAGCCGCGCCGCCGGTTTGCAGACGATTTTCACAACAAAATCTGGAACAGACAAGTTCCACGGTGCGGCGTCGGACTGGTTCAACTACCAGGGCATGTACGCGAACCAGCACTTTGTAAGTTCGAAGGAGTCTCCGTACAAGGCCTTCCACTCAAACAATATGGATTTTTCGATCGGTGGACCGATCATCCCACACCACAACAGCTTCTTCTATTTTGCGGTGGAGCCGTTGCGATCATCGGCGAGCGCCGGTGGATCGGTCACTTTCGCAGCTCCAGAGTTCATCTCGTTTGCTCAAACGAATTATCCAGATACTGTAGGAACGCACGTCCTAGGTACGTATTTGCCATCTGGTGTCGGTGGGGTGACGGTCCAGCAAACGGCACAGGATGTGTTTGGGGCAGACCCGGGTGGCTGTGGCACAACTACTGGTCAGAACGGCGTTCCGTGCACTCTGCCGATGATCAATCAGGGATCATTCGGTGCTACACAAATCCGGAACGGTACGCAATATTTTGCCCGAGTCGACCAAGGATTCAAGAAAGACAGAATTTACGTGAGCTTATTCCGCACCCTACTGCTCACGGGTGCGGCATCTCCGATGCCGCAATTCTCTGCGCTCAATAACACTTGGCAAGTTGCCGGCCAGTTGGGATGGACTCATACGTTCTCGGCATACACTGTGAACGAAGCTACCGCAGGGCTGAGCCGTGTTGAAGGCGTCCTGGGCAGCGGAGCCAAGGACTATACGGTGCCCTCGATTTCGGTGAACGGAATCAACGCCGACGGTGGAATGGCCTATGGCGTCGGATTCGCACAGGGCGACTTCATTCAGCACAACTATCACTGGCGCGACGTGCTTACCCATGTTCGCGGAACGCACACGTTGAAGTTCGGATACGAAGGCTGGTACGGAGACGATATAGAACCTTTTCAGGGCCCCTGGTCACAGCCCAAGTTCGTATTCGACAACCTGCTGAAACTCGCGCAGGACGCTCCTAACAACGAAAACGGCGTCATGTACAACCCAGCCACGGGCCAGCAGCAACTGTGGAACTGGAATGCTGCTTCACGCACCTTTGGATTGTTTGCCGAAGATACGTGGAAGGCTAGGAACAATCTGACGCTGACCTTGGGATTGCGTTACGACGACAGTGGCAATCCCTGGTCGAAGAGCGACTCTACGGTGTTTGGTAATTTTTATCTGGGCACCGGTGCCACAAGGGAAGAGCAGATTGCGAACGGGTACGCCAAGGGAACGCATAACGCCCTGCTGCACTCTGTGAACAATCTGTTTAGTCCTCGCATCGGCGTTGCTTGGGATCCAACTGGGAAAGGCGATTGGGTTGTGCGTGGTGGTTTCGGGATCTATAACAACTGGCTGACCTCGGCGAACGTACAGGAAGAATTCCGAGGGAGTCCGCCAGGCCTGGTCTTGCCAGTATTCTTCTCAGGGTCGGCAAATCCGCCGATCTTCGTATTGGGCACGAGCGACAAACCACCATTCGGATTTGTCTTTCCGACTTTCCCAGGTGGTCTGAATGCGCAAGGCGGGGTCGTGGGAGCAAACTTCGCGATCGGTGGTATCAACCCGCTATTGCGATCGCCAAAGGCCGAGATTTGGTCCCTCAGCGTTGAGCGACGAATCAGCAAGGTGTTCGCAGCTACGGTCGGGTACAGCGGGTCACACTCGTACGACATTGTCGGAAATGGGAATGCGATCGGTCTAGTGTCTTATGGTGTGGACATCAATGTCTTGCCCGGAGATCTGATCACGCACGAGAGCATCGCGCCCACAAGGCTCAACCCAAGCTTTGGTTCGATCTCTTTTGCGGACAACGATCGCTACGCAAACTACAACGGAGTGTTTTTCAACGTCAAAGGGAGGTTCTCCCGAGGCTTCGTGGACTTCTCCTATACGCGCTCCATGTCGAAGGATGACGCGTTGGCCTATCCGACCCCCACGAATGCAGCACAGTACTACGCGCCGTCGATCTTCGATGTGCCGAACCGATTTTCGCTCACCTTTAATTACTCAATAAGAGGACTGAACGATGGGAAGGGGTTCGTTGGTTATCTGACGCGAGGGTGGGGAATTAGTGGTACAAGCATCTTCCAGTCGGGGTATCCATTCACCGCGCAAAACTTCAACGGGTATGCGCCGGTTTGTGAAGACACGTCGGATGGTGCTCCTGCTTGCCCGTCAGAAGCGAATCCCGCGGTAGGGTATGCACCTGGCAGCGGCGACTATAACGCCGATGGAAATAACCTTGATTACCCGGATGCGACCAGTTATCACCAGTCAACCGATAACAAGGCGTGGCTCACCGGCGCAATTCCCAAGTCCAACTTTGCAGTTCCGGCCTTTGGGCAAGGTGGGAATGAGAAGCCGATGCAGTTCCGTGGCCCGAACTTCTATGAGACGAACGTGAATTTCTACAAAGACACGCCCATCACGGAACGCGTGAACTTCCAATTCCGGTTTGAAATGTTCAACCTCTTCAACCGGGCGAACTATGCCAACCCGGACCAAAACTTCCCTGATGGGAATTTCGGATTTGCAACCGCGTCACGTGAGCCGAGGTTCTGGCAACTGGGTGGGAGGATCTCGTTCTAAGCTGGCTCTGCTGGTCATCGGGCTGTGTTCGGTATTGCCTCCACCGAACACAGCCTGAGTGTTGCTTACATTGAAATGGAGCGGCTCCCCCTCGATGTCCCTTCGCTCCGCTCCATTTCCGTTACTATGAGTGGCGAGCGCTTGAGATTCCGTGGTAGATGGCATCTCGTGAAAACTTCAGCCACCAAATGAGATTGGTCTTCCTTCTGCGTCCAGCAGCGAGCTTTGGCGTTTTCGTTCTGCTTCTCTCCTTTGTTTTCGGACAGTCGGGGCAGGGCCGCAGCACCGCAGAGATTGCTTCTGCTCTTCACGATCAAAATTATGACAGGGCCCTTCAGTTGCTTGCGGCAGAGCTAAAAGCGACTCCCGCGGACCCGCAGTTGCTCACGATGCAGGGAGTGGCGTACGCGGGAAAGGGACAAAAACAGCAGGCCCTCGCATCGTTTCGAGGCGCACTGAAGACATCCCCGGACAACATCCTGGCGCTGCACGGAGCTGCACAGATTGAATACGATGCCGGAAATGCAGATGGAATTCCGCTGCTGAAACACATTCTGCGATTACACCCAAATGATTTGACAAGTCATGGCATGCT
>AR_comb_assmDRAFT_10282187_pt1 | contig 12452 bp, 9 predicted proteins | sample ArasoioldDNA_FD_10543 | JGI IMG/M metagenome (IMG submission 10543) | reverse complement strand
CCGCCTCGTCGGTGAACCACCAGTCGCAGTTGCGCGTGCCGCCGACGCCGCGCACGGCGTCCTTGCCGAACTTGTCGGCGAGGGGAAAGTTGAGGCCGGAGTTGACGAGCGCCGTCGTCTTGCCCGAGCCCGGCGGCCCGATCAGGATGTACCAGGGCAGCTGGTAGAGATACTGGCGGTTGGAACCCTTGCCGAGCTTGGCGCGCTTGAGCAGCGCCAGCGCATCCTCCAGCCGGTCCTGGAGGACGCCGACCTCCTCTTTCTTCTGCTCCTCCAGGTCCACCGCCGCGGAATCGGCGGCCGAGGCCTCGCTGATGCCCTTCACCAGTTCGTCGTTGGACTTCTTGGTGCGGAGCAGCGAGACGATGTTCCAGATGCCCCAGACGACGAGGATGACCAGGACGACGATCAGCCGGATGATCTCGCTGTCCAGTGGCCGCACGTTGCCGATGGCGATGAGCGGCCCGACGAACCACACGACCAGGGCCAGGATGATCGCGCCGATCAAGGTCACGAACCAGCGCGCCGTCAGGACGGAGAGGATTGCCTTGAACATGGTTCGGTCGACCTAGCGTGAACGGCGGAGTGCGGATGGCGTCATTGCGTCGTCGTCCCCTGTGCGCTGTCGGTCGCGCCCTCGGCGGGCTTCTGCACGATCAGCTCGATGCGGCGGTTACGCTTCCGCCCTTCGGGCGTCTTGTTGTCGGCGACCGGCTCGGTCTCGCCGCGGCCTTCGGAGGTCACGCGCGAGGCGTCCGAGAGCTGCGCGATGACGATCGCCTTCACGGTCTCTGCGCGCGCGACGGACAGATGGTAGTTCGACGGGAAGCGCAGCGACTTCTTGATCGGGACATTGTCCGTATGCCCGGTTATGACGGCGCTGCCCAGCTGGGTTTCCAGTGCCTTGCCGATGCGCTCCATGAGCGGCTCGAATTTCGGATCGAGTTGGTCGCTGCCCGAAGCGAACATGCCCTCCCCGCTGATGCGGACGAGGATGCGCTGCGCGTTCTCGTCGACGGTGACCAGGCCTTCCTTGATCTCCGGGTCGAGGAATCGCGTGAACACGTTCGCCACGACCACCGGCGGCTCGGGCGGCGGCGGCACGGCGCGGAACAGGCCAACCGCCCCGACCGGCGGCAGTTCGGCGAGCAGGCCGCCCGTATCGGATGCGTCGCTCAGGGCATAGGTGAAGCCCATGAACATCAGGGTGAGGACGGCGGCGGTCACCGCGGCGATCACCCAGGCCGGAATGTAGGAGGTCAGCGGCCGATGCACGGCTGCGAGGCCGCGCCAATGCGGGGCCAGATCGCGCTCGAAATCGCCGCGCCGCTCGCGCAGGGTCCGATAGATGCCCTCGCGGATGCGGCTGTGCTCGGACGAACCGCGATCGGTAACCCGCAGGCGGCCCTGGAATCCGAGCGCCAGGCAGACATACATCAACTCCAGGACATCGGCATTGTTGCCGGGATTCTTGTGCAGGTGATTGAGAATCTCGTAGAAGCGTTCGCCGCCGACCACCTCGTTGTGGAACGTGCTGACCATGCTTCGCTTCGGCCATGAGCTCTGGCTGCCCCACGGCGTGCTGAGCACGAGGTCGTCGATCGTGGCGCTGAGGGCGTAGTGTGCCGTCCGCACCAGCTCGCGCGACAGGCCGGTCGCGGCAGCGGCGGCCTCGAAGCTCTTGAGCTCGCGGACCACGCGGTCGCGCAGTCCCTCGACGTCCTTCTGTGTCGCCGTGCCGCGCACGCGCGTCGCCAGGCCGAGTAGAACGGCCGCCGCCGCCACCAGCGGGTTCAGCCCGCTGCGGGAAAGGGCCACCGCGACCGTCGGATCGGCTGGTCCATGTGGGGCCTCGCGGCCCGGATCGGGCGCGACCGTGCGCTCGGGCGGGGCGGCCCGCCGGCCGCCGGGACTGGGGCGGATGACGGTTTTCTCTGTCTCGTCGGGCTCGCCGAACGGATTGTCGTCGCTCATCGGCGTCTATCCTCTGATCGCCCAGAACTCCATCTCGGCCTGTGGAAATTCGCTCGCGAGATGGATGGCGAAGGCCTGGGAATTGAGCAGCTGCTTCCAGTAGGAACTCGATTTGTCCAATTCGAAGTAGGCGGCGCCGGAGACGAAGGGGATCTGGCGCGGCGCCACCGGCAAGGCGCGAACGGCGACACCGGGCAGGGCCACGTTCACCAGCTCGCGGATCTGCTCGACCGGACCGATCTTGACCTGCTGCGGGAAGTTCCGCCTGAGGGCCTCGGCCTGCATGCTGGCCTTGACGGCCAGGATGAAGGTCGCCGTCGTCAACAGGGAGCGGTCGGTGATGATGTGGACGCGGATGCCGAATTTGCGGTCCTCGAGCGGCAGGCGCACGGCGTTGGTCTCGATCACCTGGGCCAGCAGCCAGCGCAGCGCCGTCATCAGCGGCGTGAAGGTCTTCTGCAGGTCCTCGTGCTTGTAGACCGGGAAGGTGCGGGGACGCTTGGTCGGCTCGTAGTAGGTCGCGAGCTCGCCGGCCATCTGCAGACCGAGCCCATAGAGGGCCTCCGGATGGATGTCGGCGGAAGCGGCGTAGTGCGCCAGCAGCGGCTCGTAGCGGTTAAGAAACAGGAGCACGAGGAAATCGGCGATATCGCCCGTGCCCTTGGCCGCGCTCGTGCCGGCAACGAGCTGGGCATAATGCTCGCCGCGATGGTGAAAGAGGCCGACCAGCTCGGTGAGGAAAGCGGCCAGCGGCGGCGCCGACGAACAGACCAGCGACGTCGGGATATACTTGTCGTCGAGCACGATGGACCTGTCGGCCTTCACCTCGACGACGCGCGCGAGGCCGAGGCACAGGTAGCCGGCGCGCTCCTCGGTCTCCAGCATGTAGCGCAGGCGCAGGCGCCCGACGCGCAGGCGGGCGACGCCTTCGATACCGGCATTCGCGTCGGTCGCCTCGTATTCGCTGGCGCCATAGCGCGCGGCCGCCTCGTCCTGGCCGTTGGCGGCCATCTCGAAACGGCCGGGCTGCCGGATCGGGAGCGCCAGATAGACGAGGCAGTTGCGCGTGTTTTCCGGCATGTCCAGCGGTGGCGGATGATCGACATCCTCAGGCACGGCGAAGGGCGTGCCGTCCTCGAGGACGCCGCGGCAGGCCGTGATCGCAAACTTGCCCGTCGTCAGCAGCTCGCGATTGATCTGGAGTTCGGTGAAGCCCCAGGAATGCGCGCGCAGGCCGCCGACGCGGCCGCGCACGAGCTTTTCGACGTAGCGGTCGAACTGCTGGAAATGCTGGGCGCGGAGGAACATGCCCTCCGTCCAGACGACCTTGTTGTCCCAGGACATGATTCAACCCATGACGGCACGCGGCAGCGACCGCAAGCGGCCGCCACCGGTCGGTGGAAGAGAACGCAGAGACCGCGACGACATGACGATCAGCCGCCAGGCGCCGTGGATACGGTCACATTCAGACCCTGGATGCTGACCGCGATCGCCGTTGTCTTGTTGGCCGGCGGAGCCGCAGTCGCCCGCCAATTAGCGTGCTGGATATCGCGGAACGCGGCAACGACGCCGATGGCAGTGACGCCCGGCTTCAGCTCCTTCACCAGCTGCTGGGTGCCGCCCGGCGTGATCGTCACTTCGTCGCGGCCGAGCAGATCGGCGCCGAGGACGGTCTGGTCGTTGTTGTAGAGCTGGAAGAAATCGGCCTGCTCGAACGCGGCCGTGCTGGCCAGCTGGTAGATCCGCACCGTGACCGGGGCAGCGGCGCCGCCGGGATCGGGATTAGCATCGGCCGCCGCCGTCATCGTGAGCGCCGCAACCGTGGGCGGCGGTGGAGCCGACGCCCCGCCGCAGCCGGCCAGAGTCGCATACGCCAAGGAGACAACAGCCACCAAGCCCGCCTTGATTCCCCGCATTGTTCTAACTCCCCGCTCCTGAAACTGCACTTCTCGCTCGCTCAAACGTTCGATCCCCAGCCCGCCCAAACGGCGAATGAAAACCTCGGCTGACCTGTTGCCGCCATCCAGGCCCATGCACGGCATCCTAAATCGATACCCCTGCCCGGGATGTGCCGTGCGTCATAGTTTCTTCAGCTGTTCCTCGTAGGCACGGCGGAATTCGCGCCCGAACGGGCCGTCGAACCCCTGCTCCGCTCCTTCCGCTACCTCCTTGTAAAACGCTTCATAGATCTCCCAGGCTTTCGCGTTCTTGGCGCCGGGCATCAGGTTGGCGATGACGGAACGCTGCTGCTCCAACCGCTGCTTGAGATTCTCCGGATCGAACTCGCGCAGGAGCGCAGCCAACGCGACCTGCAGGCCGGCGACGACCGCGAGCTGATGGGCCTTGACGTCCTCGACGCCCTGATGAACGGCCTCGACCGCAGGCAGGTAGCCCGGTCCGGGACGGCGCAAGAGTGCCAGCAGCGCCTCATCGGCACTGATCGAAAACTTCAGCGGATTGTTCTCGCGCTGCTGAATCATGGTGCGTTCAAGACGGAATTCGCTCTTGAACGCGGTCCGCCCCATGAGAATGTCGCGCAGGCCGGCGATTACCTCGCGAAAAATCTGGCCCATCGCATGCATCGTCTTCTCGAGGTCGGCGTCCGACAGTTGCATGTCCTCGAGGCCCGCGCCCTCGAGAAAGACGCGGAACAGTTGCTGCCCCGCGGCTCCCCCGCCGCCGGCCGCCTTCGCCCGCGGCGCGACCGGATCCTCGGCTGGCTCCACAGGGGGGCGGGTTGCCGGCCGCTTCTTTGGGCGCGCGGGCTCCGGCTGCTCCGCCGGCTCGGCGTCCCAGTCATCCGGAATCGCCTGGCGGGCCCGCGACGGCGGCTGAAAGTATTGTTGCTCGGCCGGCGCATGGTCGCGCTGCGGCGCGCCCTCGTGGGTATCGGCCTTCGGCAGACCCGTGACGAGATCGATGTCCTCGGGGATGAACGCCTGACCGCCGCCGAGCGGGCGATTTTCCGGCCCCGCGAGCTCGGCGATCGGATCGACGCCAGGGTCCGTGTTGTGAATCAGCATCTCGTCCCGGAACGCCGGCTCCGAGCCTCGCGGCTGCGCCAGCGGCTCCGGCTGGCCGAAGGGCTCTTCGGTGAACGGATCGAAGTCGGCGGGAATCTGCTGACCGCCAGCGGCCTCACGCCGACGCTCGGAGCCGACGCGGACGAGGAGCTCGTAGTCCCCGAGCGTCAGGCGGTCGCCGTCCTGCAGTTCGGCCATGTTCCCCTGGCGCAGGGGTTCGATCGATCCGTTGACGAAGACGCCATTCTTGCTGGTGTCGACCAGGTAGTAACGGTCGCCGCGGAACTCGATGCGGCAATGCTGCTTGGACAGATGGCGCTCGGGATCGGGAAGCGTCCAGTCGCTGTCGGTGCCGCGCCCGATCACGGCATTGCACCGCTCGAACGTGCGCGACATCGCCTCGCCCGGCGGCAGTTCGGGGTGCTTGGTGATGGTGAGTGTCAGAGTCATGACCGGCCCTGCGGCATCCCCGAAAGCTTACATGATTCCACCCGGGGTCAGCGAGATTTCTCCCCGGTCAATTGAACATGACTGTGAAACATCCCATGACGATCGCCCCGCCATGGGCGGTCATGTCGCCCATGCGCGCCGCCGGCATGCCGCCGATCAGAACGCTCATGCTGCCAGTGGCGATCACATCCGGCGGTCCGACGCAGGTACAGATGTCGCCGACGCGCGCGGCCGGCAATCCGCCGATCAGGACCGTCGGGCAACCCGGGGGGATGATCGGACCGCCCACATGCGGTACGAGACCCGTCCACATCGGGCAGACGTGCATATCGCTGACGCGGGCTGCCGGCGGCATGTTCGGCCCTTATGGCTGCCGCTGCGCGGCGATGCCGGCGGATCCGGCGCCCTCGCCGCGGGCGCGCCGCTTGCCGGTGCCGCCGTTGGCGATGTCGAGGCCGTCATCGAGAGCCAGCTTGTAGTTCTCCATCACCTTCGCCGGATCCTGGGCGCCGACCATGAGAATGGCACCGGCTACGGCGCCAGGCGCGAACGCCGGCGAAGGCGTGACGCTCGGCAGGTGCGCCGGCACCAGACTTCCGCCGCTCCAAAATGCGCCCATGGTGGCCCAGCAGGCGGGTTTGTCATAGCCGACCTTCTCGCCGGCCTCCTTGGCGGCCCAGCGGTTCTCCTCGGTCGGTTTGTACACCCAGGCCTCGGCGCTTTTCAGTGCCTCGAGGACCTGGGGGGGGGCATCCGCAGGCAGATGGGCCCGTACGCAGCCAGCCGCCCACCAGACCGCTTCGCGCTTCGGCAGCGCGAAGGCCAGCAGGCGGATGGCATCGACCCACTGCTCCTTCTCGATCAGCAGATCGAGGTAGGCGTCGGGCGACAGCTGATCGTTCGCGAGCCTTTGCGCGTCGGCCGACAGCTCGACCTGGGCACAAATCTCGCTGGCGCGCTTGGCGGCGATTTTCTTCAGCGGGCCGATCGCCATGATTCCACCTCCGGACGGCCGTAGCCGATCATGATGATCATGCGATGATCGGCGGAAGTCCGTGGATCGTGCAAGGTCCGCCCGCGGTCAATGTGGCAGCGCCCCCCGCCGTCAGCGTCATGACGCCTCCGGCCGTCGCCATGAAAGCGCCCCCCGCCGTTTGCGTGATTGCACCGGAAGCGGTCAAGGTAATCGCGCCCGACGTCAGCGAGATCGAGGCAGGCGTCATCGAGATGATGCTGCCGCCGCACTGGAGCGTGATCGACTGCATCGCCGTGTAGGTGATGCTACCTGCCATCACAGTCGTCGTTTTGCTGCCCACCTTGAGGGTCAGGTTGTCGTTGCCCGTCTCGATGGTCGTCGTCCGGTTGCCGAAGATCTCGATATCCTGCTTGCCTGGCGACATCTTGTCATAACCGACCTTCAGGCTGTCATTGTTCTCGACGACTCGCTTGAAGTCCTTCTCGGCGTGGAAATAGACCTCCTCCGAGCCCTTCTTGTCCTCGAAGCGCAGCTCGTTGAAGTTGGAGTCGCCGCCGCCCGTTGTACTGCGCGTCTTCCAGCCGCTCTGGGTCTTGTTGTCGGTGAGCTTGTAGGGCGGCATGTTGTCGGCGTTGTACACGGTACCGACGATGACCGGCCGGTCGGGATCGCCCTCGAGGAAATCGACGACGACCTCCATGCCGATGCGGGGAATGAACTGGACGCCCCAAGTCTTGCCCGCCCAGGGCTGCGAGACCCGGGCCCACAGCGAGTCCATGCCCTCCCGCTCCCAAAAGAAGCGGACGCGGACGCGCGCGTACTCGTCGGTATGGATGTCTTCGCCGCTGGGGCCGGTGACGACGGCCGTCTGAATGCCGTGCACGACCGGTTTCGGAGTGGTGCGTGGCGGGCGGTAGACGACCGAGTCCGGAATGCAGGCGAAACTGTTGCGATACTCCCGGCCCGGTCCTTCACTGGTAAAATGAGAGTTGTCGGCCGCAACATGACGAACCGAGGTCAGGACGTAGCTCTTGTTCTCCTCATCCTTGCAATCGTGCTTCGTCAGCTTGAACTTGTGGCCCGGCAGGAAGCTCCAGCAGTCGCTCTCTCCGTCGACGCGATGATATGAGGTCTCCTCCTCCTCCATGCGTAGCTTCGTCAGTCCCTCGCCGTCGCCCTTCTTGGTATAGACGCCGGGAAAGTCGTAAAGCTCGTAGCTCTGCGCCTTCGGCGTGTCGAGCAGCGTGTTCTTCTTCACCTCCAGCTTGTCCTGCGGAGTCTTGAAGTTGTAATCGCGCTGCGTCCATTTGCCGGACCTGTAGCTGTAGGCCGGCTCCCAGCGGCCGATGTGCTTCTTCACGGTGGGATGGTCGGTGTAGGCGACTTCCTTGTCCTCGCAGTCGAGGTAGGCCGACTTGTTGTCGGCCAGGACCATCGTGTGCTTCCCCTTCTCGTGCTTGAAGAAGTAGAACATGCCTTCTTCCTCCATCAGGCGCGAGACGAAGTTGAAATCGGTTTCGCGGAACTGCACGCAGTACTCCCGAGTCGGGTGCTGCTCCGTCATGTGCTTCTCGAAATCGGAGAAGCCCAGGTCCTGGAATATCTTCTCGATGATATCGGGCGCCTTCTTGTTCTCGAAGATGCGGCAGTCCGTCGTGCGCGTGAGAAACCAGGTCCACGGCACCAGTTCGGCGTGAAAGTTGCGATAGCCGTTGCGCCACATGGGGCCGGGCGCGAACCGGACCACGATGCCATGGAACACCCGCCGCTTCTTCTCCTCGGTCCCCTCCAGGGTCTGCAGCTCGACCGTGATGCCCTTGCCGAGAATGTCTTTCGGCTGAATGACCTGCTTCGACAGCAGCTCTAGGCGGAAGCGGAAGAGTTGCGACAGATGCTCCTCGGCCTCGAAATAGGTGGCGATGAGCGCATCTGGGCCCAGCGGCGAGTCGAGGATGATCGACCGGTTGGACTGCTTGAGGACTACGTCAGCCATGATTGTTTTCCCACAAGCTGGCTCGGCGGGTACGAGGGCCGCCGTGGTGTCAGCAAGCCCCGATCGCCGTCGCCCGGCTTATGGCGCCCGCACCGCACCGAGAAGCTTTGCACTGAAGCAGCGAGGCGGACATGAGCGCATGCCCGCCTCCCCGTCCGGTTCGGTTTGAACCCGTCGAACGATCAGCCGCCCTTGGCCTGCGCCAGGTCCCACATGCCGCGATCCGGCTTCGCGGTCTTGTTGGCATCGTCCATCTTCGTGGTCACGAAAGTGATCTTCGTGAAGTTCAGGGACAGGCTTTCCATCGGTCGTACATTGCCGTCTCCCCCGTGGCCGGAGACGCTGTAGCTGGAGATCAGAGTGTTCTCGAGCTCCAACTGCAGGAAGACCTCGAGCTTGTCCTTGTCCGTCTTGCAGAAGTCGATCTTCACCTTCTTTCCCTCGCCCCACAGCGAAGACTTGAACAGGCTGGTGCTGGAATCGTCCTGTCCTTTGGTGCAGACGATCTCACTGACCGACGGCGACGAAGCCTCGCGGTTGGTGCCTCTGCCCGTCGCGTTGGTGACGTGGCGATTCGTGCCAAGCTGGCAACTGTCGAGCTCGATCCATTTCTCGTGCCCGGCAGCAGTGACGTGGCCGTCGATGTCCTGATACTTCATGTAGATAGGCATAGCTCATCTCTCCTTTTGTGGCTGCCAATCTCTGTCGAACTAGTCCTGCCCGTGCAGCCGGTTCGGCCTGTGCGGTTCGCTTGCCCGACGGCGCGCCGGGACCTTGCGCCCTGCAACGACATCCGACTTCCGTCCCGATCGATCCGCCGCCGGCGCCGATCGCACATTCATGTAGGCGGGGCACCGCCACCCGTCTGTGACAGTGCTCACTAACCCATACGATATTGAAATCGGCCCGCATCGTCCATCGCCACATGGACGGATTTGATGGCAGCACCGTCGGCCATGCGCGACAAAAAATTCCCAGCCATCTCCGGCAGCAGACCACGGGTCAGAATATGGTCAATGTTGCGTGCGCCCGATTCGACCTCCTTGCAGCGCTGCGCGATGCCATCGGGCAGGCCCGGATCGTAGGTGAATTCGGCCTTGTAGTTCTCGGCCACGCGGCGGGCGATGCGTTTCAGCTGGAGCTCGACGATCTGCCGCATGATCGCGTCGCCGAGCGGGAAGTATGGCACCATGGTGACGCGGCCGAGAAAGGCCGGCTTGAAGGTCTTCAGCAGTTCCGGCCGCAGCGCTTCGGCCAGGCCTGCGGCGTCCGGCATGGTTTCGGGATCGGCGCACAGCTTATGGATCGTGTCGGTACCGGCGTTCGAGGTCATGATGATGATCGTGTTCTTGAAGTCGATGTCGCGGCCCTCGCCGTCGCGCAGCATGCCCTTGTCGAAGACCTGATAGAACACATCCTGAACCCCGGGATGGGCCTTCTCCATTTCGTCCAGCAGCACCACGCTGTAGGGCCGCCTGCGGACCGCCTCGGTCAGCACGCCGCCCTCGCCGTAGCCGACGTAGCCGGGCGGCGACCCCATGAGGGTAGAAACCTTATGCTCCTCCTTGAACTCGGACATATTGATGACGGTGATGTTCTGCTCGCCGCCATAGAGAAGGTCGGCCAGGGTCAGCGCCGTTTCGGTCTTGCCGACGCCGCTGGTGCCGACCATCAGGAACACACCGATCGGCTTGCGCGGATCGGTCAGCTTGGCCCGCGAGGTGCGGATCGCCTGGGCGATGGTGTCGAGCGCGTGGGGTTGGCCGACGATCCGCTCGGACATGCGCTCCTTCAGCATCAGCACGGCGCGGATCTCGTTCGATACCATGCGACCGACGGGAATGCCGGTCCAGTTGGCGACCACTTCGGCCACCGCCTGGCCGTCGACGCAGGGGTGCAACAGTGGCGCCTCGCCCTGCAGCTTTTTGAGGGCGCCATTGGCTTCGGCGAGTTCGGCCTGCCACGCCGTGATCTGCTGCGGGGTTGCGGCGGGGGCCGCGGCCGGCGCCGCTGCCTTACCGTCGGGCGCCGGCGGCGGTTGGTGCGCCTGCTCGAGCTTGCCGCGCAGGTCGACGACGCGGTCGACCAGCGTGCGCTCCTGCTTCAAGCGCTCCTCAAGCTCCATCAACTCCTTGTGCACGATTCCGCGGCGCTGCTTGAGGGCCTCGAGGCGGGCCGGATCGCCTTGGCCGATGGCCAGCTCGCGGCCGAGGATCTCGAGTTCGGCGCCAAGCGCATCGTCCTCGCGGCGATGGTCCTCGATGGCGGCTGGCGTCGCGGCCTGGCTCATGGCCACGCGGGCGCAGGCGGTGTCGATCAGGCTGACCGCCTTGTCGGGCAGCTGGCGGCCCGCAATGTAGCGATGCGACAGCCGCACGGCATCCACGAGCGCCTCGTCGAGGATGCGGATGCGATGGTGCTTCTCCAGCGTGCCCACCAGGCCGCGCAGCATGGTCACCGCTACCGGCTCGGTCGGCTCCTCGACCTTGACCACCTGGAAGCGCCGGGCGAGCGCGGCGTCGCGTTCGAAGTATTTCTTGTATTCGGCCCATGTGGTGGCGGCGACGGTGCGCATTTCGCCGCGGGCCAGCGCTGGCTTCAGCAGGTTCGCGGCATCACCCTGTCCCGCCTGGCCGCCGGCGCCGATCAGGGTGTGCGCCTCGTCGATGAACATGATGATCGGCTGCGGTGACGACTTCACCTCCTCGATCACCGACTTCAGCCGGTTCTCGAACTCGCCTTTCACGCCGGCGCCGGCTTGCAGCAGGCCGAGGTCGAGCGTGCGCAGAACCACATTCTTCAGCGCTGGCGGCACGTCGCCGGCGGCGATGCGCAGCGCGAAGCCCTCCACCACGGCGGTCTTGCCGACGCCGGCTTCGCCGGTGAGGATGGGGTTGTTCTGGCGCCGGCGGGTCAGGATGTCGATGACCTGGCGAATTTCCGGGTCGCGGCCGAGCACCGGGTCGATCTTGCCTTCGCGGGCGCGTTGCGTCAGGTCGATGGTGAACTGATCGAGCGCAGCGGTGCCCGGTCGCGGGCCGCCGCCGGCGGCCACTTCACCCGCCGCTTCGCTGGCAATGGCCTCGGCGCCGGCGGCCTCGGCCGTGCCCGCCGTTATCTTGGGCAGCTCGCGACGCAGCTGTTCGGGAGCGATGCGCGCCAGCTGGGCCGAGGCCTCGCGGGCCAGGGGCGCCAGCGATTCCTCCGACAGCAGCGCGCACAGCAAGTGCCCTGAGCGCACGCGGGCGGCGCCATAGTCGAGGGAGGCCAGCATCCAGGCCTCGCGCGCCAGCTGCACGACGTGCGGCGATAGCGCCGGCGCCCGCGTATTGCCGGTCTTCAGGCGGTCGAGCACGCGGGTCATTTCCGTGGCCAAGCGCGATGGCTCGATTTCGTACTGGCGCAGGATCGCCAGCAGATCGGTGTCCGGCGCCTCGAGCAACTTCATCAGCCAGTGCTCGATTTCGACGTTGAAGTTGCTGCGCGACAGGGTCAGGCCGGCCGCCGCTTCGAGCGACCGTCGGCACTGATCGTTCAGCCGTCCGACCAGGGACTTAAGATCGACTGCGACCATGGGCTCGCTATCCTCTTGCTAATTCGTTACCGCAGGGGTCCTGCGGGCGGCCGAGCGACCGCCTGCGTCTGACGAGAAGGAAAGATACTAGCCCCGACCATTTCACGCTGGCAATCCGGCGGCCCGCCGGAGATGAGGCCAGCATGTTAGCCAGACCGGTAGCGCCTGGGATGTGACGGCGCTCACATCGGCGCGGACAATCGCCAGAGCCTCGGCCTCGGATTCGACCGGCACACCGTCCTTCAGCACGCGCTGGCCTCGGCCCAATACCTTGGCGAGCATTTCACGGGACAACTCGTCGACGTCGGGTGGCCGGCCCACCAGCAGGTTACGCAGCACCATGGCTCGCTGGCAAGTCATCGCGAGCCCTGAACCGAGCGAAGCGACGGCGAAGGTCTTGACGTCCGTGGGCGCAGCCTCCTCCAATTCTCCCGCCAATACCCGGTTGAGGCGATCGGCGGG
>AR_comb_assmDRAFT_10267055_pt1 | contig 12452 bp, 11 predicted proteins | sample ArasoioldDNA_FD_10543 | JGI IMG/M metagenome (IMG submission 10543) | reverse complement strand
AATGAGCGGACCTATTCCGCCACCGCCGCTGGTTTGTAATAAAAAAATATTCATTCCTTTTTGTTTTGGTGATTAACTTTTTTCAACAACTATCCGGAATTTTAATTCCTGGCTAGTGCTTCCCTTTGTATTTGCGATTACGTAGATGGATTTGTTATTCGTGCCTGTATGGCCTTCGGTTGTAAATTTCGCTTTGATCGTTCCTGTTTCTCCCGGTTGGAAAGGTTGTTCTGGTCTTTCAACAACGGTACACCCACAACTGGCCGTTACGTTTTGGATGATAAGATTTTTATTGCCGGTGTTTTTAAATTTGAAACTTATCTGCACCTCTGGCCCTTCTTTTACACTTCCAAGGTCCTGGAAGGTAGAATCGATCCACTGAATGCTGGTAAAATTGGCGGTATCTCTGAGCAGGTAATCTTTTTCGCCCTCGGTCAATTCCTTTTCCCCCGCGGTTTTCGAGGTTCGCATCTGGCAGGAGACCAGGCCCACGGCTGCCACTAAAATGATCAACAATTGTTTCATGTCGGGGATAATTTTCGAGTCATTTAATTATCGGGAGGCAAAGGTAGTTGGTTTCCGGTTATCACTTAGGCTTTTCTAAAATCCACCTTGTGCATTTTTCCCTGCTGCACTAATTCTTTATGAATATTATCCAGGATGCCGTTCACAAACTGGCCGCTCTGTGAAGTGCTGTATTCTTTGGCGAGGTCAATATATTCATTGATGGTTACTTTGGGAGGAATGGTTTCGAAATATAAAAATTCAGCAACTCCCATTTTCATCAGTATCATATCTAGGAGTGCAATGCGTTCAGGGTCCCAGTTTTTAAGCTTTGGTATCACCAGGCCTTCGAGATGCTCTGATTTTTCACGAACCGTTTGTAACAGCCCTTTCGCGAAATTCAGTTTTTCCTCACTGATCATTTCTTTGAAATTATAGCTGCCGGGTTTTTGCAGGTAATTAGTCAATAATAATATTACCATTTCACCATCGTCATCCCAGTTGGTGAAATTTTCCTCGATATGTGATAAAAAACCCTCCTTTTCAAGCATGAACTTTTCAAGTATGAGTTCAAGGATCTCTCGCTCTTCCTTCTTCTCCCTTTTTGGTTTTGCGATATATGCCTTAAACTCCTTTGTTTCAACCAGGTCGTGGTAAGTTTTTCTCACCAGTTCCTTGTCCAATAACAATTCAGGGTGATCCTTTTTTACAAATTCTTTGAATGAGGGGTCTTCATTGACCTTTAAGATTATTTCATTACCTGCAAGTTTCGTATTAACGTGAAGATCGTCGTAAGTAGGAAGATGCTTGCTTGCACGTGCATGAGCATCTGTTTCGGCATAACGCGCAACCTCTGACAAAAAATAGACGAGATAAATAAATAACTGCCTTGTTTGGTCAAAATGTTTCTGCAAAATCTTTACCGCATCACCGGGTTTTGTTTCAGTTTCCACAGCTGTAATCGTGTACAGGGTTTGCATCACCTTTACCCGGATATTTCTTCTGTTGATCATATTCGCAAAGAACTTTTAGGCGGCGAATATAATGAATAGTCAAAAGTCAATCTTCAAAACGAAGGACAAATTTCAAACATTTATTCAGTTTATATTTTTTTGAAATTTTCCTGGATCAATGTCGAGCAATTCGAAATCGGGATTGTTCCAGAAGAAATGCCACCATTCTGTTTCGAGCGCAATGAAACCATACTTTTCCATTGCTGTTTTCAATAATGACCTGTTGGCTAAAATTTCTGCCGGCAGATCTTTAAAACTTTGATGAGCAGTGTCCGTAAAATTGTCGAACCCAGTTCCCATATCAAGTTCTTTTCCAGTTTTCCTGTCTATAATGGTAAGATCCACTGCGATCCCGCGGTTGTGACCACTTCCTTTTTTGGGATCAGCAACGTAACGCTCATCTTTGATCAACTCCCACATTTTCTCAGTAACACTATAAGGTCTATAAGCATCCCAGATCTTCAATGACAGGTTTTTTTCATTTAGGTCCTGTTGAACGCGGGCAAGTGCCCTGGCTACTGCCAAGCGCAGAAATGTCTCCGTGCCGTTTTTATAAACTTGCTGATGCATGAAATTGTTGGTAGTGGCATACCGAAGGTCATATTGAATATTTGGCACGATTGTTTTCAATTCAATCATTTTTTTCAGGCTGTCATTTTTCCATGACTGCTCATAAAGGGCATACTTTTTAATCACCTGGGGCCCAGAATTATCTTGAGCGAATAAAATGGGCAACGATGTTGTTGAAAAAATGATCGTGACCAGTAATTTAATATTAAAACGATTTGTTATTTTGTTGCGCATAAGGATCATTACATCCTGATGAAATTATACACAAAACACCATAAACAGATCATTCGCCGAAACCTGACTGGTAAAATAATTTTATCCCTGGCAGCTATACTGCCCTTTGTTTTATCCTGTCATCAGAACGCTCCGCCGCCGAAGCAGGAGATTGTCAATACTCCCGAACAAATGAAAGAAACAGTTCCCGATGTGATCCGTGCAATTGTTGGCCAGATGTCAGACAATGGTGGTAAAATGGATACCGTTTCCATTCTGCAACCGGAAGTTGTCAGGTACCTGTATGACAAAAACAATGATGCAGCCAGGTGGAGCCGGGAAGCGAAGTGGACCCCTGCGGGCAGCTTGTTAATAAAGTTCATGGAAAATGCGAAGCTGTATGGCTTATTCCCGGAAGATTACCACTTTGGAAATATATCAGTGATCAAACAGCAGTTTGACTTTGATAGTGAGGCAAGGAAGGACGCGGTTCGCTGGTCGAAGGCCGACGTCCTGTTAACGGATGGCTTGCTGCAGATCATTAAAGATGTGAAGCTGGGTCGCCTGCAGAAGGACAGTATAACGCTGCGTACCGACTCAGTTCTTACAAAAGAGTTTTACGAACAACAACTGGAAAACATAATACAATCCATTTCTGTGACAAGGATCATTGATTCGCTGGAACCATCGGTGAAACAATATCATGAATTAAAGGACGGGATAAAAGATTTTCTGGACAGCGCAAAATTCAGAGATTATACGAACGTGCCATATCCTGTTACTGATTCAGCTTCGCATAAACTGGCATTAAGAACCAGATTATTTGAAGAAGGGCTGCTCGACTCTCTTTCAGATTCGCTCCATATTCCCGATGCGATAAAAAAATACCAGGGAAAAATGAAATTAAAGGTAGATGGAAAAGCTGGAGCGGAAACGATCCGTTCATTAAACTTAACAGACAAGGATAAATTTATACGCATCGCTTTAAGTCTTGATAAGTATAAAATGCTTCCTGCAAAAATGCCGGAGAAGTATGTCTGGGTAAACCTCGCAGGATTTTATATGCAGTTAAAGGATAGCGATACAGTAAGAATATCTTCAAAGGTTGTTGTCGGAAAACCGCTGACCCGGACTCCGGAGCTAACCAGTTCGATTTCCGAGATGATCACTTATCCGCAATGGAGCGTTCCTCAAAGTATTATTGTAAAAGAATTTTTGCCTGAATTGAAGAAGGATCCCGGTTACCTGGCGAGGAAAGGATTTAGTTTACTTGATATGAAAAATGAAGAGGTTGATCCATATTTCATAGACTGGTCGAAGTATAAACTGGGCATTCCATTTAAAATAGTGCAGGGTAGTGGTGATGACAATGCGCTTGGAATTATGAAATTCAACTTCCCCAACAAGTATGCCGTCTATCTTCATGACACAAACCAGCGCTATCTTTTTGCACAATCGTCAAGAGCCCTTAGTCATGGCTGCGTACGCGTGCAGGAGTGGCAGAAATTGTGCAAATATATTTTACAGAACGATAGCACATATATAAGCTCACTGGGCAACAATAACTTCACAAAGGCAGATTCGGTCTCCAAGTGGCTCGTCAAAAAAGAAAAACATTTTATTCCCGTAAAATTTCGAATTCCCTTATTTATTCGCTATTTTACCTGTGAGGGTAAAGATGGAAAAATAGTTTTTTACGATGATATCTATGATGAGGACCGCAGGCTAAAGGAAAGATATTTCGCAGGTAAATAAATACAGTACTTCTTTTATTATAAAATCCAAAGTCCTTGGGTAGCCGCCGGGAAAAAGCGGCGTCCAAAGCTTAATCAAGTAAATGAAATTGATGGCAAGATTAATTATCAAAAACCTGGTTAACTATGAAAAAAATTCTTACCTGTCTCATCCTTCTCATTCTTTATATCTCCGAAACCAGCGCACAAGGTAGTCAGCGGGTCCAGATATCTTCAAAAGACATTCCCGATGCGTTATATGGCACCGCAAGTTATTACGCAAATAAATTTGAAGGAAGGCTCACTGCCAATGGCGAAGTTTTTAGCCAGCAAAAGATGACCGCAGCCTGTAATGTTCTTCCGCTCGGAACCTGGATAAAGGTGACCAACTTATACAACGGCCGTACAGTGATCGTAAAGGTGAACGACCGGCTTCACTACAAGAATAAAAGACTGGTAGACCTTTCAAAGATCGCCGCAAAAAAAATTGGTTATACCGGTGGCGGATTGACAAAAGTAAAAGTAGAACCGCTCCCGAAAAAGCCGACCTAATTAGGTGCATAACAGGCGAATAAATTTTTTTTGGATATTGAACTTACCTGTTATTTTTGTTTAGATTAACCAAACAACTCTTTATGAAGAAATTACTGGCATCTGTGATAGCCTTGTATAGCTTGCTTATCACAGCGAATAGCCAAACCATTGCTCCCACCAGGCAATCTGCAATTGGAATAAGTTTCACTCTTACAGACTTCATAACAGCTCAGCGTATACGTTCTTCTTCTTTATCAAGTGTTCTTAGTAATAAGGAGTGGGCCAAGGTTAAAGACATGGCACCTGGTTTTGCATTAAGTTATTATAAAGGTTTATTGCCAAAGATAGATTTTGCGGCAACTTTCAACGGAACCTTTGTTGACTATCCTTTTCCCAATAAGCCAGCTAACGGATCTACAAGTTTTTTAGGAGAGTTGGATGCGTCCGCACAATTTAAGTTGGTTAACGAAAATTACTGGTTCATTCCTTATGCCGACCTGGGACTCGGTGCTCATGTTTATAAATCTTATTATGGCGCTTTTTTACCAGTGGGAATTGGTTTCAGAATAAATTTCTTTGATGAAGCCGGAATTAATATTAACTCACAGTATCGCATACCCGTGAGTCCGGAAACAGCGAATTATCATTTTTTTCATCAACTAGGTGTTTATGGGATCATTGGTCCTAAGAAAGAAGTTGCTAAAGCGGCTCCAGTAGTTCCTGCTATTGTGCCAAAAGATTCTGATGGTGATGGCATCCTTGATGACAATGACAAATGTCCAAACGTACCAGGTACTGCCAAATATAGTGGTTGTCCGATACCTGATTCAGATAAAGATGGTATCAATGATGAAGAGGACAAATGTCCAACAGTTCCGGGCATGGCGCGTTACCAGGGTTGCCCTGTTCCTGATACAGACAAAGACGGTATCAATGATGAAGAGGACAAGTGTCCCAATGAAGCTGGCGTGGCACGTTACCAGGGTTGTCCTGTTCCTGATACCGATGGTGATGGCGTTAACGATGAAGACGATAAATGTCCTAACGAAAAAGGATCAGCGGAAAACTTTGGATGTCCCAAACTCGAGGAATATAAATTCGATGCACGCAAAGTGCAGTTTGTTACAGGCAGCGCTAAATTGACAAAGTCCGCGATGGCTGAACTGGATAAGGGAGCGCAGATATTAAAAGACCATCCAAAAATAAATATATCCATCGAAGGACATACTGACAATACAGGTTCAGCCGCAGGTAATCAAAAACTTTCTGAGCAAAGAGCCGCTGCTGTGAAAGCTTATTTGGTTAAGAAAGGAGTTGGTGAGGAAAGAATGAGTACGACAGGTTATGGTCAAACAAAGCCAATCGCCGATAATAAAACAGCAAAGGGACGAACTGCAAACAGGAGAGTAGAATTTAAAATGGCGCAGTAACTGATTATTAGCGGAGCGACCCAAAATCTTGCATCGCTCCCGTATATTATAAACCCATTAAAAAAAGCGTTTCGAAATTCGGGACGCCTTTTTATTTTATCTTTTTTTCAACTTGTTGATTCTGCCAGTTTTTTTAATGCTTGTAAAATTGGGTTTTCCTCACCCTGCGGTTTTTCCTGAATTGCGTTTGGCCGGTTATCGTCCTGTATGATCTCAAGTTTTGTTTTCCCATCGAACTCGGCCAAAACATACTTCATAATAAAATAATTCTCCGGCCTGTCTTCGAGACCGGGTCTTGGTGCAAATAGACTGTACTTGATAAAATTTGTCGGATCTACTTCTAACACCTTGCCCCATTGCTCAAAAACTTTATCCTCCCATTTCGTCGTGAACCTGATCTCAGTTCCCTCTTTCCATGAGGTCTGGAGGTCGCTGCCATATTGCCAAAGTTTTACAAGCTCAGGCTTTGTCAACACATCCCACACACGCTGTTTGGATGCATTGATAGTTAGTGCGGAAATGTTTGTGGCCATGGTGCTCGATTTAACCGAAATGATTTTTTATGAAGTAATACTGTGATCCTTAAAATTCGATGAGGGCTACAATTTTTTCAAGATAGATCTTATCTGTTCTATTGAAATGATCTAATTCTTCACTATCTACATCAAGGACACCCACCACTTCATTGTTACGAATTACAGGAACCACGATCTCTGATCTTGACAAACTGTTGCATGCAATATGTCCGGGGAATTTCTCAACATCGGGAACTATGATTGTTTGTGCCTTTTCCCAGCTTGTGCCGCAAACACCTTTGCCTTTGCGGATCCTCGTACATGCAACTGGTCCCTGGAATGGCCCAAGAACTAACTCGTCTTCCGCTGAAGTCTTAGCGGATTTCACCAAATAAAAACCGATCCATAACCAATTAAATTGTTCCTTCAGTGCCCCGGCGATATTCGCAAGATTAGCGATTAGATCAGGTTCGCCTTCCAGCAATCCTTTTATTTGTGGTAACAATGATTCATACTGTTCGGCCTTTGTACCAGTTATTATATTTAGATCTTCAGACATAATGCAAAGATATTCCCCAATCATTTATTTTTTGGATAGACCCATTCCCACACATCTCCGTCTTCAGGATCATTCACAGTACCTGAAAAAATAAATCCATTCTTTTGTAAAATTTTCGTGGAGAAATTATTTTCCGGTAGTGTACGTGCCGTGATCGTAACAGAAGGGTCCGTTTTTAATGAAAGCTCAACGAGTAATTTGCAAATTTCTGTTCCCATTCCTTTTCGTTGGTACGGCTCCAATGTTCCATATGCAATTTCTACAACTCCATCCTTAGGAGCTCCTTTGAATGCACCAAATCCTACCAAACTACCATTTTCTCTGGCACAATAGCTGATCCATGGTTTCACATACCCAACTCTTTTAAAAAAATCAATGGTCATGTAAATGCTCTCGCGGCAAAGAGGGTTATCAGTAAGCGCTTTGTTGTCTTCAATGTGTTCATTGATGGGTATTAGGTCCACTGTTGAAATGTTTTTACTGAAAAGCCCTTTCAAAAATATGAAAGGGCTTTCTTGTTGTCAGATTTTTTTTATTCTGTAGCAGGTCTCGGGAATTCTTCCCACACATCGTCTCCCGGCCTGTCAATAGGTAATGTATTTAACCGGTTGTAACGCCGCATATCGATCCAACGGTGACCTTCACCAAACAATGAATATCTCCTTTGGTTCAACATTTCATCAATGATAGCGGGTGTGGTCATGGCACCACTATAGTTTGGCAAATTTGCCGCGTGGCGAATATTGTTGATCGCTGTTACAGCATCATCCAGGTTGGCTGCACCGCCCACTTGTGCTTTTGCTTCTGCATAGATCAATAGCAATTCTTCATTGCGTATAATGGGTATCGGATCTACGTTTGTTTTGTAAACAAAGAAATCGTAATCACTGGTTAGTCCATCTAACGTAGTTGGGTCAGTTCTTTTTGGCGCTTTGGAGAGACGCGTATCTCCGGGAGCGGCATCTGTAATAAATGAAGGCTGCACAACTCTTGTTTCACCACTTGAATTTTGCGGGAAAAATATTGGATTTAATTGATCGCCGCCTGCAGACGAAAAAAGATAATACACACCAGCCGCCAGGTCTCCATCAATATCAAAGAAAGAATTGCTTAAGGCGGTGAGTGCTCCGGCCCAATCTTCCCTGTAAACTGCAACTCTTGCAGCAAGTGCCCGGTTAAATTGGGCAAACTCACCAGCAGTGTTACTAAAGAGGGTCGTCGTAAAAGGAAAAGTAGCTGAAGCATTGGCGGAAAGATCTGTATAGGCCGAATTCAGCAGATCATTAATGGCATTAAGTGATTCTTCTTTGCTTAAGAATGGCCCCTGGTTATCCGGATCAGCAACGTCTACACGGATACCATTGCTATATTCAAGATTAAATACCATCAGCAATTCATGTGCTTTCACTGTATTTGCATAAGCTTTACCAATGGCGCGATCAACAGCATCGATATCTGCCGAAGTTGTATTCGTAAGCCCGTCAAGTAAAATGTTGATATTTTTTATCACCCGGTATCGTGCTGCAAAGGGATTAGTGATATAAAATGTGTTGTTGTCCAGTACCGACGATCCCTTCCCCAAAAGGTCAGAGGTGAATCTCGGGTCGGAACTCGAAAAGCGATAGATCTCGCGGCCGATCACGCCACAGTCGTCAAGATAAAAATTGATATTATCTCTCATGCCCGATTCAATGCCGGTAACCAGGTTTTGAATTTCTCCGGGTGTTGGATTTGCTGAGATAGCACCTGCGCCGGGGTTATTTGGGTCCGGGATTGGTTCTATTTTACACGATGAGAAAAATATCAGCGGAAAAACCGGTACCAGGATGATGCTGAGTATGTATTTAGAAAAGCGTTTCATATTTGTTAGTTTGTGAATTAAAGAATTTGATTTCGTCTTCGTTAAAAATTTACGCTTATATCAAAATTGAAACTCTTTGAAGACGGGAATGGAGTAACGTCAACATTACTCGAAATGGCATTCGTTCCAAAGTTGCTGACTTCCGGGTCATAACCGTTATACTTAAATACATTGATAAGGTTGCGGCCTGAGAAGCCCACTCTTACATCGGCGACGTTCTTAAACCATTCTCTTGGTAAATGATATCTTAATCCTATTTCACGAACTCTGAAATAGCTTGCATCCTGTACCCACGGAGATGCGCTTGGTGAATTCAGCCTGTAAGGCCCATTGGAAAGTGCTTTTGTTGGATCAAGGGTAAAATCATCATAATCAGGAGAGGTTCCGAAAAGGTCAGAGAGCAATGTTGTAAGATTGATATTCTTTCCTCCCTGTTTCCAATGCATCAGCACATTAAATTCCCAATTTTTATAAGTGAGATTTTCCATGAACGATATTTGGAAGTCAGGTTCTGCATCACCAAAAACGGCAAGACCGGATTCCGGATCGACTTTATCATTTGGTCCGGCTACACCTACTATTTGCGTTGGACTCTTTCCTTCTTGTATCCTGTATGTTCCGAGTGAAGCGCCAAATGCTCCAGTGTTGAAAGCAGGCACATCAAGACGCGTTACTTTCGCTGTGTTTTTCCAGAAATTGATCTCAGATGTCCATCGCCATCCATTCTTATCTATAGGGATTGCATTGAACCCTATTTCAACTCCATGATTATTGATCGTAGCTACATTCTTCCAGGCAAAAGTGAATCCCGAAGAAGTGGGAACTTGTACATTCAATAAAAGGTCTTCGACCTTTTTTGTGTAGTAGGTCAATTCAAGAGTAAACCTGTTGCTCAGAAATCCCAGATCAATACCCGTTTCAAGTTCTGATTGTCTTTCTGGTCCTATTGATTCGTTTCCTCTTGTCAGGTCTATCAGCGAGCCTGTAGTTCCGTTGAATACTACGGGCGGAAGCGGAGTGTAGATAGCACCAAACGGCGCAAAATTTCCGGATTGTCCATAAGCGGCTCTCAGTTTCAATTGACTGATCTTATCCGAACTCCAGGATGGCAACTGGTGAATATTAAATGCACCGGACAGTTTTGGATAGTAGTATAATTTATTCGCATCGCCATTTCTTGACGATTTATCACCGCGAAGGCCGGCGGTGATGATGGCAATATCGCTGTAATTAAATTCTTCCTGTACAAAAAATCCCCGGTCGCGTTGTAAAATTTTGTTTTCAGTTACCTGTATAGAACCAGCCTGGTCAAGGTTAGTCTGCGTGCCGATCAATTGTGTTGCTGTATTTACCACATTATCGATGTTGACATTTTCTTCAGTAACGCCGACCTGTGTGCGAAAACTCATTCGATTGTTAGGTCTGAATTCATGTACTGCAAAAAAACTGTAGTTGCTGTTCCTTGTGATGGTCGTTCCATAGATCGTCGCACCATTTGTGCCGTGACCATTTTTTTCAAACTGTAATTCTTGTGGAAACAGTGCAAGAGTATTGAGCGTGTAATAATCAATTCCACCTCTCGCAATTATTCTCAGATCACTTTTGGTTTTGTTGAAGACTTTCCACGTCAGGTTGCCTCCTACTAAAGTGCGATAAACCCTTTCTTTATTCGTAACAAGGTCTCTTGTTTGGATGAAGTTGGAAGGTGCGAAGGGATTATCGGGATAGTTCCCATTTGCGTCAGGATAAAGATTAACCCATGACGGCGTCGACACAAACGATACCCCGAGTGTTGTGCTGGTATTATCATTATTAAAATAACCCCGATCAGCTTCCGATTCGATATAATTAGCGGTCACCGCCAAATCAAGAAAGTTTGCAATCTTTTGGGTCAGGTTTAAACGGAATGAAGATTTTTGGTAACCAGTACCCTTTACAATTCCCTCATCATCTTTGCGGGTGAACCCGGCATAGTATGTCGTTTTATCATTGCCTCCGCTGACACTTAACCTGGTGTTATTCATCAAACCTTTGTTGCCATAAAGTTCTTTTTCATAATCATATATCTGCTTGTTGTTCGAAGTGTAATAAGCCAGTCCTGCTGAACCAAACGAAGCTTGCACTTTTGAATCATCCCATTCGCGTTGACCTAATTTATGCAGTTGCTCCTGCACACCTATCGCGTGGGCTATTTCTATTCTTGGTTTGCCTGACCTTCCTCTTTTTGTTGTAATGATGACAACGCCACCGGCAGCCCTTGATCCATAGATCGCAGCAGCAGATGCACCTTTTAAAATTTCAATGCGGTCAATGTCCTGTGGATCAAGATCAGCAACGCGATTAGAAGGATCATCCTGGAAAAGAACGCTTCCCTGGCCTGCGGCTTTTGAGACTACGTTCAGGCCGGCGTTGATCGAGGAGTTGTCAAAATAAACTCCATCAACAATAAATAAAGGTTGTGAATTAGCAACCAGGGACGTGATCCCTCGAAGCTTTACGGAAATGCCACCGCCAGGTGCACCTGAATTAGCGGAAATGTTTGCTCCTGTAAATTTTCCATACAATGCTCCATCAACTGTCGATTGAACAGTGGTGCCAACAAGTTCTTTTCCCGACACTGATGCAACAGCATTTGCAAGGTTTGATCTTTTCACAGAACTCGCCAGCCCCGTTACAACTACTTCACTAAGCTTTGTGTTGTCAATGGCGAGACTTACAGTCATGTTGGCGCTGGCATCCAGTGTTTGCGTTGCATAGCCGACAGAACTTATTACAAGTTTTGCCTGCGGGCTACTTACTGACATCGAAAAATTTCCGTTTGCATCAGTAACCTTTACATTGTTGGTTCCCCGCTCTGTTATAGTAACTCCCTGCAGAGGAAGATTTGTTCCGGCGTCGGTAACCCGGCCAGTGATTGAGGTTTGAGCGAAGATCAGTGAAGGCAATAGGAAGGTTAAAAAGAGCAGAAAAATTTTGGTCTTCTTTTCCATTTTTGAATGTTTTTAAATTAAGCAATCGCTTTTTCGGACGTTACTCTCAAGTGAACATTCAGTAGAAAAGGACGGAAGGTATTCTCAATTAAAATTAAAACTTATACAACTACTCACCAAACTGCTAAGACTAACGTTTGGAGCATTTATTTATTCCTGATGTGGTCTTGTTTTTAATTAATCGCAAATTCTGATGAACTGGTTTCGGCAATGGTCGTCATCTTTTTTAACTTGATCTCTTTCCCATTATTCAATTTAATTTTTTGAATATCAAGCTTACCATAGTAGACAGCAATTATTACTTTATTGCTGCTCACCGTTGCATTTCCCCAGCTGTGTCCGTTCGACCAAAAATAATTTCCGGGGGCTGAGGTAATGGCAAATGTGCGCGTTACCCCCGAATATTGAAAGCCACTTAATGCCACAATTGCTGACCAGCTGGCCATGGCCCTCGCATAATGATTACCGCACTCTTCTTCATTAAACGGGTTTCGTTTGTATCCATCATACCGGTTGCGTACATCGGTGAT
>AR_comb_assmDRAFT_10249702_pt1 | contig 12454 bp, 10 predicted proteins | sample ArasoioldDNA_FD_10543 | JGI IMG/M metagenome (IMG submission 10543) | reverse complement strand
GCCGCCTTCTCCATCCGGTCACGGATGTCCCGGTTGAACAGGATCCTTGAGCGGCCGTTGAGGTTGCTGGAGATGAGCAGGTTCAGGTCCGTGAAGTGCAGGGCGGCGGCGAACCGGCGCAGCGGGCTCGAGAGCTGCACGCCGCCGTGGCCGTCGTAGCGGAACGACGTCTGACCCTGGCCGCTCACCGATGGGCTGTCCACCTCCGGTTGCCGGGAGCCGACCACCACATAGGTGGGCGTGTCCGGTGAGGGCTCCCCGAAGTAGATGCGGGGCTGGCGGACCGGGATGGCCGCCTGCTGCTGATCGAAGCCGCTGACGACCAGGTCAGGCTGGCCGGAGGACTCGGCCCGGTTGACCTGCGCGGCCACGACCCCGTAGCCGTGGGTGTAGGCCAGATGCAGGTTGACCCAGGTCTGGGCGGAAGCGTCCAGGTTCCTTGGGTCGACCTCGCGGGCGGAGATCATCACCTGCCGCAGCGCCTTATCGATCCGGTAGCGGTCCACGTCCACGTCGCTGAACTCGTAGTACTGGCCGATCGCCTGCAGGTTCTGGATGGCCGTCTTGAGCACGTCCGCCTCCCACAGGCGGATGTTGTCCACCGTGGCGGTGTTGGCGCGAACCCCGGCCGGGGTCAGGTCATCGCTCGCCGGGAACTCGGTGGTCTGCACGCCTTCCAGGTTGAACGCCTTGCGGGTGGCGTCGATGTTGCGCTGGATGTATGGCTCCTCGCGCTGCAGCTCCTGGGGGGACACCTGGAAGCGCTGCACGAACGCCGGGACCAGCCCGCCGATCAACACCGACGACAACACCAGCACCCCCATGCCCACCACCGGCAGGGTGAAGTCACGCGAACGCAGGTTCAGGAAGAACAACAGGGCACAGACCGGCGCCACCACCATGAGCAGCCGCAGCGCTGGGAGTTGGGCGTGGACATCGGTGTAGGAGGCGCCGGTGACCACCCCACGGGGCGAGAACACCAACGACCACTGGTCCAGCCGGTAGCCCCACGCCTTCAGCAACACGATGCAGCCGAGCAGGAGCGACAGGTGCGCGTGCACGTGGCCGGCGACCCGGTTCCCCCTGGCCGCCGGCTGGATGCCGCCCAACAGCCAATACTCGGCGACCACCAGCAGCGTGGTCACCAACAGGGAGAACAGCAGCCACCCGAACACCGCCCGCAGAAGAGGCAGCGAGAACACATAAAAGCCGATGTCACGGCCGAACTGGGCGTCGCTGTCCCCGAACCGGACCTGGTTGCGCCACAGCAGGTAGGTCCGCCACTGGCTGGCCCCATGCAGCCCGACCAGCAGGCCGAGCACGGCGACCACCCCGAGCCGGAGCCAGCTCAGGAAGGGCACCAGCATCCCGCGAACGCTCTCGCCGCCTGGTTCCTCGACCGGCCGCCGACCAGCAGCAACAGCGATGCGCTCAGCCACCCAGAGATTGCCGCCGACAATCACAGCGGTCCCCAGACCGGTCAGCAGGCCAAGGCCGACCTCAGCGCCCAGCACCCCCCAGAACACCTGAGTCTTGCCGACCTCACGAAACCACAGCAGGTCAACGAAGAACCGCGCAAAACTGCTCGCCCCCCAGACAAGCACGAGCAGGACCCCGGCGACCACCAGCGGCCACCGGCGAGGCGGACGGTGAACCACAGCCACCCGGACCTCTTCCATGCCGGCCACCAACGCCTTCCGGACGCCGACTGCCGCAACGACCCTGCGACCCACGTTAGCACCGCGGTTGCAGTTGCGAACCGGTCCATGCGAGCGGGCGCCCTGGAGGAGTCGCTGTGGAAACTGGGACGGCTCAACCGGGAACTCGTACGCCGCAACCTGGATCGAAGCGCGCCACCAACGACGGATCTGCGGCACCACGCTGGCCAGCGAGCGAGGCAGGAGGTCGAGTTGGCGTCGACCCGGGACTGCCACAACGACCCCATCGTCGGCGTCACACCGGTGGCGCCCACTCCTCGTCCCGCCTCGCTCCCTTAAGGCCTGCCCCCGTCGTCCCAGCAATGAACCTCACGGCTCGCGTCGGCGTGCCTCAGCCCAAGACGGCACCGGAACGGTTCCTCCGATCAGGCAGCCCAGTCGTCGCCGACGGGTTCGTCGGACGCTAGGGCGTCGCGGGGCAGGCCTGCCTGGACCTTGCCCAACTCCTCCAGCATCGCCTGGAAGTCGCGGATGCGGGCGGCGATCAGCCAGCGCACGTTGGCGAATGCCGCGCCCATCGACGGCACCTCCGCAGACGACTTCACGCCGCTCCCAGCACTTGCCATCAGTTGCACCCGGCCTTCACGACCTAGGCGGTTGACAGCGTGGGCACCCCGTCCCTTCACACATCACGGTCAGGCCGAAGCTAACTGCGCACCCCCGGCGCAACGCTCTCCCCAGAACGATTCGGGTCGAGCCGACCCGGGCGTCGCTGTGGGCTGCGTCCGCCGCGGCCGCCGTCGCGCGCTCCGTAGCCGGCTCCTCAGCGGATGGGTAAGCGGCTGCGGCGACCGCCGCCGAGGCCGCCACCAGGAAGGTTCATGAGACTGTCGCCCGCCCTAGCAAGGCCTTGGCCTTGTCGAGCAGGACCACGGGGTCGAACGGCTTGACCAAGAAGTCGTCCGCCCCAACCCGGCGCGCCGCCTCCACATCGGCCCAGACGTAGTTGCCGGTCACCATGATCACCGGGACGGCGGCCAGGGTCGCCTCGGCACGGATCCGGGCGCAGACCGCGTAGCCGTCGAGGCCGGGCATCTGGACATCGAGCAGCACCAGATCGGGCCGGACGGCAACGGCCTTGGCGAGCACATCGGGGCCGTCCCGGGCGGTGACGACCTCAAAGCCTTCTAGCCGGAGGTAAATCTCCACGAAGCGAACGATGTCGGCGTCATCGTCGGCCACGAGCACGGTGGCAGCCAACGCGCAGTCCTCTCTTGGGCGGTTCGGCAGCTTGAATTGGGCCCCCGGCGGTACCGCCGGGGGCCGTTGCCGGGCGGATGCGTTGGATGTTCCGCGAGCAACTTGGGGATGGTCAGCTGGGGCGCGAGCTGGCTGCGATAGCCTCAGTCTGGCCGCCGGGGTTGACCTGGATGCGCTTGGGCTTTGCCTCTTCGGCCTTGGGCACCAGGATGCGCAGCACGCCGTCCTCCATCGAAGCCTCGACCGCGTCGGCCTCGACCTGGGCGGGCAGGGTGATCGAGCGGCGGAAGGCGCCGGAGGAGCGCTCGACTCGGTGGAACTGCTCCTCGGAGGAGTCATTGGCGACGTGCCGCTCGCCCTGGATGGTCAACAGGCCGTCCTCGAGGGTGATCTCCAGGTCGTCGAGCTTGACCCCGGGCAGCTCGACGGTCACCAGATAGGCATCCTTGCCTTCGGCGATGTCCAGCGCTGGCGCCCAGGCCCGGGTGCTGGCCCCGGTCGCGCCCTGCCACTGGCCGTGCAGGCCAAGTGCGTGGGCGAACAGCCTGTCCATCTGGTTCTGGGCCTGCTCCTCCTGCGCGCTGCGCAGGTCCTGGAACGGGTACCACTGGGTTCTGAGCATCATCTCTGGTCTTCCACCCTACATTGAACACTGTTCAACTGTCAAGAACGCCGTTCACACTACTCCGCCACGCAGCCGCCGAGGGCGTCATCGCCACCTGACCGCAACGTGGTCGCCGCCGCTCGCTAGGCGAACTCGGTCTGGGCGAGCGGCCGCGACGGGAGCTGCGGCACTTCCAGCGAGCGACCGGGGACAGATGACACCCTGGCGCCCACCGTGTCACTGCGTCCGCTCGACGGGGGTGATCTCCGCCGCGGCGATTGCGGCACGGCCAGCAGTCGGCGGCGCACTTGGTCACGTCGACGATCACGCGCTCCCAGGCGGCCACCTTGGCCAGCTGCTGGACGCTGAGCCCTTCCTACTGGGTCTGCTTGAGGGTGAACTACGCGAACAGGTACTCACACATCAGCCCGTGCTCCAGCTCACAGGCCTGGGCGAGCTGCCAAACGAGCTCCTCGCGGTGCTCGACTCGCAGCGGCGGATCGACCGCCAATCACGACTCCTCGGGTCGGGTGGCCTGACGCCGATGCTACCCGTGGACTCACAGGATCGAGGTCCGGCCGCTCGCACCGGCAACCGGGCATGACCTGCCCTTCGCCGTCTGCGCCAGCTGGCGCACAAGGCTCCTGCGCTACTCGACACGAACAACCGGAGGTGTTATGGCCGGTCGACTGAGCGGCAGCAGCGTCGTGGTGCTGAGCACGAGTTCCTGTTGGTGGCGTGTTGCTGTCTTGTCGCGATGCGGCCGAGAGCGAACGGCCTCCCCGACCAGATGAACGACTTCACAGCGCGCGCAGCGGTGGGTCCTATTGATCCAGCGCAGACAAGGCGGCGACCTGGAGCTGGTCGGCCAGCCCGCCGCCGATGTGGGCCTTGGTCGCCGCCCCGAGCAGGCCCGCCACCACCCCGGCGTAGGCCTGCAAGGCGCAGACGTCGGTGTGTTCCCACCCGCGTGGGTTGGTCGTATAGATGTCCAACGTGCCGATGGGGCCATGACCGAGGTCGATGGGGACGCTGAGGGCCGACCGCGCCTCCAGGTCGGCGATGGTCAAGCTGACCTCGCCCCAAGGACCGCCCCGGCGTCGCTCCTGGTAGGCGTCGTACATGACCGCTGGCCGGCCGGTGGTGAACGCCTCGGCGCAGGGACCCGCGGCGCAGGCCTCCCGGTCGTTCTCCACAGCCTGGGCGCGCTGGTCAGACCCGCTGGCCCAGTGCAGCTCCCCGGTGGCGTCGGTGAGGGTGATCCCAGCGGCGTCGGCGTCCAACAGCTGCTTGGCCGCTGCCACGGCCCGCTGGAGGGAGGCTGGCAGGTCCGGTTCGGGGTCGAGGTCGGCCAGGGCCCCGATGCTGGTGGCCAGCAGGGCAGGATTGATCGGCATGCGCTTGTATTCCTCCCGGTCGCCGAACTGGCGAACCCGGTCAACAGGCCAGGCAGAAGGTGGCCCTGGGGTGCCGATCAGGCCCAACAGCCCCACGCGTGTCGCCGTGCGGCTTGGACCGATTCCTCCTGACAAACCGCAGGAATCGGTCCTCCCAGCATAGGCCTGCTGAGGCGGCACATGCATTGCCGGCGCGCCACTTCCCACAGTGCATCGGCCAACGGCCGGGTGTACTGCGACCGACCGGCGCCCGACCGGCTCCGGGGCGGCCGGCCGTCGCCATGCTGCCGCACAGGTCCGGCCACCTGCGGGTCGTGGCGGTCGATACTTAGCGGTCACGTGTGGTTATTGGGTCCGACGCCCGGGAGGTGATCAGGATGAGTTTCGCGACGCTGGCGGTGATCTCGCTGGTGGCGATCGTTGGCCCGCTGCTCGCGTGGTCACGGCGCTGGCATCTGCCGATCATCTTGGGGGAGTTGGCCGCCGGGATCGTGCTGGGGGCGACTGGCAGCGGTTACCTGCAGGCCGACAACGAGACCTTCGCCTTCCTGGCTGACATCGGGTTCGTCCTGATCATGTTCGTCGTCGGTGCACAGGTGCCAGTGCGAGATCACCGCCTGCGCGCGGCGCTGCGGATCGGGGTGCTTCGCGCCGTCGGCGTCGGCTTGCTGTCGGTGCCGCTCGCGCTGGTCGTCGCGAGGATCTTCGGCACCGGTCACGCCGCCTTGTACGCGGTCCTGATGGCCTCGTCATCGGCCGCGTTGATCTTGCCGATCGTCGATTCGTTGGGTCTGGGGGGAAGGCCGGTGCTGCAGATGCTGCCCCAGGTGGCAGTCGCCGACGCCGCCTGCATCGTGGCGCTGCCGCTGGCCATCGATCCCAACCATGCCGGACGCGCAGCCCTCGGCGCGCTGGCGGTGCTGGCCTGCGCAGCCGTGCTGTTCGTGACCCTGCGCCATCTGGAGCGCGTCGGACTCCTGGGGCGGATGCACCACCTCTCCAAGGACCGCGAGTTCGCCCTCGAGTTGCGGATCAGCCTGGCGATCCTGTTCACCCTGGCCGCTCTCGCGACGCGCCTGCATGTGTCGATCATGCTGGCCGGGTTCTCCTTCGGACTCGCGGTCGCGGCCGTCGGTGAACCACGACGGCTGGCCCACCAGCTCTTCGCGCTGACCGAAGGGTTCCTCGGTCCGCTGTTCTTCGTGTGGCTGGGCGCGTCGCTGGATCTGCGTGAGCTCGGTCGGCATCCGTCGTTCATCCTGCTCGGGGTCGTGCTCGGCGTTGGTGCGGCCGCAACCCATACCGCGATGCGGCTGACCGGCCAGCCGCTGCCGATCGGCGCACTGGCCTCGGCGCAGCTCGGAGTCCCGGTGGCCGCGGCGACCGTCGGATCCCAGCTCCACCTCCTGGAACCGGGCGAGCCGGCTGCGCTGATCCTCGGGGCGCTAGTGACCATCGCGGTGGCCAGCCTCGCTGGTGGCCTGGCGGTTCGCGCCGGTCTGGTGACCCCAGCCAGCCCAGGCGGCCAGCTCGACCATCAGCGACCAGCAGAGCATGACGGTGCCTGACTCGCCCTTCGATCGCGTGGGGCCCCTCGACAAGGGTTGGCGACACGCTGGATGACGATGACGACGACGACATCCTCGGTGAGGAGGATCTGGGCCAGCTGGTGGCCCGCTCTACTACCCCACCCAGGCTCGGCTCCCTCTTGCGCCGGCTGAGTGGCGGCTGAGGTCGGGTTGCTAGCGCGCGTGGCCGTCGGGGTCGGGGTCGTCGGCCTGGGGTGTGAACTGGACGTTGATGGCTTGTTCGGGGCGGCGCTCTTCTTGTTTGGCGAGGTCGGTGAGGGCACGCCGGTCGGCTTGGGTGAGCGGTGGCTGCAGGATGCTGCGGGGCCACAACCGGCGGGCCCGGACGACGTTGACCTCAGCGCCGTACAGCATGACCTGGGCGCTCAGGAACAGCCACGACATCAGCCCGAGCACGACGGCGAAGAACCCGTACACCGCCTGGGCGTGCTTGAGATTGTGGCCGACCAGATATCCGCCGAGCGCCTGCAGGAGCGTGAACAGCAGCCCGGCAACGGCCGCGCCCACCCATAGCTGCCGGGTGGGGATTTGCCGTGGGGTGAGGACCCGGAAGGCGACCAGGAACAGCCCGGCGTTGACCGCCGCCGGGGCGGCCAGGTTGGCGAGCCCGAACAGCAGCGTGTGGCCGCCCAAGCTGGGCAGGGAAGCGAGCGCGGTGGTGGCCACGACCCCAAGCCCGAACACCAGCAACAGCAGGAGCCCGCGGAGCTGTCTGGTGGCAAAGCTGGGTCGTTGCCGGCCGGGGATGTTCCAGATCTCGGCCATGGCGTGCTGGCCGGCCTGGGTGATACCGCGGGCACCCCACACAAACCCGGCCAGGCCGATGACCAGGGCGATGCCGTTGGCGCGCAGGGAGTGCACGTTGTCCTGGAGCTGGTCGCCGATGATCGGGAACTCGGCCAGGGTGGAGTGCAGCACCTGTTGTTCCAGAGCGGGGTGGCGGCCGAGCAGGAAGCCGAGCGTGGTCACGAGGATCAGCAGCAGCGGAAACAGGGCGAAAAAGCCGTTCCAGGCCAACAAGGTGGTGAGATTGCCGCCCTTGTCGTCGCCGAATTTCTTGACCACGGCGAACGGAAACCCGAGCCAGCCATGGCGTTGCTGGTAGCGGTCGACGCGGCGGAGCGTTTGTTCAATCGGGTTCATAATCGCCCGCCTCCTGGCCGGCTGGTGGCTGGAGGAAGGATCACCAGGGAGGGAGACGCTAATCGTTCGGGTTGCGGGTGCGAGGCGCTGGCGCGCCCGGTCGGTTGCGAGCCTTCGTACCTCCTGGCTACACCCAGCCCCGTGGAGCTGCCACCCCAGCCGGAGGTGGTCCTCTCTCGCTCCCTACCTCGGGATCGAGTGATGCTGCGCCTTGCTGGGACGGCTTTTGTCCCAGTGGAGTGCGCTTGGGCAGCGTTGCGCCGGGCATCCTGCGGGGCGGGTGCCAACAACCCGGTAGGGCGAGGGATCAAAGGGGTGCGAGGTGGAGCAGCCATCCGACGAGTCGGCCGAGGCCGAGGTCCGCGACCTGGACGCCAAGCTGCCGCCGCCACTCCCGCCAGCCGATCTGGGTGGTGGCCGCATCCGCCCGGCCGCCCTGGTCCGTTGGGGCTTCTTCGCGGGTGTGGGGCTGCTGCTGGCCTACGGCGCCGCCCAGGCCCTGCTCTCGGTCCGTAACTTGCTGGTCCTGGTCCTGGTGGCCATGTTCCTGGCCGTGAGCCTCGACCCAGCGGTGCGCTGGCTCACCGCCCGGGGACTGCCCCGTGGGCTGGCCGTCACCCTCATCCTGGTCGTGCTGGTGGCCATCCTGGCCGCGTTCCTGGTCTCGGTCATCCCGCATCTGGTCAGCCAATTCACCACCCTGGTCCACACCCTGCCCAGCTACCTGGCCCAACTGGCTGACCGCTCACGTCGCTATCAAGACCTCAACACCCGCTACCAGCTCAGCCAACGCCTCGAAGGCGTGGTCGCTCAGCTGCCTGGGCGGCTGGCCAGTGGCGCCCTCGGGCTCACCAGCCGGATCCTCGGCGGCCTGATCGCGGTGCTGACCGTGCTGGTGTTCACCATCTACTTCCTGCTCGACCTGCCCCGGCTGCGCCGGGGCGTGGTCCGCCTGTTCACCCTGGACCGGCGGGCCCGGTACGGCGCCATGGTCGACATCATGGTCGACAAGGTCGGGACCTACATGATCGGCCGGCTGGCCATCGGCCTGCTGGGCGGGATCGTGGCCGGGATCGCCCTGGCCGCGCTCGGGGTTCCCTACGCACTGCCGCTGGCCATCCTCATCGGCCTGCTGAACATCATCCCGCTGCTCGGCCACCCAGTTGGTTCAGTGATCGCGGTCCTGGTGGCGCTGTTGACCGTCCCGCTGTGGCCGACCACCGTCGTGCTCATCCTGGTCCTGCTCGCCTACCAGCAGATCGAGAACTACCTGATCGGCCCGCGGATCCTTGGCCACACCGTCGAGATCTCCTCGGCCGCGGTGCTGCTCTCCACGCTGGTGGGAGCGGCCATCCTGGGCGTGGTGGGGGCGTTGATGGCGATCCCGATCGCGGCCGCGGTCAAGGTCCTGCTCGTCCAGCAGATCGACCAGCACGAGGCGACCGCCACCGCAGCCGACCGGCGACCACGGTGGCGACGCCACCGAACCGACACCACACAACAACACCCCTCAGGCACCAACGGACCCGCGCCACCCACCAACCGATGAGCAGTCTCCAGCGGCTTCTCCACCGGCACCTGACAGCACACCGCACGACGAACGGTGGGAATGGCGGCGCAGCCGCTGCATCGTGGCCGCCCACGATCTATCTCCCGGCCGGGTCGGCTTGGGCGCCGAACTGAGGAATGCCGCCTGGAATGTGGGTGGCCAGCCGGGAGGCGCACGGCGCCAGCCTGTAGCAACAGCGCTTACAGCGACGCGGCGTAGATGAGCCGCTTGCTGGTCCAGCGGCCACGGTTGTCGCTGGTTCGGGCAACCACCAGGCCCAGGTTCTCGGCGACCCGTTGGGATGGCTGGTTGCGGGGGTCGATGATCGCGATCAGGCGGTCGACCTCCAGGACGTCGCGGGCATGGTCCCGGCAGGCTGCCGCGGCTTCGGTGGCCAAGCCGCGGCCCTGGAGGCAGGCACGAACGTGGTAGCCGACCTCGATCTCGGTCACCCCGTCGACCTGTTGGGGGGTCAGGCCGCAATCGCCGACGAACTCGCCGGTGTCCCCCAGCGACAGTAGCCACAGTCCATAGCCGTAGGTGCGGTACAGCCGCTGGTTCCAGGTGATCCAGGCCGACGCCTCGTCGCGGTTCTTGGGGTGCGGGTAGTAACCCATGACCTCGGGGTCCCCGAGCAGTGCTGCCATGTCGTCCAGGTCGTCGAGCGTCATCTCGCGAAAGACGAGTCGTGGTGTCGGCGGCGGCACAGGCATACCGGCGATCGTAGCCTAACCCCGAATGGAAGAGTCTCAGGGTTGGAGCGGCTGGCCACCGGCCGTGGCCCGTTGCTGTAGAAACTCGTTCATGCAGCTCGTCGATGGTATTCGTGGAGGAGTCCGCTGAGCAGGTCACGTCGATGCACCCTTCTTGGTTGGCCGTTGCGGACGACCCTCAGGTTGGCGAGTGGATCCGGCGGCTCCAGTCCGAGCGCCCGGTGGGGACGGTGATGGTTGTAGGGGGCGACATAGACCCGGACCACCTGCTTGAGGTGTCTTCGCGCTAATCAGCAGCCAGTCCAGGCACTCGGCCCGCACCGTGCGGATCCAGCGCTCGGCAGCACGCGACTGACCGCTGCAGCAGGGCCCGGTCGGCGGGCTCGAACCTGGGACGTGAGATCTGGCGACGCAGCACGCCAGGCTGGTGGCGCAGCACCAGGATCTCCAAGTCCTTGGCGGCGTCGCCGCGGGCCAGCAACACCAGCAGCTGGACGGACCGGCACAGCGCGAGGTACGCGAGTCTCAATACCATCGGACAGCCTCCGAGGGTCGACGTAGGCCGCACACTACCGAGCCCCGCTTCCATTCGAACCAGCAGCTCAGAGGCACCGCATGCCTTTGCGCACCCCGCACCACCCCGGCGGGGCGAACAGGTCGGCACAGTCCGCGTCCGGGAACACCTCGGCCCGGTGCGCGGCCACGAACGCGAAAGATGCACCCGCCGGCACCGGGTGACCGGCCAACGCCGCCGCGTCCAGAAGCTGCCGATCCGCCCGCTCGAGGCCTGCAGAAGACCAACCAGTGCAAATACCCGCGGGATGATCACGCCGCCTCGGCGTCACTGTCGACGTCACGACGGGAACATCCGCGCTGCGGTTATTATCCCGGTATGTCTGTGGGTATTCTAATGGGCGTTATGACAACGCGAGACGACCTGCCCTGCCAGAAGCCGTACGACTCCGACCTGACGTTGCAGGAGTTGACCGACCCCGACCGGGTTCAGGTGTCGGACGCTCAGGGTGTGCTGGCGACCCTCACCCTCGGGGCGAAGACCGTCGTCGTGCGGGGCCCGACCCGTACCTTCACCGAGCAGAAGCGGGTCGGGGCCGTCTACAAGGACGAATTCCGCCGGACAATCACGAAAACGTTGGGCCTGTCCCCTTTCTACGGGTCGTGGGGAACCCCGATCGGCGGCGCCACCAGCGACTACACCTGCGACGGATCGACCGGCCGGATCGCGGTGCGGTCCACCAACGTCGGGCACTACTCCACCCTGCGCGACAGCGACGTACGCAGCTACGACGTGAAATGCAAGGTCACCACGACGACGGTGCCTGTCGGCGCTGCCAACAGTTTCGCACTGATCGGGTCGTACACCAACACGTCGAATCACTACAGGTTCCGTCTGCTGCTCAACACCACCGGCAGCGTGCAACTGGTCCTCGACAAGAACGTCGGCGGCGGCGTCACGAACCTCGGCGCCGCAACCACGGTCGGCACAGGATACGTCGCTGGCCAGCAGTGGTGGATCCGCGCGCAGAACCTCAACGGGACCTTGCAACTCAAGGCCTGGAAGGACGGCGACGCCGAGCCCGGCAGCTGGACACACACCGTCGCAGACTCGTCCCTGAGCGTGGGCCGTGTCGGCATCCGAGGGTTGGCGTCGATGGGGGCGACGAACAACCCGACTTTCGTCATCAACGATTTCGAGATCACCGCGGGCGAGTGGGCCAATCCGCCCACGGTCACGCACGACAGCTGGGTCCGGCTGCTATCCACTCCGTTCGATGGCACGTGGACGTCCACGCTGGCCAGCCAGATCCGCGCCTGGGCGGTCGACGGCTCAGCGGACGTCCTGGCCTACGCGTTCGCCTTCATCACCGGCGCGCCGGCCGTCGAGGACCCGGCCCTGGGAACCGCGAAACAGGTCCTGGGCGAGGCGAAGTACGGGCCCACCCATCCTGACGGGACCCGCGTGGAGGGCGCCGACTTCAACGACTACATCGGGATCAGCTGGGACTACAGCCATCTCACGGTGCCAGTAATCGACTCGCCGGAGGCGTCCCAGCAGTCCTGCCTCGACTGCTCCGGGTTCGTACGGATCGTCTTCGGTTTCCACCTCGGCATCCCGATGTCACAGCAGGAGGTTGCCGACCTCAACGGCCTGAATCTGCCTCGCCGGTCCGTTCAGATCGCGTCTGGCGGTCCTGGCATTCTGATCGCCGAGGGTAGCGGCGCCCCGCCCACCCTGACTGGTTTGCAGATCGGCGACGTCGTCGCGTTCAACGCCGATACCGCGGACGACCCCAGCGGGGAGAACGCGGACGACGTCGAGGAGAACGACGACCACGTCGGCATCTACGTCGGCCGCGACCCCGCTGGCAACGACCTGTTCATCTCCTCCCGCAAGACCGCCAATGGGCCCACCATCGGCTCGCTGGGGGGCGCGTCGTACCTCAACGGTGAGGGGTTCCTGGCGGTCGCATTACGCCGTATCCGTAGGTTCTGAATGTCGCTCGGCCGCGGCGCAGGAACGCC
>AR_comb_assmDRAFT_10107092_pt1 | contig 12456 bp, 7 predicted proteins | sample ArasoioldDNA_FD_10543 | JGI IMG/M metagenome (IMG submission 10543) | reverse complement strand
GGATGTGGCCGAACGCGCGCATCTCGGTGATGGGCGGCGAGCAGGCGGCGACGGTGATGACCGAGGTCGGCCAGCCGGAGACCGGCGCCCAGCTGCGCGAGCAGTACGAGCGCCAGGGCAACCCCTACTACTCCACCGCCCGCCTCTGGGACGACGGCGTGATCGACCCCCTCGACACCCGCCGCGTCCTCGGCCTCGCCCTCGGCGCCTGCGCCAACGCCCCGCTGGCCGACCCGGCCGCGCCGGTTTACCGGATGTAGGGAGGCGAGCCCTACGTTCCTGGTCGTATCCGCCGGAAAGGCAGGGGGCGGTCCCAGACGTAGTCGAAGGAGCTGGGAGCGAAGAGGAGGACGAGGTGGAAGAGGGCAAGGGGAGCCGTCCACCAGGCCGAGCCGGAGAAGGGTGCGGTGAGGAGCTCGAGGACACCGCTCGCGACGACGAGCACCCAGACGACCCTGTTGCCCTTCAACAGGAGCCAGGAGATCAGAACGTAGAAGACGACGAAGAACCCGAGCGCTGGAACGCCCGCCTTGCCAAGACCTCCCACGGCAGCGGTCACAAGAATGGCGACCGCGCTGACCCCCACGCTGATCCGCAGGGGCAGGGGGTGCCCGCCATAGTCGCTGGATCTCCTCCACGTCTCCTCCCGTCTCCCAACGGGCATTCTGGCGGAAGAGGCGGAAGAGGGAGGCGGCGCGTCGGCCGGACGCCGCGCCGTCCCAGGGGAAGGGGGACGGTTGGTCTTGCTTACCCGAGCGGGAACCGGACGGGAACCGGTGAAAAGCCGCTGAGCTCCGGCGACGCGCCGCGAGGGGCCGATACCCACTGGACGCAAACGGGAAACCACTCAGCCGAAATTGCGCTGTAGCCAGGGGACGAGGAGGGCGTTGACCTCCTCGGGCTTCTCCTGCTGGAGCCAGTGGGCGGCGTCGGGGATGACGTGCATCTCGACCTGGGGCAGGAGGGCGTCGAGGCCCTCGGTGGCGCCGCGCGGGAAGAACCAGTCGTCGGAGGCGGAGATCATCAGCGCCGGCACCTCGATCACGTACTCAGAGCCCTGGGCCTCCTCGAAGTCCCGGCGCAGCGCGCGGTACCAGTTGAGGCCGCCGGTGAACCCGGTGCGCTCGTAGATGTCGACGTAGAAACTCAGCTCCTCCTCGCTCACGATCGGCTCGCCGAACAGCTGCGGGTCGCCGACGAAGACCCCGGCGGGTACTTCGGTGACCTCTTTCGGCGCCGCCTCGAACTCATCCATCGTGTACCCGCGGCCGCGCAGCATCGAGCGGAAGGTGTGCTCGACGTCCTTCCCCAGGATCCCCTCCCCCACCCCGGGCTCCTGGAAGGTGCGCATGTAGTGGTTGGGGCCGCGCAGCTCGTCGTAGGTTTCGATCATGTCCTGCGGCGATTCCCAGGTGAAGTAGGGCGTGCAGAGGCTGCCGACGCCGAGCACCCGGTCGGGGTCGAACACGGCCGAGTACCAGGCCGGCATCGAGCCCCAGTCGTGGCCGAACCAGACCGCCCGCTCGATCCCGAGCGCGTCGAGCAGCCCGCTGAGGTCGGCGACGAGGTTCTTCACGCTGTAGGTCTGGGCGTCGGCGGGCGCGTCGGTGCCGGCGTAGCCGCGCTGGCTGGGGACGATCACGCGGAAGCCCGCCGCCGCCACCGGGTCGACCTGGTTGCGCCACGAGTAGGGGTGCTCGGGGAAGCCGTGGAGGAAGAGGACCGGGGTGCCCTCGCCCTGCTCGAAGTACTCCATCGTGATCCCGTTGGTCTCGGCGGTCCTGCCCTGGGAGAAGTCCACTGCTTCCTCTTTCCTCGTCGTTTGCGTGCTAGCCGCGCAGGGTGAACCCGGCGTCCACGGTCAGCGTCTGGCCGGTCACCATCCGCGCCTCCTCGGAGAGCAGGAAGGCGACGGGCTCGCCGATCTCGTCGGGGTGCAGCGCGCGCCCGAGCGGCGAGCGCTCGCCCGCGGCGGCCGCGATCACCTCCCATTCGGGGATTTCCTTGAACAGGTCGGTGAGGACGACGCCGCAGACGCAGTTGGCGCGGATGCCCTTCGGCCCGTTCTCGACCGCGAGGTAGCGGACCAGCTGCTCGATCGCCGCCTTGGCCGTGCCGAAGGCCGCGTAGGCGTCGTAGACCCGGTGCGCGCCGAGGCTGGAGATGGCGACGATCGCCCCACCGCCGTCAGCGGCCATCGCGGGCGTGGCGGCCTGGGCGAGAACCAGCAGCGAGCGCACGTGGGTCGCCATCGTCGCGTCCCACTGCTCGACCGTCAGCTCGTCGGTCATGCCGAAGGTGCCGTTGGCGGCGTTGGCGACGAGGCAGCGCAGCGGACCGAGCTCGTCGATCGCCCGCTCGACCGCGGCGACGTTGTCCTCGGCGAGGCCGACGTCGCCCTGGATCGCGACGGCGCGCCGGCCGAGCGCCCGGATCTCCTCGGCGGTCGCGTTCGCCGCCTGCTCGTTCTCGAGGTAGGTGATCGCGACGTCGGCCCCGCGCCGCGCCAGGGCCAGCGCGCAGGAGCGCCCGATCCCGCGCGACCCTCCGGTGACCAGCGCGTTTCCGGCGATCGAGCTCATCGCGGGTGAACCTAACGCGATAAGCGAACTCACAGAGCTGCTGAGTCCGCACTGGTTGTAGAAGCTTCCAGCCCCCTGTGTAGCTAGTGGCGAGGAAAGAGCGCCCTCCAGTCGGCATGATCTCTCCAAAGCACCGGCAGGCTGTTGTTCGGGCAGCGATACTCGAAGCAGATCGCCGCTTCGGTGTTGCCAAAGCCAACGGGGGCACGGGCAGAAACCATTGCGCCAAAGCGAGCGCATAGCGCCCGGGCCTGCTCGCGGTTGTTGGCGTCGGGGAAGAAGCTTGAATCGTCGTGGAAACAACGGTCGGCGTCGTCGAGTGGATCGTCTGCGCGAACGGTCAACCCCCACCCCAGCTGCGCCGCCGCTCTTTCAACCCGACGCAGTCCAACTTCGAACCCAGAGATTGCAAGCAGGAAGACATCTACCTCGGCCGGCCACTCGCCGTCGGCCGTCCATTGCGCATGAAGTTCGCGAATCCGTTTCGTAGCGGTTGACCCGGTACCGACGAAGTCCTCAAGCAAGATCACGGCCCGAATCTGCTGCTCGGAGCCACGCAGGGCCTCACTCACGGCGCGCGCGTCGATGGCGCAGTCTTTATAGATGCCATTCTCATCGCGGTAGCGCTTGATGAGATGCGCGGCGCCGCTGCCACCGCCCTCAAGACCACAAATCAAGAGATCGTCGCGATAGCGCTGCTGACCTGAACGCGTGTACTCGTACCCCTCCCCGGCAAGTTTTCGGATTACGAACTGGTGGAGGCTATCCATGTGGTGATCCATAGTTGAACGCGTGTAGAACCGCAGGCCCTCAAGAATCGGCATCACCAACCGCTGCTCCTCGGGTCCCCCGAATTGGCTGAGCCAAGAATTGATCCGCTCGGCGTTGATGTCCTCGCCCTTGTAGCTCTTCCACCGTTTGGCCAAGCTGTCCAGCTCCTCGTAGGTGGGACGCATAGCCTCGATCGAGCGCTGACGACGAATCAGGGTGTCGTCATCGCCGGTGCCAAGAACGATCTCTTGGACACCATATTTGGCAAGCCATCGTTCGAAGAGTGGGACGCGACAGGTCAGTACATTCCCCTCTCCCGGCCGGAGGATCTTGCGATCAAGGAAGCCCCGAATCACCTCTCGCGCGGTCGGCTCGTCAACGTGGAAATCGCGAGAACGGTTGACGACGTCTTCTTCGGCTGCCCCGCCGCCGACGTCGATGCAGTTGGCTAACGCGACAAGGACCCGGCGACGCATTGCCGAGACATGCTCACGGTCCTCAGCTTCGCCGCGAATTGCGTCGTCCCAGAAATGTTGGAAGCTGGCTGCGTCGAACCTCGGCAATGCCTCGGCGATCGCGTCCTCCACATCGCCCTCTTGGACGTCTTGATCGCGACGCTCAACCTGCCGGTCAAATAGATAGCCGAGAAGAAGCTTGGTCATCCAAGGGTTCCCTGCCGAGGCCGTATAGAGGGTGCGGACCGCACCGTCAGAGAACGAGAGCCGGCCGGCTGCAGGGACCCTCACAAGGTCGGAGTAGTCGGCCATTTGGTCTTCGCTGAAGTAGTCGAGCGGCAGCAGCTTGAACTTGTTCAGGGTTTGCCCATGGGTGCTGATAATCCATTGCATCTGCTCTCCACCAACAAGGATGAAGCCAACATTAGGCTTGCCTCCGAGGCTTCGAAGAGTCTGGAAGAAGGCGTCACCGACAGGTTCATGTTGGTAAAGCGCCTGGTGCGGCAATGCGTCGAACTCGTCGAGCACGATCACGAACGACCTCTCTGGAGCCAGCTTGTGGGCGCCGGAGAAGAACTCAGTGAGGGTGGTAAGTCCAGGGCCAAAGTCTGGGATCGGTAGGCCGGAAAGGCGACCGTCGCTGGCCCTCACCTCTTCAGCAATCATCTGGCCCAGACGAAAAACCGTGTCCTCAAGGGTGTGGGAATTGAAGTCTCCGGACTCCAAGATGACGAAGACGTATTTGTCCGCGCACTGTTCCTCGACTGCGGCGCTGACGGCGTAGGCGAGCGAGGTCTTGCCAACCCGTTTCTCGCCCTGAATGCGCGCATTGCCGGATTGCATAACCACCTTGGCCAGGTCGATGATTGAGGTTTCGCGCCCGACAAAGTCCTCGCGGTTGCGGACCGGCTCGAGCTTGTAGGGCTGTTCGCGAGCAAGGTCGTCCCAGGAAACATCGCCTGCTTGCCCTTCCAAGGTCTGGATATCCTCAAGTGTCTTCTCGGTGCGATCAGGATCGCGCCAGGTGACCTTGATACCCAGGACGTCGGCCGGATCAGGAGAGGGCTGAGGATCGACGACGACCCCGTGAAAGTGAACCTGATGGGGGCCTGGTCCGAGAAGGCCGATTACCCTGGACGTCTCCTGATAGGCGATTGCGCCACCGCCCTCGACCTCAACCACTACGTCCTGGGCCTGCCCCGGTCCTTCGTTTTCGAGATCTAGCCTGATCGTGACCTGCGTTCCAGCCTGCTGGAGCGGATAGCGCTTCGGACGAAGGGAGATCTTCAGCTGCGCCGGATCCGAAAAACCTGCCGCTTCCACTTGCTGGCGCACTAGCTCTTGCCCGACGTTCGCAAGCCCGCAAACCAGTCCCTTGGAGTAGCGAGTACCGAGGCGTTCGCCCTGCTCGATCAGCTCCTGACAGCGGCGTTCGATTCCGTCGGCGCGATTGATTAGCGAAGAGTCTGCGCAGTTTGCGACGCCATGTAGTGCACCCAGAAGCTCATCAAAGGTCTGACTGGTTATGGATTTCGGCAGAAACGGCAGCACGAAGGCGTGGGTAGCGGGCCTGTTGAAGAGCTGGCCGAAACTGGCGCGGAAGGTGTGTAGAGCGTCAAGCGAACCCAACGAAGCGACATGCCGGAGGAGCGCCTCTTCGTGGGTCGCAACCAAAGTCCGCAGCCGCCCACGCTTCTCATAGGCCTGTTCCTTCGGACGGATCCCGGCTTCCTTGAGCAGGGGCTGGCCAAGGGCACGCTCAAAGAGCGTCGTGGAGCCACGAAGGCGGTGATCTGTTTCGAACGGCTCGTCGTCGACAACCAAGAGCCGCAGCAACGTGGCGGCAGCGAAGCGATCACAGCCGCCGTCGGAAAGCATCGCATCAATGGGCGATTTGCCCTTGCGAGGCTCGCAGCCGGAGGCGCCAAGAACACCCCTCGAAAGAATGCCGAGGTAGTGCTCGGTCTGCCCGTCCGTGCGCCTCCCTCGAGTCGCCCGAAAGACCTCGAGCGCAAGATCGATAGCGAGAACGGGCTTCTCCTTGATTCTGGCGGCAGCCGCGTCGATGGACGGCGCAGTCGTGATATTGGTCACCGCGGGCCTTTCCGCGGGGGTGGCGAGATGCTGAGCACTCGCTGGATGCTAATTGTCCAGACGCCTACAGAGCGGTACGCAGAAATCCGAGGCTGCTACCTCGAGCCGACGACCGTAGCGGCCCGGCTCAGGCCGGAACGTCGCGTCCCAGCCAGCCTTTGTAGAAGCCCTCGATGTCGGGCAGGTACTCGTGCATGACCGGGTAGCCGGGTGGTACCGCTTCGGTCTCCAGCAGGCGGCCGGAGACCGGGCAGTAGAACTCGCGCAGCTCCTGCCACTCGCCCTCGGGGTGGCCGAGCTCCGGGTAGACCTCGCGGTAGAGCTCCTCGGTGTCGCGGACGAAGACCGGCGCGTGCATCTTCCAGTTCTGATCCCAGCGGCAGAGGTCGGCGCCGGCGTCGGTGCGGATCACGAGCTCGCCGTCGGCGGCGCGGCGGACCACGTTCATCCCTTCGCCGCAGGGGAGGACGATTGGGTCCTCGTAGTCGACCCGCTCCTGGAGCAGCTCGAGCCACTTGTCGAAGCGGTCGGGGTCCTTGATCCCCGACTGGATGTCCTTGACCGCGCGGCGGCTGAGCTTCTCGTCGAGCAGGTCGGCGAGGGTCTCCGGGGTGACCTGGGAGGTGACCGGCACCTGCACCTGGTCCTCGGGCAGGAAGACCTCCGAGCCGGCGAGGAACTCGCGCACCGACTCCTCCGGGGCGAGCTTGCCGGGCTCCGCGCGCGCCACCGGCACCGTCGGGGTGACGACGTCGAAGTCGAAGTCCTCGGGCAGGTCCCAGAAGCCGCGGAACTCGGCCGCCCAGCGCGGCTCCAGCCGCATCGACTCCGCGTACATCACCTTCACCGTCTCGATCAGGTCCTGGTCGAGGATGCGGCGGCGCTGCTCGGCCCACCAGTCCGAGGCCGGGCGCGCCCGCTGCAGCCGCGCGCGCATCAGCCCTTCGCGGTCCTCGGCGCCGTAGACGCGCTCGGCCCAGCCGCGCTGCAGGTGGCCGCCGGCGACGTCCTGCTCGATCGCCTCGGCGGGCCTCAGCAGCGGGTCGCCGAGGCCGCCGCCGCCGCGCCCGGTCGAGAGGTAGAGGTCGCCGGTGCGGACCGCGATCATCATCGTGTAGGGGTCCTGCTCGAGCTGGTGCTCGCCGGCGAAGACGTTCAGCGCCGGGCCGTCGTGGCCGACGTCGCCGACCGGGTAGGCCTCGCCCGCGGCCGCGCGCTCGAAGACGTCGGAGCCGAAGACGTTGTGGACGTAGGCGCTCGGCGCCGGGTAGCCGCCGAAGAGGCCGGGCGAGGTCAGCATCCCGCCCGCGCCGATGTTCTCGATCTCGAAGTCCTCGGTGCCGTTGACCAGCAGCAGCGTCTCGAAGGAGGAGCCGCCGCGGTGGCGTCCCCAGCCGCCGGTGTTGGGCTTGATCCGGCGCCCGAGGTAGAGCATCGGCTTGACCAGCTCCCACATCTCGATGTCCCCCATGTCGCCCTCGGGGTTGAACACGGCGGCGCCGTAGTCGAGCCCGTCGAGCACGTACTTCGCGCCCTGGCCCTGGGCCCCGATCTCGAAGTTCATGAAGCCGGAGATCTGGCCGTACTGGTCGAGGCCGCCGCCCTGGGCGACGTTGCCGGGCACCGTGTAAGTGGAGACGATCTCCTCGATGTAGCCGCGCGACTGCAGGGCGCGGGAGACGGCGCCCAGGTACCCGGTGGAGGTGGTGAACATCGGCATCCAGGGGAACGAGGAGGAGCACGGGGCGTCGCCGAGGTTGGCCCAGCTGCCCTCGGTCAGCAGCAGCTCGGTCGCGTAGTAGGCGCCGTCGTTGATCTTGTCGTTGCAGATCAGGGTCTGGGTGAAGAGGATCCACTGCATCCCCTGCTGCGCCGCCGGAGTCGCGTTGAAGGAGTGCCAGCCCCAGGCCGAGGAGCCGCGCAGGTCGGTGGTCCAGCGGCCGTCGCGGTCGACCACCGCCTCATAGGCGCCGTGGATGATCAGGTCGCGCTGGGCGCGCTTGGGCAGGTTCTGCTTGTTCGCGTAGCGCGCCTCGGTGAAGCCGGCAGAGCGGTAGCGGCCGGGCACCAGGAGGCCGCGCACGCGGGACTTGAAGTCCCGCCGGCCGTCCTCGATCGCCTCGCGCATGAACTGCTTGAACGGCTGATCGCCCTCCTCCAGCACGAGCCGCTCGACCGCGTCGCGGATCATGTGGCAGCCGGCGAGCCGGGTGCGCTCGTCGAGCAGGTAGAGGCCGGGGGCGCGGCTCTGCATCGAGACGCGCTTGGTGTGCCACTGGGCCAGGGTGTCGTTTTCGCCGATCTTCATGCAGTGCAGGTCGATGCCGTCGTCAAAGCGCGTGGTCGGCGCGACGCAGACGCCGCCGGGGGTGGTCGCGCCGATGTCCATCACGTGGATCACGCCGCCGGCCCAGCCGAGCAGCTCGCCCTCGTCGCCTGGGTTGAAGATCGGGACGAAGGTCTGCACGTCGGCGTTGTGGACGTCGCCGATCGTCGGCTGGTTGTTGGCGAAGACGTCGCCGGGGCGGATCTCCGGGTTGTCCTCCCACCCGCTGCGCACCATGAACTTGATCGCCTCGCTCATCGTGTGGACGTGGACGATGATCCCGGTCGAGAGCGCGACGTTGTCGCCCTCGGGGGTGTAGAGGGCGAAGCAGATCTCGCCCAGCTCGCGCACGATCGGCGAGGCGGAGATGTTGAGCGCGGTCTCGCGCGCGGTGACCATCCCGCCGCGCACCCGCGAGAACAGCTTCTCGAAGTGCAGTGGGTCCGATTCCTTCATCTCCAGCCGGGCGAGCCCCTGGTAGTGGCCGGTTTCCTCGAAGCGCCGCTCGGAGGCGGCGAGCATCTCGGCCAGGGACTGGCCGTCCCACCCGATCGGCGCCCGCCGCTCGGGCTCCAGCACGCGCGTCTTTTCGATCGTGGCCACCGGTTCAGGCCTCCTTGTTCTCGAGGTGGAAGATTCCGTGGGGATCGAGCCAGGCGCGGCGGTCGGGCGGGATCGGGAAGGTGGTCGACTCGGCCTCGAGCACGGCCGGGCCCTCGATCGAGTGGCCGTTGCGGACGTCGTCCATCTCGTAGACGTCGGTCGCGACGTGGCCCTCGCGCCACCAGACCTGACGGGTCTCCTTCACGGGCGGGGAGCCAGGGGCGCGGCCCAGCATGGGCAGGGTCGGCTGCTCGATCGGGACCGAGCCCTTGACGATCGCCTGGGCGACGAGGTAGCCGAGCTCGGGCGAGGACGCCGCCCGCGCGTACATCCGCGTGTAGGTCGTCTCGAAGGACTCGATCAGGTCGCGCACGTCCTGCTCTCCCTCGATCGCCGGCTTCGGCGCGTCGACCTCGATGTCGACCAGCTGGCCGTAGTACTGCATCCGCACCATGTGGGTGAAGCCGACATCGCCGGGCGCGTAGCCGGACTTGGCGAACTCCTCGCGCACGCGGTCCTCCAGCGAGCGCCAGGCCTGGGTCAGGAGGCCGCCCATCTGGACCTGTTCTGCGATCGGCTGGGTCGGCAGCAGCGGCAGGTCGACCTGGCGGTCGAAGCGGTACTCGAACTCGGCGCAGGCGCAGCCGAAGGCCGAGAACCCGGCCGCCCACTCGGGCACCAGCACCTGCTGGTAGGGGACGCCGCTGGTGTATCCGGCGACGTGCAGCGGGCCGCCGCCGCCGTAGCAGAGCAGGGCGTAGTCGGCGGGGCTGTAGCCCTTGCCGAGGATGCGCCCGACCGCCTCGTTGCGCAGCGAGGTCTCGAACAGCTCGATCACGCCCGCGGCCGCCTGCTCGACGCCGAGGCCGAGCGGGGCGGCGACCTGGCGCTCGACCTCGTGGCGAGCGCGCTCGACGTCGAGCTGGACCTGGCCGCCGAGGAAGTAGTCCGGGTTGAGCCGGCCGAGGACCAGGTTGAGGTCCGTGATCGAGACCGTCTCGACGCCGCCCTCGGGCCAGGCGGTGCCGATCATCGCCCCGGCCGAGTCGGGGCCGACCTCGGGCCGGCGCGCGTTGGGGTCGATGCGGACGAAGGAGCCGCACCCGGCGCCGACCGAGTCGATCTGGACCAGCGGCATGTTGAGCAGGAATTTCGCCATGTCGGGGGTCGTCGTCACCTCGTAGCGGCGGCCGGTGAGCAGGGCGATGTCGAAGGAGGTGCCGCCGATGTCGGTGCAGAGCACGTTGCCGAGGTCGATCCGATCGGCGAGCCAGCGGGCGCCGACGACGCCGCCGATCGGGCCGGAGACCAGGGTCGTCGCCAGCTGGTCGGCGTCGATCGAGATCGTGCCGCCGTGGGAGGCCATCACCCGCAGCTCGAAGGCGGCGCCGCGCTCCTTGGTGCGGTCGCGCACGGCGCGCAGGGTGCCGCGCGAGGGCTCGGCCGCGTAGGCCTCGATCACGGTCGTGTTGAGGCGCGGGAAGTCGCGCCGGGAGGGGTAGAGCTCGGAGGAGACGAAGACCGGGCAGGCGCCGTTGAGGCTGCGCCTGGCCTTCTCCTCCTCGACGATCTCCCGCACCCGCTGCTCGTGGGCGGGGTTGCGGTAGGAGAAGAGCAGGGAGATCACGATGCCCTCGACTTCCTCGTCGAGCAGCGCGTTCACCGCATCGCGCGCGTCGGCCTCGCGCAGCGGCAGCACCTCGGCCCCGAAGAGGTCGATCCGGCCGCGCACGCCGTGCACGCGCTCGCGCGGGATCAGCGGGTCGTTGTGGTGGTGGGTGGCGATGTGCAGGCGGTCGGCGTAGGAGAACCCGAGGTAGGTCTGGATCCCACGCTCCATCTGCAGCGAGTCCTCCTGGCCGGCGCTGACCAGGGCGCCGACGCGCCGGCCCTTGCGGGTGAGCAGCCGGTTCAGCATCGCGGTGCCGCTGAAGACGGCGGACTGGATTCGGGGGAAGGCCCGCTCGGGGGTCGAGTCCCACTGGCGCATCGCGTCCTCGGCTGAGCTCATCAGGCCGACCGACTCGTCCTGGGGCGTGGTCTGCGCCTTGCCGACGACGAAGGCGCCCTCGTCGTCGACGATGAAGGTGTCGGTCATCGTGCCGCCGGCGTCGATCGCCAGCACGCGCGGATCGTGCTCTCTCTGTCCCACCCATCGACCGTAGGCCGAGCGCCGCCGAATGTCGTCGTTTTCCCCAACCGATTGCCGAATCGGTCTTTGTGGCGAGGCCACAAGCGGGCTACGTTCGGGAGGTGAGCCAGGCCACGGCATTCGCGGCGCCCGCGCGCAGTGCAGCGGAGATCGAGACGATCGTGGAGACGCTCAGCGCCGAACTCGACGAGGTCGCCGCGGCCCTCGCCGACACGATCCACGAGCACCTCGACGAGCTCGACGAGGACATGCGCACCTGGACCCTGCAGAGCACCCGGGCGAACCTCGGCGTGATGGTGTCGCTGATGCGCGAGGGTGCCGACCCGCGCTCGGCCAAGGCGCCGCCGGAGGCGCTCGGGTACGCCAAGGAGTACGTCGTCCGCGACCTCGACTTCGTGCTCCTGCAGCGCGCCTACCGCACCGCGCAGGGCGTGTACTCGGGGATGATCCTCGAGCGGCTGCGCCGGATCACCGACGACGCCGACCACCTGGCCGACGCGATGGGCTTCTTCAACGCCTGGATCTTCGCCTGGATCGAGACGATCGAGCGCCAGCTGACCGACGTCTACATGGGCGAGCGCGAGCAGTGGGTGCGGGGCGCGGCGGCGCTGCGCGCGGCCGAGGTGCGGGCGCTGCTGGCGGGCGCGTCGGTCGACGCGGAGGCGGTGAGCCGGCGGCTCGGCTACGAGCTGGAGCGCTGGCACGTCGGGTACGTGATCTGGAGCGAGAGCGCGGTCGAGGCGCCGGGGGCGGGACAGGCCCTGTTCGGCGAGATGGAGGGAGCCGCGGCGGCGGTCGCCGAGTCGCTCGGCGCGCGCACGGCCCTGACCGTCGCCCAGGGCCGCCACCTCGCCTGCTGGGCGGGGCGGCGCGAGCCCCAGCACCTCGGCGACCTGCGGCTGCCGCGCGGGACGGCCCGCGGGCTATCGGTCGCGGCGGGCTCCCCCGCGCACGGCGTCGAGGGCTTCGTGCTCAGCCACCGCGAGGCGCTGCTGGCGCGCCGGGTCGCGCAGCTGCGCGGCGAGCCGGGGCGCGTCTGCGTCGCCTACCCCGACCTCGCGCTGGAGGCGCTGATGGTCAACGACACCGAGTCCGCGCGCCGCTTCGCCGAGCGCGAGCTGGGACCGCTGGCCGCGCGCGATGACTCGACCGTGCGCCTCGCCTCCACCCTCGGCGTCTTCCTCGAGGAGGGCGCCAGCTTCGTCCGCGCCGCCCGCCGACTCGGCGTCCACACGAACACCGTGACCTACCGAGTCCACCGCGCCGAGGACCTCTTGGGTCACAAAGTGACCGAGCGCCAACTGGAGCTCCGCGTAGCCCTCCGCCTAGCCCGCCTGGTCGCCGCCTGACCCGCGAGTTTGCAGAAACCCGTACCTAACCCGGTGAACTGCAAAGTCGCGGGTCAGTCGGCGAGGCGGACCAGGAGCTTGCCGAGGTTCGAGCCGGTGAAGAGCTGGGAGAGGGCGGCGGGGG
>AR_comb_assmDRAFT_10185657_pt1 | contig 12465 bp, 15 predicted proteins | sample ArasoioldDNA_FD_10543 | JGI IMG/M metagenome (IMG submission 10543) | reverse complement strand
GTGGCGGCGTCCGATCCCGGCGCGCGACCGAGCGCAAGATCTATCCGACTGGGGAAGAGCGATTCCAGGGTACCGAACTGTTCGGCCACAATGAGCGGCGCGTGGTTTGGAAGCATGATCCCGCCGGCGCCTACCCGGATGATTTTGGTGGCCCCGGCCACGTAACAGATCAGCACTACGGTGGCGGCGCTGCCGATGCCGGGGAGGTTGTGATGTTCCGCCAACCAGAATCGATAATAACCCCAGTTCTCGACGTGCTGAGCCAAATCACGCGTGTTTCGGAACGCGTCGGCTGCGGTCTGGCCTTCGCAGATTGGGGAGAGATCGAGGACGGATAACCGGGCCATAATGACTAGGCTAACGCTGGCTGGGGCGTGACCGCTCGCAACCGGGATTCGGGCACCGGGGACTGGCACCGCGGGTGCTTATAAATACTATAATGCGCGCGTGTTCCTGCATTCTCCCCCTGATCTGCCTGTTTGCTTCCGCCACAATCCTCAAGGCTGATGATAGCTCCGTCACCCCAACCCGTCTTCTCCGGGAAATGAATCTGGCCCGTCAGAACCCGACTCTGTATGCCGGCTATGTAGAGGAAATGCGGTCGCACTTCGATGGAAAGCAATTTGTTCTGCCTGGCGGCACTCGCATTCGGACCAAAGAGGGCAGGCGTGCACTGGATGAGGCTATCCGTTTTCTTTCGCACACGCGGCCCCAGTCGCCGTTATCGCTTTCTGCCGGAATGTGTCGCGCCGCGGCGGACCATTGCGCTGATCAGGCCGGCGGACGTCGCGGCCACGATGGCAGCGATCGGAGCAACCCCGGCAGCCGCATCAGTCGCTATGGACAATGGAGCGGAGGCTGGGCTGAGAATATCGCTTACGGCAAAAGCAACGCCCGCGACATCATTCTGGCGCTGATCATCGACGACGGTCTGCCAGCGCGGAAGCATCGCAAAAACATCTTCAATCCCAAGTGGAACGTCACCGGCGCCGCGTTCGGGCCTCATGCGATTTATCGCACAGTATGCAGCATGGAATTCGCCGGCGGTTACTCTGACCAGACTCAAACGACTGGCCCGGCGCTCGTTGCGCGAAACTTTTAGGCGGCTGCTCCCCCCGGTTACCTAACTATTCAATCTGGATAGCGCCCTAACGAGCTATTTCTCGTTATCGTGCACCACCGGTTCATCGTGGCGGATGTAATTTCGTCGCGGCGCATAGGCCGGCGCATAGTCGCCATAGCTGAAATAGGCGGCTGGGTAATATGGGTATGGCGGCGGATACCAGTAGTACGGATAGCCCCAACCCCAGTACGGCCAGCCTCCGATCGCAACGTTGACACCGCTCCATCCATGGCCATGCCAACCATGACCATGCCAGCCATGACCGTTCCACCCATTGCCGTTCCAGCCATGGCCTCCGTGCCAGCCGGCAGAGCGGAAAGCGCCACCGCGGAAGCCGCCACCTCGGAAGCCACCACCATGGAAGCCGCCACCATGAAAGGCGCCCGCGGAATGAAAGCCTCCACCCCGTCCTCCTCCACGACCGCGCGCTTCGGCGGGAAATGCGAAAACCAGCAATGCGATCGCTGCAAGCCCAGCGACGATAAATCTGCGAAGCCTCATATTTACTCCTTCGTTAGTCTCTGCTGATTTAAACCGCCCGGAATTGTCTTAGTCTCTGAGACCAAAGTCGTATATCCCGAGTTCTGGCGAGGCGTTGCGTCACCTCTGATCGAAACTGAATTGCTCGCTGGTCATTTTGGCCGACCACGCTTAATTGCGTGTCGCCATGTCCAATGTTGCCACTCCCAAGACTGCGATTTCACCCCGTCGGGACGAGGATTTTCCCGAATGGTACCAGCAGGTGATTCGCGCAGCCGAATTGGCTGAACCCTCCGACGTGCGCGGCTGCATGGTGATCCGACCCTGGGGTTACGGACTTTGGGAGAACATGCAGCACCATCTGGATGCGATGTTTCGCGCGACCGGACATCGCAATGCCTATTTTCCTTTGTTCATTCCGCTGAGCTACTTCGCCAAGGAAGCCGAACATGTGGAAGGTTTTGCCAAGGAATGCGCGGTGGTCACTCACAGCCGCCTGGAGGTGGGGGAGGATGGCAAGATGCGTCCGGCTAGTCCGCTAAACGAACCGTTGGTGGTTCGGCCGACTTCGGAGACAATCATCGGTGCGACCTACGCCAAGTGGGTGCAATCGTATCGTGATCTACCGATTCTGATTAACCAGTGGGCAAATGTTGTGCGCTGGGAAATGCGGCCCCGCCTGTTTTTGCGCACCACCGAATTTCTTTGGCAGGAAGGTCACACCGTTCACGAAAGCGAAGCGGAAGCGCGGGCCGAAACCAAACAGATGCTCGATGTTTATGAAACCTTCGTGCGCGATCATCTGGCGATCCCGGTTTACGGCGGTGAGAAATCCGAGAGTGAGCGTTTTCCGGGCGCGGTGCAGACACTGTCGATCGAGGCGATGGCCCAGGACCGCAAAGCCATTCAAGCCGGCACCTCGCATTTTCTCGGACAAAATTTTTCCCGAGCCAGCAATATCCGTTTCCAGAATCGCGAAGGGAAAGAAGAGTTTGGCTGGACTACGAGCTGGGGCATGACTACGCGGATGGTAGGCACCGTGATTATGGCTCATGGCGACGACGATGGACTGGTGCTGCCGCCGCGAATCGCACCGACCCAGATCATGATTCTGCCTGTAGCGCCGAAGGAAGAGACGCGGGTGCAGGTATTCGAGGCGTGCGATCGTCTCGCGGCTGAGCTACGCACTCAGCGTTTCTTCGAGCTGCCGCTGGAAGTGGAAGTCGATAAGCGGGATCTCGGCGGCGGTGTGAAGAGTTGGGAATGGATTAAAAAAGGCGTTCCGATTCGAGTCGAGATCGGTCCGCGCGATTTAGCAGCGGGATCTGTTGTCGTTAGTCGGCGGGATCAACAGGGTAAAGCGAAGGAATCGATGGTCTCTTCAGAATTCGTGAAACGCGCGGCCGAAATTCTGGATGACATGCAGAAGAATCTGTATGAGCGCGCCAAAAAGTTTCGTGACACTCACACTAAAACGATCAACTCGCGCGAAGAATTCTACGATTTCTTCACTCCAAAGAATACAGCCAAGCCCGAGATTCACGGCGGTTTTGCGCTCGCGCATTGGAACGGTTCGCGAGCGATCGAGGAGAAGATCAAACAAGACCTGAAAGTCACGATCAGGGTGATTCCGCTCGAGCAAAAGGGCGAGTCAGGACGCTGTATCTTTACCGGAGAACCAAGCCGCGGCCGTGCGATCTGGGCCAAATCGTATTAGGGATTTTGTCGTTTGTGCTCTGGTAAGAGATGCGCGGTTGACGGCAGAATTGGCATCGAGTATTTCCGCAATGTCGATGGAATTAAAACTCTACAGCCGCGAATGGTGTTCCTGGTGCATCGATGCTAAAGAGTATCTGCATTCGCGTGGTTACACCTTTGTCGAAATAGACGTTGGCGTGGATCGGCAAGCCTACCAGGAGATGAAGGAACTCTCGAATCAAACTTACGTTCCAACGTTTGTCGCTGGCGATAAGGTGCTGGCTAACTTTGATACCGACCAACTGGAAAAGTTTTTGCGCGAGCACGAAATCCATCCCTGATGCTGTTTGGCCTTTTTTTAACGCTCGGCGTAGCGGTCCTAAGTGTCGCGCTGCGCAGCTTTCAGAGTTCGTTTGCGCAAAAAACTGGCGCGCTCGGTATTCTCGTCTCGTCTTATCTTGCGATCTATTTTCTAACCGGTAGCTGGCTGCTCGGTTTGGCTGCGGCCGCGAGCTGGCTGTTTCTCCCCTGGCTCGAAATTCTCACCCGAATCCGCGCCCTGCGCCTTCCGAAGGAAAAGCAGCTTCGGCCCAAAAGCCCGCCGTCCTCTGACATCTTTCCCACCCTTAACGAGATCACCAAGGAGATTGAAAATGCTGGATTCGTGCACGTCAGCGATGCCGGGTGGGATTGGGAAGATTACCGCCAGTTCTTTCGGTTGTTTTACAAGCAGGATGATCGCGCGCAGGCAACGATCTGTCTGAACGAGCAACACGATCTCTCGTTCTATTACCTGCGGATTTCATCGCGCGCGAATAACGGCCTGATCTGGACCACATGGAATTACCCTCTCTCTTACGGTCTAAAGCTGACCCCGCAGTTTCGGATTAACCGGCAACGGCCCGACCAATCGTTCTGGCAGCTTTACCAGAGTCACCGCGAGTTCCTGCGAAATAACACGATCGATCCAACTGCGGTCGACGATATGGACGAAGACCGGATCCAGGCGGAAATCGAAAGAGATTTACGCGATCAAATCACTCACAACATCGAGAAAGGCGTTCTTAAGGAAACGCCGGATGGAGAAGTGAAATATTCCTGGCGCGGGATGCTGTATCTCTGGTGCCAGTTTTTGATCGATTTGGTGCGGCTCTAACCAGCTGCAAATGACATTCCGCGCGCCGGTGCGCGGTCAGACTTTCATCACTTCGCCTTCCTTATGGCGAAGTTGCTCGTCGATTGAATGAACGAATCGATCGGTGAGTTTCTGAACGGCCTGCTCCAAGTCGCGTAAACCATCTTCGGTCAGGCCGCCGCTCGTTTTCAATTTCTTCGCTTCGTCGAGGGCGGCGCGACGGTTTGCCCGGACCCTGACCCGCGCTTCCTCGGCCATTTTACTTAACGAACGCACCAGGTCTTTGCGGCGTTCTTCCGATAACTCGGGAATCGGTAAACGAATGATCTTGCCGTCTACCGCGGGGGTAATGCCGATCTTGGACTCTCTAAGCGCGCGCTCGATGTCGGCCAGGGTACCGGCATCAAACGGTTGGACCACCAGCAAACGCGCCTCAGGCGTCGTGATCAGGGCCAATTGCTTCAGCTTCATGTTGGAGCCGTAAGCCTGGACATCCACGTTCTCGACCAGCGCTGGTGAAGCCTTGCCGGTACGCACAGTCGCGAATTCGTGAGCCATGTAATCCACGCTTTTTTCCATGGTCATCTCGGCTTCCAAAAGAATGTCGTCTGAGCTCATTATGTAAATCTCAAGCGGCCTCGGCTTCGCCGCAAACCAGAGTGCCTACCTTCCGGCCCAGCACGACGTCGCGAATGTTGCTGGGTTCGTTCATGTTGAACACGATAATTGGGATCTTGTTATCCATGCAGAGGCTGAACGCAGTCGAATCCATCACCTGGAGACGCTTGGCCAGCGCTTCGCTGTAAGTGAGCCGATCATAACGTTTGGCGTTGGAATCCTTATTCGGATCCCGATCGTAAACGCCGTCCACTTTGGTTGCTTTAAGAATCACCTCGGCGCGGATCTCACTGGCGCGCAATGCCGCAGTCGTGTCGGTCGAAAAATACGGATTTCCGGTTCCGGCGACGAAGATTACGACTCGACCCAGCTCTAAATGGCGAATCGCCCGGCCGAGAATGAACGGCTCAGCCACGTTCTTCATTTCGATCGCACTTTGTAGGCGGGTGCTGACATCGAGCTGTTCCAGCGCGCTCTTCAGCGCCATGCCGTTGATCACGGTGGCCAGCATTCCCATGTAATCGGCGGTGGTGCGGTCCATTCCGCGACCGGCCGCGGACAAGCCGCGCCAGATATTCCCACCGCCAATGACGACGGAAATCTGGACACCTAGATCACGAACTTCCTTGATCCGTTCGGCAATTTCTCGCACCACGGCAAACGAGATGTTTCCGCGTTCCCCGCGTTCCTGAAGGGCCTCACCGCTCAGCTTAAGAACGATGCGTTTGTAAGCGGCAGCTTCGGTCTTCATGGGCGAGTCAGATGAAACAGAATGCAACCTTGGTTTGAAAGCAAAATGAACCGATGGACCAGTTTTCGACTCTCCCAGCGCCTTTACAGCTGGCGATCCAGACGTGTGCCCCGGATAAACTCGCCCGCGGACATTCGTTTGCGGCCTTCGAGTTGAACTTCCAGCAACGATATCGCATCGCTACCGGCCGCGATGACCAGCTCGGCGTCGGTTTGAACGAATTGGCCGGGGTTGCCTTTCCGGTTCGTTACTGCAGCGGAAAACACTTTTAGCTTTCGCGCGCCTGAACCTGGAATGTTGATTTCAGTAAATGCGCCGGGCCAGGGATTGAACGCGCGGACCTTCCGTTCGATGACCTCGGCTGGTTCTGACCAGTTAATCCGCCCTGATTCGCGATTCAGTTTCGGCGCGTAAGTGGATTTCGTCGCATCCTGCGGAAGTCGCGGAGCTTTCCCGCTCTCGAGTAGTGGCAGTGCGTTAAACAATGCGCGGGGCGCCAGTTGTGCCAGACGATCGTGGAGGGTTCCGCCGGTGTCATTGTTTGAGATCTCAATAGCTTCTTCCAGGATGATATCGCCGGTATCCAGTCCCTCATCGACATGCATAAGGGTGATCCCGGTGCGAGTGTCGCCCGCCGCGATTGCTGCCTGAATGGGTGCGGCGCCGCGCCAGCGCGGCAACAAAGACGCATGCAGATTTACACAGGCCAGGCGGGGCGCACCTAAGACGCCGGGGGGCAAAATTTGTCCGTATGCCATCACTACGATTAGATCAGGCTTCCAGTTCCTGATTTCTTCAATGGCGGATGGATCTTTGATTCGCGGCGGCTGAAAAACGGGTACCGAAGAACCAGCCAGCTCCTGCTTTACCGGCGGCGCTTCCAACCGCTGATCCCGTCCAACGGGTTTATCCGGTTGCGTTACCACGCCGACAACCGGATGCGCGGAACCGAGCAGAGCCCGCAGTGTCGGCAAACCGATAGCGCCGGTGCCGACGAACACGACGCGCATGTGGGCTAGGTCAGCGAACGCTGTAATCTCCTGGCAGGCCGGCGCCGTGTCGCCACGGCCTGGTGCATCATTTTTTCTCCGGCCGTGACTTCCCGTTGTCCGACCGATGAACCGCAACCGGTGCAGAGATAATCAAAAATTTCCTTGTCGGGCAGAATCAAAAGCAGGCGTTCCCGCACGGGCATCGCCGTTTTGCATTTGTCGCAATAGAGACTCGAAGCCGTTAGGCTATCAAACTGCTGCTGACTCATACACGCCGTCGTTTACACTTGCCAGGATATCCAACAGTACCTTGGCCGGCGGCTGAGTCGCGTCAACCACAGTGATCTTTTCTTTCTGATAGTGAGAGAGCACTGGCTTTGACTCGTTTTCGTAAGTCTCCAGACGCCGCTGAATTACCTGTTCGTTGGCATCGTCGAGCCGGTTGTCTTTAAGGGCGCGTTTTTTGAGTCGTCCGAAAAGTGTCTCCCGATTTGGGCAGGAAAGATGAAAAACTTTTTCCACGTCGATCATATCTTCCATGATCTTGGCCTGACCGACGTTCCGGGGAATTCCATCGAGCACCAGAATATCGATGTCCGGTTTAAATTTGTGAGCGTCCACCGCAGCGTCGATCGCCTCTTTCCAGAGCTCCACCGTGATGTCGTCCGGGACGAGCTGTCCTTTGCTGGAGAAATCCAGGAAAGCTTTCCCAACCTTGGTTCGAGTATCGATCGAGCGGAACACGTCGCCGCACGGACAGTGATAAAAACGGGGGATTGTTCCCAGTGTTTTACCTTGAGTTCCCTTGCCGCTGCCGGGAGCGCCGAAAAGCAGAAACGTCCTGTATTTGTTCATGGGCGAATACCTTTATACCGCAAATGTGACGGCCTTCACAATGGCGGAAATGTGCCGCGGTTTTGCCGCGACTCTACTTGCCGGCCGGTAACGGATCGACGTTTACGCGCCGGCCGGATCGATCGAACCGGACGTTGCCATCGACCAAAGCAAAAATGGTGTAATCGCGACCGAGCCCCACATTCTTACCCGGGACGAATTTCGTGCCGCGCTGCCGAATGATGATGTTGCCGGCCAGCACAGTCTCGCTGCCAAAACATTTTACGCCGAGACGTTTGCTGACGCTGTCGCGGCCGTTCTTTACGCTGCCTTGTCCTTTTTTATGAGCCATTTAAGGAGTGGATTTAAAGTTTGTTGAGCAACGAGCTTTACAGTTATTCGCTGCTCTTCTTCGCAGCGGCTTTCTTCCCGCCTCCGGAAATCGATTTAATCTTGAGCCGGGTCAGCTTCCGTCGATGGCCCACCGTGCGGTGGTAGCCTTTGCGTCGCCTGAACTTGAAAGCGATGACCTTCTTGTCCTTGCGGTGTTCGACGACTTCGGCCGTAACCTTGGCTCCTTCAATGGGACTGCCGTGCGTCACGTGGTCGCCATCCGCGAACATAAGCACGTCACCGAAGCTGGCGGTTTTCCCTGCCTCGACATCTAAAAGGTCGACATCAACCGTGTCGCCTTCTGCGACACGATATTGGCGGCCACCGGTTTTAATGATTGCGTAAGCCATAAAGCGAGAGTGCGTTTCCAGGGGGAAAGGCCGCGAAAAATTCCACATAAGTGGGGGTTTGACAAGCGGAAAGCTGGGCCGCCGTTGCCGGCGTTGCTGACCCCGGGCTACAGCTGCCCGGAAATCACCAGCACAATCTCCCCCTTCGGCGGATGTGCCTGGTAATGAGCAAGTAATTCCGAGGCCATGCCCCGCCGAAATTCCTCGAACTTTTTGGTCAGTTCGCGGGCAACGCAAATTTGTCGATCCGGAATGATCCCGGTACAGGCGGTCAACGTTTTCACGAGACGATAAGGCGACTCGAAAAAGATCGTAGTTTCCTTGCGTTCAGCGGCCGCCCGTAGCTGTCTCTCCCGCTGACCGCTTTTGACCGGGAGGAATCCAAAAAAAGCGAAATTCTCCATCGAAAATCCGGAGCCGAGCAGTGCCATTAATATAGAGGAGGGCCCCGGAATGACGGTGAACGGCAGATCGCGTTTGATGCATTCGCGAATGAGACGAGCGCCGGGATCTGAAAGCCCCGGCATTCCGGCATCGGTGATGAGCGCGATGTTGTCACCGGCCATCAGCCTCTCTGCCAGTTCGGCAGTTCGTTTGGCTTCGTTGTGCTGATGAAAACTGATGAGCGGTTTCCGTATGCCGTGATGGTTCAGAAGGATTCCCGAATGGCGCGTGTCCTCGGCCGCGATCGCGTCCACTGACCTGAGCGTCTCAAGCGCGCGCAGGGTGATATCGGCTAGGTTGCCGATCGGGGTCGCGACTACGAAAAGCATTCTGGAGCATCGATGAGAATTTCAATTCCGCTATTGCCGAGCCGCGTTCATGTCAGATCAACGCCCACAAAGCCAAAACCGATCCGGTAAACGAATTACCACAAGGGAAGGACAAGATTTATGAAATCAAACATTTACGTTTCTGTTCTGGCTTTAGTCGTTCTGACGAGCTGCGTGGAAGAGCGGACCGTGCCGGTCACTACGACTACAACGAGGACAACCGAAGTGACTACCACCGGTCCGGCCGTTACAACCGCGCCTACGCGTGAAGTTATCGTTACGCGTCAGCCTCCAGCCGTTAGAGTGGAAACTCAAACAGTGGCGCCGGGTCCCAATTATGTTTGGACCAAAGGTTACTGGCGCTGGACGGGCGCCGATTATGTTTGGGTTCCCGGCGGTTGGATTGCGCGACCGCGAGTGAGCGCGGTATATGTCGATGGCCACTGGACCCGCCAGTCCAGCGGATGGGTATACGTACCCGGCCACTGGCAATAATACGCAAACAAATCACGCTGAAGGATTCACGTTTGCAGCCGTGGCTGTCGGGCGCTGCCCGAGACGGTTACAATTTCTGCGGCGCTGCAGCGCCGATGTAAGGCGGCGGAGCAAATTACGACACTTTGGTTGCAGTTTGGCGCAATGTGTTAGCTTATTGGAACGATCCAAGCTTAGGGATCAGCGAACATGAAACCGCTGGCGCCATTCGCGACCTCGAGACGGTCCGGTCCGCCTACTGACTATTGCTTTCACGCGGGATTCCAAGACTGGCGCGGTCATTCCGGCCCATTTGATGGCGAAGACCGCAGCGACATTCGGCGTTTTCACAATTTTAGCCGCCAAAATTTGATGGAGTCGGCTCGCGAGCGTTTCTGCGAAGCGCTGGTGTTTGGGCTGGTCGTGGCCGCGTCTGCGTGGCCCGTGATCTACATGGTGATCACGGTAGTGAAGCTGCTCCTGCGCGGCCGGCCGCTGGACTAATTCCTAACGACGTCTCGTCCGGCCATTTCGGCCGTTTGAGAGGAACTCATCCCGATGTTCAGGAGTGTGCTCGGGAGCGAAGCCGTGTCGCATGATGTTTTCGGTGACAACACGCGGAACAACGAAATTCAGAAGATAATCTCCGCCACCGGCCTTGGTACCGCCTCCGCTCATCTTGAAGCCGCCGAACGGATGCCGGCCGACCACCGCGCCAGTACAGGACCGGTTGATGTAAACATTTCCCGCCACGATCTCGGCCTTGGCCCGCTCAATATTTGCCGGGCTGCGTGAGAAAAAGCCAGCCGTTAGGGCGTAGTCAGTGCCATTTGCTACCTCGATCGCCTCGTCCAGGTCACGCACTTTGATCACGCTCAGCACCGGACCGAAAATCTCTTCTCTCGCGATCCGCGCATCGGGCCGAACCCGGGTGAAAATGGTGGGTGGAATGAAGAAGCCGGTGGAAGGAACATCTCCTTTTTGATAGGCTAGGGTTGCTTCCGATTTGCCGATCTCGATGTATTCGAGGATTCGGCGATGCGCGGCCGCGTCGACGACGGGGCCGACCGTTATGCCGGGTTCCTCGGGATTGCCCATTCGCAAACTGGCAGCAGCCGAAAGCAACCGATCGATCACGCGTTCGTAATTTTCCTCCAGAACGATCAGTCGCGAGAGCGCCGAACATTTTTGGCCTTGGAATCCGAAGGCGGAATAGATGCTGTCGACGATCGCTTCGTCCAGATCCGCGTCGGAATCGATGATGACCGGATTCTTGCCGCCCATTTCGCACACGACCCGTTTGAGCTCGCGTTGACCCGGCCGCGTCTGACCGGCGCTTTCCCAAATGCGAAGGCCGACTTCGCGGGACCCGGTGAACGCGATCATTTCAACATCCTTGTGATCGACCAGGTGTTGTCCGATCACTGAACCTTTGCCCGGAAGATAATTGACCACACCGGGGGGCGCTCCGGCTTCTTCGAAAATGTCCATCAACATCGCGCCGCATACCGCCGATTGCTCGGCCGGTTTCATGATGACGGTATTGCCGGTAACGACTGCGGCCGACACCATGCCGCACAAGATCGCCATGGGAAAATTCCAGGGCGCTATGATCAGGGCGACACCGCGCGGCCAGTAATGCTGATAACTTTCTTCACCAAGGACCTGCTGGGTAAGCCGTGGCCGGCCGCGCGACCGCATCTGTTGAGCGTAGAAAAGACAGAAATCGATGGCCTCACGGATGTCGCCGTCGGCTTCGGCCCACGGTTTTCCGACTTCAAAAACTTCCAACGCGGAAAGCTCGTATCGGCGCCGGTCAAGAATCCGCGCCACCCGTTCCAGCAACTGCGCGCGGTCCTCAATTGGCCGTCGGCTCCAACGTAGGAATGCTCTGCGGGCCGCCTGCACCGCGCGCTCAGCTTCCGGGATGCCGGCCTCGACCACGGCGCCGACCACCTGATGCGGACTGCTTGGATTGATTGACGCAATCGTCTTGCCCGTCCGAATGCGGTCGCCGCCAATCACCACCGGATATTCTCTGCCTAACCGCGTCCGCATATCCTCAATCGCGTTCCACATCTTTTCGCGGGAGTCCGGATAAACAAAGTTCGCCAGCGGTGAGTTTTGGCGGCTATCTGCTGGCGGAAGGTCGCGTGAAGTAATGGCGGCGCGAGCCGGCTGCTCCGCGATGCTCAAATCGCTGGTGCCGTTGCCGCTCTGAGGGACAAGTTCCCGCGGATCGCGCAGCAACTCGGAGGCGGCAACGTTATCGGAAAATTTGGCACGGAGGAAACCTTCATTCGACGTGTTTTCCAGTAAGCGCCTAACAAGATACGACATGCCGGGCAGGAGCTCGCCCACTGGCGAGTATTCGCGCACGCGGTAACCCATATCGACCAGCGCCCGCTTGATCGGACCCGCCATCCCGTAAAGCAGTTGAAATTCAAAACGGCTTTGATCGATTCCGAGTTCCTCCGCGACCGCCTGAGCGTGCGCAATGCTGCGAACATTGTGCGAACCGAATGCGGCGGTCACGATCGATTCATTCTCAAGGAGCACCCGTGAGAGTTGCTCAAAATTGGCATCGCTTTCCGGTTTCTGCATGAACACCGGGATCGGCCACCCGTTCTGGTTGGCTTTGATCCGCTCGTAATCCCAATAAGCGCCTTTAACCAGGCGAACGGTGAAACGAGTGTTTCGTTTGCGGCCCCAATCAATTAGATCCCACAAATCGCTTTCCGCATCCTTCAAATAAGCCTGGATAACAATTCCGGCATGTGGCCAGTCCACGAATTCCGGTTCGGTGAACAACGTTCTGAAAAGCTCGAGCGTGGTGTTTTTGTG
>AR_comb_assmDRAFT_10139595_pt1 | contig 12465 bp, 11 predicted proteins | sample ArasoioldDNA_FD_10543 | JGI IMG/M metagenome (IMG submission 10543) | reverse complement strand
CGTGTCGTGTCACAGTCGGTTCGCCGCGGCGCCGGCGGACCGGCACCCGCGGCGCCGTAAGCGAAAACCGCGAACCGCGCCCGGATGTCGAAACGACCTCGAGCGTGTGCCCCAGCAACGCGCATAGGCGGCGGACGATCGCAAGTCCGAGGCCCATTCCTCGACCGGCTTCGCGCCGCGCGGCGGTTTCAACCTGCACGAACTCGTCGAAAATGCGCTCGCAGTCGGCAGCGGCGATGCCGATTCCGCTGTCGATCACGTCGACGCGCACCGTCGACCCGCGGCGACGGGCGCCGAGCACTACGCCTCCTTCTCGCGTGTAACGAAGCGCGTTCGCCACTAGATTACGCAGGATGCGCTCGAGCAGCAGCGGATCCGTGTCGACGCTCCAAGCGGTGGGGACGACGCGCAGCGCGAGGCCGCACGCCGCTGCCTGCGGCATGAACGCCGCCTCCAGCTTCGCAAAAAGCGGTCCGAGAGGAACTTCGCTGCGTTCCGGCTGCATGGCGCCGGCGTCGAGCCGGGACAAATCGAGCAGCTGCCCGAACAACGTTTCCAGCGTTTCGACGGAGGTCTGGATGCTCGCCGCCAGCGGCTTCATCTCCGGATCGCGCGTGCGCGCGGAAAGCGCGGCGGAGAAGAGGCCCATAGCGTGCAACGGTTGTCGAAGATCATGACTCGCGGCGGCGAGGAACTGGCTCTTCGCGCGGTTCGCTGTCTCGGCGGCGCTGCGTGCCGATTCCGCGGCACGCGATTGCGCCGTCAGCTCGTCGATCAGGTCGACGTTCTCGTAACGGATCGCAAGCGAATGCGTCAGCAGTCCATTGACCTGGCGGCCGAACGACAACACGAAAACGAGCACGACCAGCAGAACGAGCGCGGTAAAAAGATGAACCTGGTCGCCTTCGATGGCGACCCGGGCGACGAGCGGCACGAGTACCGAGAGGACGAAGCCGTAGAACGAGGGCTTGTAGACCGCCGTGAGGTTGAGGCCGCCCAGGACCACGCTGAAGAGGCAGACGATCATCAGCGCCTGATGCGGCGGCGACGCGGGAAACATCACGATCGCCGCTAGTCCCCATAACGCGCCGGCGATTGCCGATCCCACGGCCCAGTAGTGGCCCCAGCGCGATGCGTCCTCAATTGGGGGGCATGCTCGCCGCCACGCGCGGGCGAGCAGCCCGCGCCAGGCTTGATTGACGAGAATGGCCGCGAACCACGCCGCCATCGTGGCGGGGTCCTCGCGATCCCACAGCACGGTGCAAAGGATCGCGGCGCCCAACGTCATCGACGCGGTCGTCCGGTGCCACGATGCGTACAGCGTAGCGACCTGGTCGGCGCGCGCTCGCGCGAGCAGCAATGGCGCAATCGCGGCCCGGCTGCCCATTCGGAGCTGCCTAGCGCCGAGCGGCGAGTGTTTCCACGCTGATTCCACGCCGCGCGAGCGTGGCGACCGCCTGAGCGCGCGATTTCACGTTGAGCCGCTTCAGAATCGCACTGACGTGCACTTTGACGGTGCCCTCCGACAACTTGAGGTCGCGGCAGATTAGCTTGTTAGGCTTGCCTTGCACGAGCAGCATCAGGACGTCCGCCTGGCGCGTCGTGAGGCCGAGCGCACCGGGGGCGATACGCACACCGTCACCGTCGGGCGCCAAGGTAATGTCGGGCGTCAGGTATTCGCCCCCTTCGCACACCAGGCGAATGGCGTCGAGCAATTCCCGCGCGTCCGAAGTCTTGGCGATGAAGCCGCGAGCGCCCGCGGCGATCGATGCATTCACGGTTGCGCGATCATGGGTGGCCGACAGAACCACCACCGGCACGCCCGGGTAGTCCTGCATCAGGTCGGCGAGGAGATCGAGCCCGCGCGTCCCGGGAAGCGCAAGGTCGAGCAGCACGAGCGTGACATCGGGTTCGTTGTCGAGGATGTCGGTCGCCTCTTCGGCAGTGACTGCGCTGCGGACCTCCGTATCGTCGCCGAGCTGCGGCAACAATTGCGTCAGTGCCTCCTGAATCAGCGGGTGGTCGTCGACAACCAGGATCTTCATGGCGCCTCCGTCGCGTTCGCCGCACACGAGCGGCGCGGCGAAGGAAAGGTTAGCGCTGACGCAACAGCGCGCGCACCTGTCGAAATTGACAGGTATTGGCGTCAGCCGACGAACGGCAACGAGACTTCGAGTGCAGCGCTATTTCGCCGGACCGAGCACGACCGAGCCGGATACTACGACCGTCACCGAGTTTTTTCCGCCTTCCATCGGCGGTGGCGGTCCTCCGCCGTCGGCCATTTGCGCGACGGCCATCGAGCGATACGCAATGGGCGGCGCGACCGGCCCCTCGCTGCGCACGGCGATCTGCCCGAGCGTGTAACCGGGGAATCCCAGCGTTTTCGCAATAGCGTCGGCTTTCGCCTGGAATTTGCGCAGCGCATCGGACAGTAGCGACGCTTCGGCTTTTTCGCGCGCTGTACGCGACAGCGTAAACGACATTCCTGCGAGCTTCATCGCCGGTTGCAGCTTGCCGGCGAGCGCGCTGACCGTCTTGAAGTCGCGTCCTTCGAGAACAAGCTCGGCGCGTACGCGCCAGCCCGTGATCTGGCTCGCGCGATCGTAGAGTGGCGTTGTCTGGTACGTCCCCGAATGGGCCTCGACGCCGGTTTCGCTTTTCGCGGTCGCCAACGCCTGCTCGAGCCGGGTGTTTGCGCGCGCCGCGAGCTGCGCGGGATCCGGACCTTGCTCTTCAGTGAACAGTGTCACCGTCAAGGTGTCGGAGGCGACTTCCGAGGTCGCACTCGTCTCCAGTGTCACGACGTTGAAGAAGGGTTGTGGATTTGGTTGTGCGAACACGGCCAGAGGCAGCGACAAGAGTGTAACCGCGGCGACGCGCGTCAGCATGGCAGCACGCTAGCCGTTCCTGTCCGAATTCGCCTGCTGCTCGACGAGCTCGCGGCGCAGGATGCGCAACCGTGCCTCGACGGCCGACGCCTGGTAGAAATCACCGTCGCCGGCTTTCGACGCCTGCTCGTACTGGAACACCGCGCCGCGCAGATTGCCCTGCCAGGCATAGAACTCGCCTTGATGACGATGTTGCTGCATTTTCTTGCCAAGATCCGCATACGCCTGCGCCGCGAGGCGGTGCAACGGACCGTTGTCGGGAAAACGCTCGAGCTCGCGGTCGAGGAACGCTACCGCCTCGCTCGGACGGTTCGCCTTAAGCAGCGCCTCGGGGTAATCATAGACGAGCTGCATCTTGTTCGGATATCGCTGCAGCGCCGACGCAAACCGCGTGATCGCCGCATCGAGATCGCCGGACTCCATCAGCACGTGGCCGGTCATCGCCTCGATCATCGGATGCGGCGGCGCGATCTTGTCGAGCGCCGCCAGCGCGACCTTGGCCCGGTTGAGGTCGTTGGCACGCAGCAGCGAGGCGACAAGGCCGTAGCGCGTGGCAATCTCGCTGTTGTACTTCTTCTCTTTCAGCGAATCGTCGAAGTATTGCACCGCTTCTTGCGGCGTTCCCATGTAACTTTTGAGGAGCGCGCGGACGAGGTGAAAATCGAGGGAGTCCGGCACCTGCCGGTAAGGCTTTCCCTGCGCGCGCGCCTGCGCCTCGGAAATTCGCTCGTACGTGATCGGGTGCGTGCGCAGATAGGACGGTACGTTCGATTCGGCAAAGCGCGTTTGCTTCTGCAGGCGCTGCATGAGGCTCGCCATCGCGCTGTCGTCGAATCCCGCCGCGTCGAGGCGCTGGAATCCGATGCGGTCCGCTTCGAATTCATTTTCCCGCGTGTAGTTGAGCTGGCTTTGCATCGAGATTGCCTGCGCCGAAGCGATCGCGGCGTTGGTCGCCTGCCCCGCCGACGCTCCTCCGGAACGCGCCGCGGCGATCGCCACCGCCAGCGCCGCAATGGCGTAGAGAAGCGAACGCTGCTGCCCCGCCATCGCCCGCGTGAAATGGTGCTGCGTGACGTGGGTTATTTCGTGCGCGAGCACCGACGCAAGCTCGGATTCCGACTGCGTGAGAAGGATGAGTCCGGTATTGACGCCGACAAAGCCGCCCGGCAGCGCGAACGCGTTGATCGACGGATCGGCGACCGCGAAGAATTCGAAGTCCTGCTTGTTGTCCGGAACCGCGAGCACCAGCCGCTGCCCGAGCACGTTCAGGTAATCGTTGACCTCGGGATCTTCCAGATATGCGCCCGCGGCGCGGATCTGGCGGACCACGGACTCGCCGAGCTTGCGTTCCTGGGCCGGCGAGTAGAGCGCCTGCGATTCGTCGCCGAGGTCGGGCAACGATTGCGCGGCCGCCGCGGAGATGGCGAAAGTGGAGGGCGCGATCGGCTGCACGGTGAGCGCGACCGCGAGGATGCCCGCGAAGAGTCGTCTCGACACCTCGAAGCGCGATTGTGCGTGAAGACGTAGATGCAAAGCCATCGGCGGTGCCGGAAGCGGCATGGGCTGATGCTAAGATAGCAAGCGACAATCGAAGTTCACGCTCAGGAGGCAGTCGTGGAACGGAGCGCAGCCATGACGAGGAAGACCGTAGCTGCGGCGCCGACGGAACGCCCCCCAAAGCGGCCCACTGCGGGCTCGCGAATACGGCATTTTACCCATTTCGACGCGGCGGGACAGGCGCACATGGTCGACGTCGGGGACAAGGACATAACTAGGCGCGTCGCGCGCGCCGGTGGCCGGATCACGATGCTGCCGGCGACACTTGAGACCATTCGCGGCGGCAGCGCAAAAAAGGGCGATGTGCTGGGCGTGGCGCGCATTGCGGCCATCCAGGCGGCCAAACGGACATCGGATCTCATTCCACTTTGCCATCCGGTCCCGCTGACACGCGTCGCGGTCGAGTTCGCGTTCGACACGCACTCGCCCGCGATCGCGATCGAAGTGACCGCCGAAACCCTCGACCGCACCGGCGTCGAAATGGAAGCGCTGACAGCCGCGGCAACCGGGCTGCTTACGATTTACGACATGTGCAAAGCCGCGGATCGGGCGATGCGGATCGAGGGTATCCGGCTGCTGGAAAAATCGGGCGGCAAGTCCGGACGCTTCGTCGCAGCGGGCTGATCGCCTTCGCAGTGCATTTTTCGGAGCGGCCATGTTCGTGCGTCTTGACGATTGTCCGTTCGAAGATCTTGGCGGCGGAATGCGGCGGCGCATCCTCGCGCACGGGGGCGGCCTGATGCAAGTCGAGGTCCAGTTCGAGGAAGGCGCGGTGGGCGCGTTGCACAGCCATCCGCATGAACAACTCACCTACGTGCTCTCCGGCGAGTTCGAATTCACGATCGGCAGCGAGACACGTATCGTCCGCGCCGGCGACACGCTCTACAAGCGTCCGGGAATCGAGCACGGCTGCGTATGCCGCCGCGCGGGCGCGTTGCTCGACACGTTCACGCCGCAACGGCAGGATTTCATCGCGAATTAGCGTCCTGCAGGCGTCGATGGTCCTCATGGTCCGGTGGTTGGGCCACTTGACCGGCAACCGCGCCGCGGCGTACATTGCGGCGGATTCAAAGGCGCGCGCCGCACCAGCGCGCGGAGGTCAGGCCCCCGTCCATCGGATGGGCGCCGCCTCGCGAGGAGGGGGACGCTGGCGTGCCGTTGCAAGTCGTCGAACCGGTCAGGCTCTACCGGCAGATCGCCGGGCAGATCGCCACGTTGATCGACAACGGCGAATTTGCCGCCGGGTCAAGGCTGCCGCCCGAGCGCGAGCTCGCGGTGCTGCTCGGCGTCTCGCGCACGTCGGTGCGCGAAGCGCTCATTTCGCTCGAGATCGCGGGGCGCGTCGAGGTCCGTGTCGGGACGGGCATATTCGTCCAACAACAACGAGGTCATCGCGTGGACGTTGCTTCGCCGGGACGAGGCGGCGGCGCGGGTCGTGACGAAGGACCCGGGCCATTCGAGCTTCTCGCCGCCCGCCGGCTGATCGAAGGGGAGATCGCCGCGCTTGCCGCGCGGCGGATCCGCAAGGCGGAGATCGCGGCGCTCCGGGACGCGATCGAGCGCATGCGCGCGCACGGCGACGATTTCGCTCAGCGTGACGCCGCCGATCGCGAGTTTCATGTCGCCATCGCAGAAGCGACGGGCAATGGCTCGTTTTCGCTCGTCGTCCACGCGTTGTGGGAGCAGCGCCGCGGCGAGCTATGGACGAAGATCGAGCAGCATTTCCATACGCGGGCGCTGCGCGACAAGACGCTGGCCGATCATGAAGCCATCGTGGCCGCACTGGCAGCACGGGACAGCGCCGCCGCGCGCGCGGCGATGCATCGGCATCTCGCGCGCGTCGAGCGCGAATTCCAGCGAAAGTGGGACGATCTTGTGCCGGGAACCAATGCGCGCGCAGGCCCGCGGGCGACGGCAAAAGCGCATCGCACTTATGCTTAGAATCAGGAATCCGACGGGTGCACGAAAACACTGGCCCGCAGCAACTCGCCGCGAAAGAGGCGCACGCAGTCCAACGTAGAAGGAGGAGCATCATGAAGTCATTGAAATCCCGGGGCCACAATCCGGTTCGCGCCGTGCTGCGAGTCGCGATCGCAGCAGCCTGCGCCGCGACGCTTTTCGCGGCCGGCACATCGACGTCGTACGCCCAGGCGCCGGTAACGATCAACATCAGCGATCCGGCCGGCGATCTCGCGCTGACGCAGGCTGCGATCGACGAGTACGTCAAGAAGAATCCCAATCGGATTTCCAAGGTGAATATTGTTCGCGCGACCGCGCCGGAACTGCCGGGCAAGCTCAAGGCAATGCAGGGCGCCGGCCGGAGCGACATCGATCTGGTGCTGACCGGTACCGACTTCCTGGCCGCGGGAATCGAGCAAGATCTGTTGACGAAGCTTCTGCCCGAGCAGTCGGCCAAGTTCCCCAATCTGATGAACAACTATCAGCCGGCGGCCGCCAAAATGCAGGAACTGGCACAGAATTTCGGCATCGTCGTGACGTTCATGCCCGCCGGTCCGCTCCTGGAGTACAACCCGGCCAAGGTGAAGCAGCCGCCGACCACGCCTGCAGAGCTTCTCGCCTGGTGCAAGGCGAATCCGAACAGGCTCATCTATGCGCGGCCCGCAAACTCCGGACCGGGACGCACGTTCATCATGGGACTGCCATACATTCTTGGCGACAAGAATCCCAAGGATCCCGTCAACGGTTGGGAAAAGACCTGGGCCTTCCTGAAGGAACTAAACAGCTGCATCGAGTACTACCCGACCGGGACCGGCGCGGTGATGAAGGAGCTCGGCGAGGGATCGCGCGACATGACCGTGACCATGACCGGCTGGGACCTCAACCCGCGGATTCTCGGCACCGTCCCCAAGGACTACAAGGTCACGCCGATGAAGGGCATGACATGGGTCAACGACGCGCACTACATGGTGATTCCCAAAGGCGTGGCGCCGGAAAAGATTCCGGCAATCCTGGACCTGATGGCGTTTCTGCTCACGCCGGAAGCGCAGGCCTACACCTACGACAAGGGCTACTTCTATCCCGGCCCAGCGATCAAGAATGTGCCGCTCTCAATGGCGCCGAAGGAATCCCAGGATTTGATCAAAGAGTATGGCCGGCCCGAGTACGAGAAATGGCTTGCCGAGTTCCCGCATACTCAGTCGCTGGAAGCCAAGGCGCAGGTCGAGGCGTTCCGGATCTGGGATCAGCAGGTCGGCGCGCAAAAGACGAAGTAGCGTTATCCCGTCGCGAAGAACGCGACGGGACAACTCGCCGCGTTGAACCGTCGGCTGGCGCCAGCGGTCAACGCGGCGTTTCAACGGTTGCGGTCGTTTTAGTATCGAACTACACCGTGCTGGTCCAAACGTCATGAAACACGATTTTTCCGAGCTCCGGCTCGACCGCGTGACGCGCCGGTTCGCCGGTGCGGGCGGACACGCGTTCAACGCGCTGTCCGCGCTGACCATGACGATCCAGCGTGGCGAATTCATCGCGCTTCTCGGGCCCTCCGGGTGCGGCAAGTCGACGGCGCTGAACTGCATCGCAGGTCTCTTGCCGCTGTCCGACGGAAGCATCTGGCTCGACGACATGCGAATCGACACGTTGCCCCCGGAGCAACGCGGTTTCGGCATGGTGTTCCAGAACTACGCGCTCTTCCCGCACATGACCGTTGCTGCCAATGTCGACTTCGGCCTTCGGATGCGGCGCGTGCCGGCAGCCGAAATCGCGGCGCGGGTGGAGAAGGCCATGCACATGGTCCAGCTCACCGGGCAGGAGCACAAGCTGCCGGGCCAACTCTCCGGCGGCCAGCAGCAGCGTGTGGCGATCGCCCGGGCCATTGTCATTGAGCCGCCGCTCGTCCTGATGGACGAGCCGCTGTCGAATCTAGATGCCAAGCTGCGCATCGAGACGCGTGCCGAAATTCGCCGCATTCACCGCGAGCTCGAGCGCTCGACAATCTACGTGACGCACGATCAGGACGAAGCGCTGTCGCTCGCCGACCGCATCGTCGTGATGAAGGACGGTGTCGCGCAGCAGATTGCAACACCACGCGAAGTCTATGCGGAGCCGGCCAATCTGCACGTCGCGCGCTTCATGGGCTACCGCAACGTGCTAGATCTCGTGGTCGAAAATGTCGATGGCGACCGCGTCACGGTTGCGGGGCCGGACCTCCGACTCGTCGGCACGCAAAAGCTGCCGCTGACAGGCAAGCGCGCCTGCGTGGCAATTCGCCCGGACGAGGCGCAGCTCGTCGACGACGCAGGTGGCGTCAACGTGTTCTCCGGTGCTGTCGCTAATGTCGAATACGGAGGACGCGATTCCCTTGTTGACGTCAAGACCGCCTCGGGCACGGTGATTCACGTGCGCTCGCCGCTTCAGCCGGCGCTGGGGGCTACGGTGCGGGTCCACGTGCCCGCAGCACGGATTCTCGTCTACCCGGCCGAATAGCGTGGCTTCAGCAACCGCCAACGCAGCGCTCGCGCGCGAGCCGTTCGACAAATCGCTTCTGCTCGTCGTTCCGGCGGCACTGTTCATGTTGCTGGTTTTCGTCTATCCGTTTCTCTACGGGCTCTGGCTCTCGTTCAACCCGAAGACGGGCGGCGTGTTGGCTAACTACACGCACTTCTTCACTACCGACAACCTCTGGCCGACGATCTGGACCACGCTGCGGCTTGCGTTGCCCGCGACGATCATCAATGTGGGCGTCGCGCTGCCGATTGCGTTCAAGATGCGGGTGAAGACGCGATACCAGCGCTGGGTCACGACGATCCTGGTCGTGCCGATCACCCTCGGCACCGTGCTCATCGCCGAGGGCATGCTGACCTATTTTGGCCCGAGGGGATGGCTGTCGCAGTTCCTGCAGTTCTTCCATCTCTATGAAGGTCCGATCCGGCTAACCCACAACTACTGGGGCGTGCTGATTTCGCTGGTGATCTCCGGTTTTCCTTTTGCGTTTCTGTTGATCCTCTCCTACGTCACGGGCATCGATCCGGGGCTCGCGCGCGCCGCGGCGACGCTGGGCGCGGATCGGAGGGCACAATTCCGGCACATTTATCTGCCGCTGCTGGCGCCGGGGCTCGCGATGTGCTTCTGCCTCGCGTTCGTGCAGGCTTTCTCGGTGTTCCCGTCGGCGGTGCTGCTCGGCTCTCCCGCCGGACCGACGCGCGTGATCTCGATCGCCGCGTACGAGGCCGCATTCGAGATCTACGACTATTCGCTAGCCTCGGCGATTGCAATGATCATGGGCTTCGTCCAGCTCGTCGTGGTGGTCGCGGTGCTTGGGCTGCGCAATCTGTTCTATCGCGGTCCCGTCAGCGGAGGCAAGGGATGAACGCTTTGCCGCGCAAGGCGTCGGCGTGGCAGGAAAAGGCCTGGCGAGGCCTCCTGCTCGGTCTGATGACGCTCTTCGTCGTCAACATCGGGTTCATGATTGCCGCGGTGGCGACGAGTTCGTTCGCGACGCGCTGGCTTGGCACGTGGCTGCCCGAAGGCTGGACGACGATGTGGTACACGTCGGCGTGGAAAGAGTTTCAGCTCGGCGACGTGCTGTGGGTGACCGTACAGGTCGTGCTGTCGGTCGTACTCCTGTCTCTGCTGATCGGCGTTCCGGCCGCGTACACTCTCGCGCGCCGCGAGTTTCCCGGGAAGCGCGCGTTGATGCTGCTTTTCCTGCTGCCGTTGATGGTGCCACCGATCACCTATGGCATTCCGCTGGCGACGGTGTTCTACCAGGTCAAGTTGGGCGGCACGCTTTATGGCGTCATCCTTGCCAACCTCCTGCCGGCGGCGCCATTCGTCATCCTGGTGATGACGCCGTTCATCGAGCAAATCGATCCGAACCTCGAGTCGGCGGCACGCGTGTTCGGAGCCGGCACGCTGCGCATGTTCTGGCATGTCCTGGTGCCGCTGCTCGCGCCCGGCATCCTCGCCGCGTCGCTGCTCGTGCTCGTGCGCACGATCGCGTTGTTCGAGCTCACGTTCTTGACGGCCGGCGCCGATTCGCAGACGCTCGTGGTGGCGCTGTATTACACGGTATTTGCGGCCGGCGTTCGTGCGACGCAGTCGATCGACGCGATGGCGATGGTCTACATGGCCGTGACGCTCGTCTGGCTGCTGATTGCGCTCCGCTTCGTAAATCCGACGCAACTCGTGTCGCGCGTGAAGGAACATCCGCAGCATGCCTGACAACGCTGCGCAGCCGCGCTTGTCGCTAGCCGCGCTGGCGCATCTGCCGAGCGCGGTCGTGCGGCCGCCGTACGATCCGTCGAACGTGCCGGTCGGCATCCTTCATCTCGGTCTTGGCGCATTCCACCGCGCACACCAGGCCGTCTACACCGACGACGTTCTCGGCGCGGACTCGCGCTGGGGCATCTGCGGCGTCTCGCTCAAGACGCCGCGCGCGATCGATCCACTCGCCGCGCAGGACGGGCTGTACACGCTGCTGACCCGCAGCGGTGACGGGACACGTGCGCGAGTCATCGGTGCGCTGCGCGAGACCATATTCGCGGGCACAGCGCGGGCGAGACTTGTCGGACGTTTCGCAGACCCGCGAATTACCGTGGTGACATCCACAGTCACCGAAAAGGGGTACTGTCACGACCCCGCGACCGGAATGCTGAACGAAAGTCATCCGGACATTGCGCATGACTTCGCGCATCCCGAAGCGCCGGAGTCGGCGCTCGGCATCCTCGTCGCCGGGATGGCGGCGAGACGTGCCGTCAGCGCGGGGCCGCTAACGTTCGTGTGCTGCGACAACCTGCCGCACAATGGTCGGATGGTCGAGGGACTGGTGCTCGCATTCGCCAATCGGCGCGATCCGGCGCTCGCCGCGTGGATCCGCGATCACGTCACGTTTCCGTCCACGATGGTGGACCGGATCGTGCCCGCCACTACGAGCACCGACCTTGCTGACGCCGAGCGGCTGACCGGAATGCACGATGAAGCGACGGTCACGGCGGAAGCGTTCGGTCAATGGGTCATCGAGAACCATTTCAGCGCGGCGCGGCCGCGGTGGGAAGATGCCGGCGCGCAGCTCGTCGCCGAGGTGGCGCCGTTCGAGACGATGAAGCTTCGCCTGTTGAACGGCAGTCACTCGACGCTGGCCTACCTCGGGTTTCTCGCCGGCCATGAGACGATCTGGCAGGCCTCCGCCGATCCTCTTCTTGCCGAGCTCGTCCTGCGCCAGATGAAAGAGGAGATCGTTCCTACGCTGGTGGCGCCTCCGGGCATCGATCTTGCCGGGTACTGCGCGCAGTTGATGACACGCTTTCGCAATCGAGCGCTGCCGCATCGCACGCAGCAGATCGCGATGGACGGCTCGCAAAAGCTGCCGCAGCGACTGCTCGGCACGGTGCGCGAGCGGGTCAAGGCCAGCGCCTCGTATCGGCATCTCGCGCTCGCAACGGCAGGCTGGATTCGATATGCGAGCGGGACCGATGAGAGAGGCCGCGAAATCGCGGTCTCCGATCCCATGGCCGCAACTTTCGCGCGCGCGGTCGCCGGCGCGGGCAACGATCCGGCGCGCATCGCGGCCAGCTTCCTCGATCTCACTCCGGTATTTGGCGATCTCGCCGCGCACACTGCGTTTCGTGATGCAGTATCGCGCAACGTCGTCGACCTGTTCCGCAACGGTGTGCAACGAACACTGGCGCGTCATCTCGGTGTTGACTGAGTACCCATGACAATCCCGCTCAAGCTACATCCCGATCGCCTGTTCCCGGCCGACCCGGCAACGCGGTCGCTCGCGCGACGTCTCTATGCGACCGTGCAGCACTTGCCGATTGTGAGCCCGCACGGTCATACGGATCCGCAATGGTTCGCGGACGACGCGCCGTTCGCCAACGCGTCCGCGTTGCTCATCACGCCCGATCACTACGTATTCAGGATGCTCTACAGCCAGGGTGTGCGGCTCGACGAGCTCGGCATTCCGCGCCGCGACAAATCGCCAGCGGAGCGGGATCCGCGCAAGATCTGGCGGACGTTCGCCGCGAACTATCATCTGTTTCGCGGCACGCCGACGAAG
>AR_comb_assmDRAFT_10046806_pt1 | contig 12466 bp, 10 predicted proteins | sample ArasoioldDNA_FD_10543 | JGI IMG/M metagenome (IMG submission 10543) | reverse complement strand
CTTTTCGATCATTCAATCGCTTGTGAGAACCACAAGTCACTTGGCAGAAGGTGACACGGCATTCTAGGGCGCGCAAACGAAAGCGTCAAGGATTTGTTATGCGCGCCCGGGATGGAACTAACGATTAGAGTAGCGAACCAATGTGCGTGGAAAGATTCTAACCGAGGCCGGCATATGGCCCACCGCCATCGGCTTACCCATCAGGATCTCTTTGGCCTTCAAACCGTAGACCGCTTCGTTCAGATCGTTGTCAGGGCTAATCACTGCTCCCTTTAGAGCAGCGCCGACAAACACACCTTTGCTTCTGGAGTAAGAAAGTATTCCGGCGTCGAGACGCGGATTAGTTGATGCTGCTGCTTCTCGTCCCACTGGACCAGCAGCGACACCCACTTCCCCACCAATCTCAAATTTGTCGTTCAGCAAGCCATTAACCCCACTCGGGTTCATGACCAGCAACACGTAGTCAGTTTTCTCTGCGCCTATCTGTGGACCAAAGCTGCCGCCACTGAGATTGAAGAACGCCGGCGGTCCCCAGCCACCTTTGACGCGTTTGCTGATCACACCCTGTCCGCCACGACCTCCGACAATGAATGCAGCCTTAACGACGTCTGGAAAAACCGCGATCGCTTCTGCGGTGTCAAGAAGCTCTCGCGGAATGGCTTTGTCTTTAACGTTCATGATTTCTGTAAACGCCTTCGAAGCTTCCCCAGCATGACGCGCAGCGTCGGACGTTCGCGGTTGTTTCTGAGCTAAAGGGGCTGAGATCGAGGAGAGCATAACGACTAAAACCGCAAAAATACTAAGCAATTTCATGAAATCCTCCGTTGGTGTTCGATGTCTGGAAGGCAACCATCGATCCCACTGATTAGTCTTCTCAAGAGCAAGTTGTCTCGCTTCTTTTTGCGTATCGTGCTTCGATTTAGTGCGAAATCTGTGTGAAGCTGCGATTGATTTTTGTAGGAGTGACCCTTCCAGGCTGTTAGCAATTCTCGCCGCGCTTGATCACGTGGCAACACAGTCGCCACTAAGTATCCCTCTCTAAAGTCTCGCTGATCGAAGTCTCAGAGCGTTAGCAATCACCGATACGGAACTAAAACTCATCGCGGCCGCTGCAATCATTGGACTCAGCAAAACACCAAACAACGGATACAGAACGCCCGCAGCGATCGGCACACCCAGCGAGTTGTAAACGAACGCGAAGAAGAGATTCTGTTTGATGTTGTTCATTGTGAGCCGACTCAACACCCTCGCTCGCACGATACCTTTCAAATCACCTTTTACGAGCGTCACGTCCGCACTCTTCATCGCTACGTCTGTCCCCGTCCCCATCGCAATGCCCACATCTGCCAGCGCCAAAGCAGGAGCGTCGTTAATGCCGTCTCCCGCCATCGCTACGACATGCCTCTTCAACTGCAGCTGTTTCACAGTCTCCACCTTCTGATCGGGCAGCACCTCGGCAATCACTTCATCGATACCTAGCTTTCGAGCGACTGTTTCCGCGGTGGTTCGGTTGTCGCCGGTCACCATTACGATGCGGATGCCTTCGCGATGAAGTTCTGCGATCGCTTCAGGGGCCGACGCCTTAATCGGATCCGCAACTCCTATCAACCCGCTGACCTCATCACCAACAGCGACAAACATCACGGTCTGCCCATCCTTCGTCAATTCGTTCGCGCCAGCTTCAAATCTCGATAGATCCAATTGCAGGTCATCAATCAAACGCCGGTTACCGAGGGCCACGCGCTTCTGCTCAACTTCGCCAATGACTCCCTTGCCCGTAATCGATTTAAACGATGTGGCTTGTCCCAACTGTATGCCGCGCTCATTTGCCGCGCTGACGATCGCGCTTGCAAGCGGATGCTCGCTACCGACTTCGATGGTCGCCGCAAATCGCAACAGAGTGTCTTCATCGATCACCGAGTTCGTCACGATAGCCACGACCTTTGGTTTACCTTCCGTCAGCGTTCCCGTTTTGTCGACGATAATCGTGTTTACCTTGCGAAGGATCTCTATCGCCTCCGCATTTCTAAACAGGACGCCAGTCGTCGCGCCTTTGCCGGTCGCCACCATGACGGACATCGGGGTCGCTAAACCCAGAGCACACGGACACGCAATGATCAAAACCGCGACAGCGTTGACTAAGCCGTAAGCCATCCGCGGTTGAGGGCCCCAAACACTCCAAACTACAAACGTCACGATAGCGATTGCAATCACTATCGGGACGAAATACGAAGCCACAACGTCAGCCAAACGCTGAATCGGTGCGCGACTGCGTTGCGCTTCGGCAACCATCTGGACGATCTGTGCAAGCAGCGTTTCGGAACCGACTCTTTCGGCACGCATAATGAACGTTCCGCTTTGATTGATCGTCGCGCCGATAACTTTCGCTCCTGCAGATTTCTCGACAGGTATCGGTTCGCCAGTCACCATCGACTCATCAACCGCGCTCGCGCCTTCAACAACAACACCGTCAACCGGAATTTTTTCGCCAGGACGTACGCGAAGTTTCTCGCCAGGTTTTACGCTCGACAGCTCTATGTCTTCTTCAGTTCCGTCAACACGAACGCGACGCGCGGTTTTGGGCGAGAGTCCGAGCAGAGCTTTGATGGCTGCTCCAGTTTGTCCGCGAGCCTTCAGTTCCAACACTTGACCCAGCAGCACTAGAGTGACAATCACCGCCGCAGCTTCGAAGTAGACAGGCACTTCGCCGTTCATTTCGCGGAACGATTCCGGGAACAGCGAAGGTGCAATTACCGCAATTGCACTAAAAACATAAGCCACTAAAACACCCATTCCGATCAGCGTGAACATGTTAAGACTGCGATTGGCGATCGAGTGCCACGCGCGAACGAGAAACGGCGAGCCCGCCCAAAGAACTACTGGTGTCGCTAAAGCTAGTTCGAGCCATTGCATCGTTCGCATCGGCAGCAATGACCGAACCGGATCTCCAGGCAACAGATCGCTCATCCCAATGACGATCAGCGGAACCGAAAGCACAACGGATATCCAGAATCGTCTTTGCATGTCGATGAGTTCTGGATTCGTCTCCTCGTGCTCGAGCGTAATAGTTCGAGGCTCGAGCGCCATCCCACAGATCGGGCAACTGCCTGGTCCAATCTGAATGATCTCGGGATGCATCGGGCATGTGTATTCAACTGTTGATTGCTCCGACGGTGTAGACGGTTTTGCTTGTCCGATCGACATCGGCTGCATCATCGCGGGCGGTTGTTGTGGATTCAGGAAGGCTAGCGGGTCGGCTTTGAATTTGTGCAGGCAGTGAGTGCTGCAGAAATAATATGTTTGACCATCGTGTTCAACCGATCCTGCTGCAGTCGCCGGATCGACGGTCATGTGACACACGGGATCGATTGCTGCGGTCGCAGATTTCATTGGGCGTCCGTTATCTGCCTCTCCAACGAGTTACCAAGTAGTCCAGCGCAAATCGATCGTCTTCGCGCGGCAATACGAGAATGAACAACAGGAGCGCCAGGCGCGGTATCACGTGCGTGTGGAATTCGTAAAGCGGCTCCTTGAGCAAATGCCCAAACGTAACAATTGCCAGAACGAAGCCCAAGGCCACCAATGCTTCACGCACTCGCAGCCCAACTATTACTAGTGCGCCGGCAATCAATTCGACAAATGGAATCGTTACGCCGGTGGCCCATAGAGACCAGACAGGCAGAAATGTGTCGCTGAATGGCAAAAAGTATTTTCGCGCATGTCCAAGTGGGCCCAGTTGAAATACTTTCATTACACCGGCCATAAAAAAGATTAACCCAAGCACGAGACGAGCGAAGAGAATGGCCCAGGCGCGGTTACTGCTCGTTCGCGGTCGCGTTGCGTTTGGTTCAATCATGGGTACTGCAGAAAACAATATGTCTGTCGTTCACGCTCAGGATCGACAGTCAGATGACAGCCGGATCGATGGTTTCTTGTTTGGATTGCATCTGGCCGCGATTGATTTGAACCATCGTAGCTCAGTCGCGCACGTTACGCGACAAGCTGTTTACTCTTCTGATTCTCCCCGACCTTTAGGTCGGGGTTCAGGGCCTGTGTCCGATGGCAAGAACCATTTCAATGGTTTTGCGGGAGGCCGCGGTCGCGCGGCGATGGTCGAAACCATTGAAATGGTTTTCGTTGATTAACGAGCGGTGTTCATTCGACGTCTGTGAACCCCAACCTAAAGGTTGGGGTGAATGAGAACTTGAGGAGGATGGGAGTCTAACTCCGCTCGTTGACTTTGAGATTCAGCAGCCCTAGACTGCGCACACCTCGCCAAGCTGAGCCACATCTGAACGTCGAACCTTGAGCAATTCAGTTCCACGTCAAAGTGCACTATTATCCTAGCCATTCCTTAGAGTTTGCCGAACCCTATGTTTTCTACAGTGATCCAATCTGTGCGATTCATGGCGCAATTGGGCGTTTCACTGGCGGTCGCGATCGGCATTCTGCTGAACACATTTTCCTTCTCATCTGCAAAGACATCTGCCGCGCCGATGTCCTGTTGCGACGCTGCTGGACACTGCAACTCAGCACTGATGGCCAGGCAAACGACGGCCGAACCGATGTGTGGCCAAACGGCGTCCAACGACCTCGACGCGATCACTGTCTACGCTGAGCCCGATCAAACAAGTGATACAAGCGAGAGCGTATCTGTCACCTCTCCGTGTGCGCCGGATTGTAGTTCATTGCAATGGGCCGCTTCTGTTAATTCGAAGAGAGGTTTCGCTGCTCTGATTCAGCGACGACCTGCAGAGCACCGACCAAAACAAGTCCTTAAATCCGCGTTCGAATTTAGAAATGTTTTTGTCTCCACCCCTTCCAGCCGATCGGTTCCGCGTGGTCCACCCATGGTCTAAATCGGAACTGCATTCCAACACGTCACAAGATTGCTAGTCGAAAACAGTGAGTACCACCTGGGGCAGTATCGGGTGCGTCCGCGGCTGTCTTCCAGCAATTAACTTGAGCCCAACTTCGTACCCACCCGCTATCGCGAGGTGGTACTGCTACTTTTAGCAGCAGCGCATTAACAGGTAGGCCCACCATGCGTATTCGCAATCGACGAGCCTTATTGCTTCTGATAACGCTCGCCATAGCTTTGTGCACTAACTCTCGAGTCGTAATCGCGCAGCAAACCGTCACATCGGCAAGCCTAAGTGGTCGCATTGATGACACGAACGGCGCCGTGGTCAGCGGGGCGAATTTAACAGCCACTAATCTTGAAACTAATCAAAAACAGGTCGCTACTAGTGACTACGGTGGTCGTTACAAATTTCCGTACCTTCAAGTCGGCACCTACAACCTCTCGGTCGAGGCTAAAGGGTTTTCGTTGTTGACTAAACAACTGACGGTTACGGTAGGCCAGGCGTTAGATTTGCCGCTGATCCTCGAAGTCGGAGGCGTCTCCGAACACGTCAACATATCCAACGATGTGCCGTTAATCGAAACCGTGCGAACGCAGGTCACCGAAACGATTCAACCGCGCGACGTAGAGGCACTACCCCTCAACGGTCGCAACTATCTGGATCTCGCGCTGCTAGTGCCGGCAGTTTCGCCAACCAATACGGGCAGCAATCAGCGCTTCGCGGAGACGTCAGCTGTTCCGGGACAAGGTATTTCGATCGCTGGACAACGCAATCTCTACAACAGTTTCATTCTGGATGGAGTGTCAGCTAACGATGATGCCGCTGACTTGACCGGCACCTATTACAGCCAGGAAGTAGTAAATCAATTTCAGGTAATTACATCAGGCGGCATCGCAGAGTTTGGCCGTGCGTCAGGAGGCGTGGTCAATATCATCACCAGGTCGGGGACGAACGACTGGCACGGCGACCTCTATGGTTTTGCGAGAAATCAGCGCTTCGATGCGCGAAACCCGCTTGCTCCAACTAAAGATCTGCTTACCCAGGCACAATATGGGATTACCTTCAGTGGACCAGCTAGACGGGACCGCACCTTCTTTTTCACTAACTTTGAGCAGACCCGGCGAAATTACTCGACGGTGATCACCATCGGCCCACCATCCACTCTGACGACGATCAACAATCGCCTTGATGCAGTAGCCTTCAAGGGACCTCGTCTTACCTCTGGTGTCGCACCAGCCAGCTTCGACACAACCAACTTCTTCGCACGAGTTGATCACAAGCTTAACGAGCGAAATCATCTTAGCGGTCGTTACAGCGTGTACCACATTACGGCGGAAAACTCGCGCACAGTCGGCGGATTGAATGCGATTAGTCGTGGGTCCGGAATCGATGACACCGACCAGACTTTACAGGTTAGCAATATCACGACAATCAGCAGCCGCACCTTGAACGAAACGCGATTCCAGTACACGAACAGCCGGCTCGACGCTCCAATCAACGACACGGTTGGACCAGCAGTCGGAATCTCCGGTGTCGCAAACTTTGGGACAGCCACATCTTCACCTCTGGCGCGTGACATCAACTTGTTCGAAGTAGTCAATAACGTATCTACGCAACGTGGAGCACACTCGCCAAAGGTCGGCGTGGACTTTCTCTATAATCGCGTCAACATCCTGTTTCCTGGAGCGTTGCAGGGTGTTTACAACTTCACCTCCGTGGGGAACTTTCTAACTGGCAACTACCTTACCTTCCAACAGGCTTTCGGAGCGCCTAGCCAGTTTCAGTCGAATCCAAACGTGGGATTCTTCGGCCAGGATGAGTGGCGCGTGCAGTCGAATTTCACAATTAATGCGGGCTTGAGATATGACCTGCAATTCTTGCCCAGTCCGATTCAAACGGACAAAGGCAATCTCGCACCGCGCGTGGGTTTTGCTTATGCGCCCGGCGATCACAAGACAGTAATCCGAGCAAGCTTCGGTCTTTACTACGATCGTATTCCGCTTCGCGCGACATCGAATGCCTTGCAACGCGATGGAACAAAGTACATCGTCGTTCAGTTTTCGCCCACACAGCCGGGTGCGCCCGTCTTTCCGAATGTGCTTGCAGCTCAACCCTCAACGTTGATCACGAAACCGAACATCACGCGCATCGATCCAAATATCGAGAATAGTTACAGCGAGCAGGCAAGCGCCCAGATTGAGCGTGAACTTCCGGGGGACACAGTAATTTCTGTGGGCTACCTCCATGTGCGAGCACTCCATCTAATTCTGTCGCGCAATGTGAATGTGCCTACCGCGCCCGCCGCGGCCGGAATTCCCAATTTGGGTCGACCGGATCCGAATTGGGGCAACATCGGACGCTTCGAAAGCTCCGGCGATTCTCAGTACAACGGCATGGTCGTCTCATTTATTAAGCGTTCGCCGCGTTGGGCCAACGTGCGCGTGTCCTACACACTTTCCAAAACGACGGATGATTCCGGTAACTTCTTTTTCTCGACGCCTCAAAACAACTTCAATCTGCGAGACGATATGGGACTGTCGGACAATGATCAGCGACACCGTTTGGTAATAAGTGGCTGGTTACAAACTCCCGATCATGAAAAGAACGGCTGGCAAAAACCGTTGCGAGGTTTCCAATTGAGTTACGTCTTCACGTACGCATCGCGATTGCCCTTCAACATTTTGTTAGGAAGCGATCGTAACTTCGATACCAACAACAACGATCGACCGGTTGGTGTTGGCCGCAATACCGGACGCGGGTTCGATTATGCCTCGCTCGATATGCGCCTGACTCGTCGCGTTCGCATTACCGAACGCCTGGACCTCGATCTGTTGGCAGAGGGTTTTAATCTCCTCAACCGTTCGAACTTCGGAGTCCCAAACAACACCTTCGGATCGGGACCAATTCCGAACGCGACGTTTGGACAACCGACTCAGGCATTCGATCCGAGACAATTTCAGTTTGGGTTGAGGTTGAGCTTCTGATGGGGATGTCCAAAACAAACTACCAAACATTCTGGATCGTGAGCGTATGTCTTGTCGGTTTGTTGCTTCTGGCAGGCTGCCGCAAGAATTCACTTAACGGTCAAAATCCGAATGCAGTTCCTGGTTTAAGCCAACCCATTCGTATCTCTTCAGGGAACGCGGATGCAGCTGAACCCGCTGTTGCCGCAGCGACCGATGGCACGGTTTACGTCGTCTGGGTGGATCACGATCAGAAGAATGAAGCCGACGTGATGATAGCCCACTTCACAAGTGATGGAAGGATGAAAGGATCTGCGGTCCGTGTGAATTCCCAGGCCGGAGTGGCAACCGCATGGCGTGGAGACCCTCCGTCAATCGTAGTGGCACCGGATCATACCGTCTACGTCGGGTGGACGGCGCGCGTCGAATCCGATTCGGGTGGTCACGCCACCGATCTCTATTTGTCCTCGTCGCGAGACCAGGGACAAACATTCGGGCCGCCGGTGAAAGTCAATGACGACACGAAACCTGCCGTCCATGGAATGCATTCATTGGCGGTCGGAAATGACGGTCGGATTTACCTGGCGTGGCTTGACGAACGCAACATCGCCCCCATAGAGATGAAAGACACGAAGATGGATGCTGGCGTCAAGGGCCATCACATGGAGAGTAATCGCGAACTTTTCTTCGCTTCTTCCGGAGATGGCGGACGCACCTTTACTCCCAATCAGCGCGTCGCAAGCGATGTATGCCCTTGCTGCAAGACCGCGTTGGCAATTGGGCCTAATAACCGTCTTTATCTCAGTTGGCGCCAAGTCTTGCCTGGTGACCTGCGTCATATAGCGGTCAATTCATCCGTCGATCAAGGCAAGACCTTTTCGAGTCCTAAAATAGTTAGTGATGATCAGTGGATGATCGCGGGGTGCCCTGTGTCGGGCGCCTCAATTTCAGTAACTCAAGATGGCAATTTGCGCGTGCTATGGTTTTCCGGTGGTAAGAACGGACAGACAGGATTGTATTCGTCCATCTCGACAGACCACGGTGCTTCTTTTCTACAACGCCAGCTCGTGGCAGCCGGACCGATACAAGGTACTCCGGTCTTAACTAACGATGCGAAAGGTGTTCGTGCGATTTGGGCTAGCAACGAAGCGAATGCTCAGAAGATATTTACAGCCGAATTGTCGTCGAAGGAAAAACCAGACGAAAGCTTTATGATCGCAGAGGGAATGGTTCCGGCCGCAACACTTACGCCAACCAGCCTTTTAGTGGCCTATGTAACCAAAGGCGACCAGCATCAGGAAATTCGAGTGGTCTCAGCGCCCGAAGGAAATTAGGTAGGGACCAATTCAGTACCGTCCGCGGTAGCGGATGGCCACCACTCAACTCGCGCCACTTTGTAGTTCATCATGACGGAGTTCATTGGCCATGTGCTATCGCGCATGGTCCTGAATGTCTCCCGGCTCGATCAGTGCGTCATCCTTCCAGGTCGTAAATTGACAAAGACTCGATATGAAGTCGGATGGTCACCGTAGACCGGATCAAGAATAGAAGGCTTAGAATAAAACGTTACATCGGCACCAAGTGATGTGATTAGCCGTTCTGAAGTCCATAAGTCTCTAGAACCACCAAAAGTGTAAGCACCAATGCGAAATGACGGATGGTGATCAGTAATTCCTAGTAATAGCCGGTCAGCATCTCGTAACAACGAGTTTTTATCGACGAGTTCAAGACGCGTGTAGAGAGAATTATGTTCAGCAAATCGCACGCTCGACTCCGCAACATAACCATTCAAATTAAATATCTCACCATCGTGGCTCTCGTGGTTTCGTCCCCAAATCAAACTCGTCGCCCAGTTTCCATGCGCTAATCGCTTGTTATAACTGATTGACGCTGTCGTTCTCCGAACGTCACCAGGCTCCAATGCTTCAGGGTTTCGCAGAAATCCATGACTGACTTGCACGGACCAATTCGAATTCGGTGCAAACGACAGTCTTGCTGAGCGAGAATTCCATGGATGTGCTTCGAAGTTGTAACGATTCTCATCGGGCTCTCGCCCATTGAAGACTGAACCCTCCAACTTAAACCACCGATAAGTGACACCCGTCGTAAACACTCCGAAGCTGATGTGACTCGAATCCTGCAGGTGATGTGATAAAGGCGCAGAAGGATTTAAACCCGCCGATGCGCGATGCATGAAAGCAACTGGGCCAAGCGCAGGCTCACCTGGATAACCAAAATACGTGAACCAGGTTCCCTTTTCACCAAGCGGCATGGTGTAGGTGGCCGAGAGTTCCATTACGAAATCGTGCGGATGTTGGCGGTCGATCAGTGGCTGGTCTTTATAAGTTTCTCCTGTCTGAAACAATAACGGTGACCCACCCTTGGCAAACGTAAACGGTTCGAAACTCAACATGCCGCGGAAATCGAGCGTGCCTGGTCCCACACGACGAATTGCTTCTGGCATAAACCAATTCGCCGATTCAAACTTAGTTACACCGCGTGGTCCACCCTGAGCGTTCACACCAATCGTAGCGTTGTAATGAAACATCACGAGCCATTCACCGGCTTGACGATGCAGCATGTTCATCTGCGTAGAAGCTGGTTGCCACGACGTACCGGAACCCATTCGTCCCATCGGCAGCAAATTAGTCTCACTGTCGCCGACCCGAACAAACATATCCTCGCCGTGCATCATCAGCACGGGTCCCATCTCCATGGATTCGGAACCATGCGCTCCGTGATCCATCGTCATGGGAGTCGGATTGGCTTGTTTCTTTTCAGGAGACTCGGCAGGCGTTGGCGTCGGGCCCGGAGTCGCCTTAGGGAGAGTCGGCGTCGCTGCCGGAGTGGGTTTCGGTGCTGGCATCGTGTGACCCTGATGTTGAGCAAACGAATTTCCAGAAAGATAAAGAAGCAATGTAACAGTCAGACCGCTGCGCAGAAAAACCATGCTCACCTCGCTCACGGGGAACTGCTTCTTTGCCGATTGCCAATTCGCGAATGCCAATGACTTTCAATCGGCGATCTAAAATCGGCAATCGGCAATGCTGGAGGACGTGACCGATTAGTTAGCGGTCTTCTTCATGTCCATGTCGCAGGAATCACTACAACAGCAACAGCCATCCTTCATATCATGATTCTTCATGTCATGGTTTTTCATGTTCTTCATGTCATGGTTGGCTGTCATTTTGTTGGCCATGTCGACGCTGCAACATTCATGTTTAGTTGATTGTTTACTTGCGCTCTGAGTGCTGCCCGCCGCAGTTGTGTTGTGAGCAGCACAACAGCTGCATCCGGCGGTCGCGTGATTCTTGGCATCGTGCTTAGTCTTCATGTCGCAAGAATCGCCGCAGCATGAAGCTCCTGCGGCACCGTCAGTTTTCTCACCGGTCTTCATCGCGCACGAATCGCCGTGGCAACAACACGAGTCCATTGCACAGCAACTGTCAGTTTGTTTCTTTTGATCAGTTTGTTGGGCGGTGGTCTGCGCAATACTCACTACGACTGCCAGCAAGACCATTCCGATCAGTACCGCGAGGACGAAACTTTTATTGTGTTTCATCTTTTTTCTCCTGAAATAAAGATTTATGCCCACGTGTCGGCATGAGTATCGACACGATTACTCATAGACGCAGACAAAACTAATGGTCTACGCCGGGCAGATCTCTAGATCAGGAAGACACAACAACGTAGGTAGGTTGGACCGCGATTAGGAACACTCGGTCGATCGACACTTCGAGAGGCAGTGGTGACGACCATTGATGGAAGCGGAGCTTCGATTGTCTTTGCAACGGAGGCTTTTGAGATTTTGGCGCGACTCTTTGAAACGATCGCCGATGCATTAACAGCCATCGGGCAGCTTTCAAACATCCGCGATTGATCGGCTTCGAACAGAGACTCAGTCGGATCGAGCTGGGGATTATTCTCTGGTGCGCTTGCGTGATGTGCTTTCTTCTTACAGCAATCGTGCGAACCGGAAGCGCATGAATCTTCAGCGACAACGGTGTCAGTAGATTCATTTGATACGGATAAGGAAGCGTGCGTCTCGTTACTGCACCCCAGCAGACACCCTGCCCCGGCCATCCAAAGCGAGACGCTGATAGCCAGTGACAAACGGAGAATCTGGATAGGGAGAAGCTTCACGCTGGTTGCAGTTTACTCCTCATACAACAGCGTTGTCGATGCAGCTGGAATGCCACGGCATGGGCGTTCGATAGTTTCGAGTTGCAGCCTTTATAAAGCAGGAATCAGGGTGAATATTCGCAAGGTGTTGCGAAAAATTTCCAACTCGCATCGTGCCCAATTTGCCATCATTTCCCCAACCTTCTGAAACGCTGCGCTTGTTAGCCTAACTATGAAAGGTCAGGAGGGACAGATGATGAGCATCGATAAAACAAAGATAACCACGCAGGACGAATTGGGAGAGCCGGCGCCGATGGATGAAGCTGACAAACGCGCTGAGAAAGAGATGAAGGAGTTGGAGCGCGCGGCTAGACGAGATGTTGCGGAGGGATTAGGAACACCAAATCCGCGCGGACAGAACGAGCCTCGAGAAGACGAATAACGACGGTGTCAGCCTTTTAGTGCGGCTTCAACCGCTTCGCGCAACACCGGCGGAGTCTTCTCGCGGCTGAAGCC
>AR_comb_assmDRAFT_11126515_pt1 | contig 12468 bp, 7 predicted proteins | sample ArasoioldDNA_FD_10543 | JGI IMG/M metagenome (IMG submission 10543) | reverse complement strand
TAGAACGCTTGCTTCCCAAGCAAGATATCGTGGGTTCGAGTCCCATCACCCGCTTTCATTTACCAGCTTAATGCCTCGGTACAGAAACAAACCGTCCTATCTTATGGATATGGCGATGTTTTTTATTCTACTGCTGACCATCACCTTCGATATTTTGTAATAAAAGACTAGGAATTTACAATATTTGTATAGCTATAATCAGCGTACACCGTGTTCGGCCTGTCCACCTCACTCACAGGCTGAGCCGGTGTGCATTTTTTAGTGGGGAAACGCCAAAGGCTGTAATTTTCTCTTAGGAAATAATGGATTATCTACCAGTAGAAATGGTCTACTTGCCTAATGCTTGGTGAGGAAAATATATACGCAACCAGCCCAGGGATATCCGTATGTTAAACCTTAAAGAAAACCCAACCAGTCCTGCCTGCGCTTATACTTGGCAACAACTTGCCCATCCCTATCTCTTTGGACTTATGACAATTAAGCAGGCGTGAATGCTGGTGAAGTCTGGCGATCGCTTCCCAGGCATGACAGTGTGGGTTCGAGCCCCATTACCCGACCGATGTCGAGGAGAAGATCCCTCGACATTTTTGTTTGGTAATCTGTAAGGTAGCTGTTATGCTGCCCCCAAAAGTCATAAGTAAAATTCAAATCGGAGGTCGCCCCAAGATGATGTCATCGAACAAAAAGACCACGATCCTTTATGTGGAAGATAACCTGGAAAATCGCATTCTCGTGCGCAGAATTCTGATGTCAGAGGATTACGAGGTTTTGGAAGCAGTCAACGCTGCCGACGCTTTAAATATCCTCAAAAATGCCCGGCCCGATTTGATACTGATGGATATCAACATGCCAGATATGGATGGTTATACCTTGACCGCAAAGATCAAATCCACGCCAGGATTCGAGCGTACTCCGATCCTTGCCCTGACCGCGAATGTAATGCGTGGCGATAAGGAAAAAACTCTGGAGGCCGGATGCGATGGCTACATCCAGAAACCGCTTGACATAGATCAGTTAATTAGAGAGGTCGAAAGATTCCTCCCGAGGAGAACTCATGCCTGAAAACGTACTGGACACACAACCCATTCGCAAACCTACAATTCCAAAGGATGCCACTGTCCTGGTTGTGGAGGACAATGTAGCCAATTTTGTCCTCATTGCCCGCATGCTGGGATACCTCGGCATTCATTGTGAATGGAAGACCTCCGGCTATGAGGTGGTGGAATATGCGGATACCTTACAGCGTCTGGATTTGATCCTGATGGACATCCGTCTCCCCTACGAGGATGGCTACGGCGCGCTCAAGAAAATCCGTGCCTCCGACAGGCTTAAATCAATTCCCATCATTGCGGTCACGGCCGAGGCCAGTACCGATCAAATGAACAAAGCCAGGGATTCAGGCTTTGACGGTTTTTTGGGGAAACCTCTGGATCCCGACCGATTCCCTGACCAGATTCGCCGTATCTTAAGTGGAGAGGCAGTCTGGGAATATAGCTAACCTGTTCGCCTGGGCAAATACCTTTGAACAATCACTCGTTCTTTATTACCGTTTACTTCATCGTTACTGGGAACCAGTTACAGGTTGTTCAGTATTCAGACTTGCCCAGCCGCGAAAGCCAATTGACTATTCCACGCGGTTCCCAATTGCCCTTACATGAAGTGGAGGAGTATCTAAAATCGGGTCCGGTTTTGCTGGATTTACTGGACCAGCCGCCGCTACCGCCGCCCCTGGCCGCATTTCCACGCGAACTGGGATGTGAGGCGGCCGCGTATGTTCCAATCCTTCATGAGGGACAACTGCGCGGTCTTGTGTTAATTGGCGCCTCTGCGGAGATGGAATTGACAGAAGAAGTTGTCAATGCCTTTGCCCGAACAGTTCGCCTCACAACCCACGCGTTCCAGCCAAATACTTCCACAGTTGAGCCTCTCAATGAGCGCCGTACTCGCGAGTTAAATGCCATCAACACGCTGGCGATCCATGCTGCAAACACCAGTGACCTCGGATCGTTTTATAAACTTATCCATGAACAGATCCGCACTGTCATTGGTGATTACGGATTTGTGATTGCACTGTATGAGAGAAAAACAAACTCAATCAACATCCCGTATCTATATGAAGAAGGAAATTTTTCTTCCATCGATAGCTTTCCGCTTGGAGAGGGATTAACTTCCATCCTGATCCGCACAGGCGAGCCGCTGATGCTTGTCGAGGATACCGAAAAAAGGGCAGCAGCCATGGGCGCTAAAATCGCAGGCAAGCCTGCCATGTCGTGGCTGGGTGTGCCTCTCATGGCACGCGGGGAGGCAATCGGGGCACTCATCGTTCAGGATCTGGACAAGGAGCATGCATTCGATAAGGAAGATCTTGAATTCCTGGTGTCGGTTGCAAGCCAGGTTTCGGGAGACATGCACAATGTTAGACTTTTGAACGAAACCAAACAGGTAGCACTTCAATTCGAGACTGCCGCTGAGATCGCCCGGGATATCAGCAGCTCATTGGATCTGGACGAGCTTCTGCAAAAGGCCGTGGATCTAATCCGCACCCGGTTCAACTTTTATCATGCCTCCGTTTTTCTCAAAGATCTTCCTGGCGAATTTGTCGTGATCCGAGAAGCGACGGGCGAGGCAGGTGCTCAACTAAAGCGATCCGGTCACAAGCTGGCAATTGGATCAAAGTCGGTGGTAGGCTTCGTAGCCGGACGGGGCGAGCCGCTAATCGTCAACGATACGACGCGGGATGCCACCTACTATCCCAATCCACTGCTGCCGTACACGCGCTCGGAAGCGGCCATCCCGCTGAAGGTTGGTGAAAGAATCGTCGGTGTCCTGGATGTGCAGAGTGACTTGCTCTATGCTTTTGCGGAGGACAATCTGCGTACTCTGCAAATTCTTGCCGACCAGCTGGCCATTGCTGTTGTAAACTCAGAGCTTTTTGCCGAAACACAGGAACACCTTGCCCAGCATCGTCTGCTCCATCACATTACGACGACAGCTGCTTCAGGGACTACATTGGATGAAGCGCTTCAATCCGCGGTGAATGGTTTGCAGGTAACACTAGGCGGTGACAGGGTGGCCATCCTCTTAGCAGATCGTGAAAAGAAGATTCTGGAGGTAAAAGCAGCCGTCGGGTATGCCAATAATGTATTCTCCATAAGGATACCAATGGGCAAAGGAATTACAGGCTGGGTTGCAGCGCATCGAAAAACCCTGCGCATTAACAATGTCTTACAGGATGCACGCTACATCGAGGCAAGCCCCAATACTCGATCGGAGATGGCGATACCACTCCTCTATCGCAGCGAACTGCTTGGCATATTAAATGTGGAAAGCGAGTTAGTTTCTGCCTATGCTGAAAACGATGAAGAGCTGCTCGGGACATTAGGTGGAAGCCTGGCAGCGATTATTGCAAATGCTCGTTTGCTCGAGCAGATTCGAGGTCAGGCAGAACGCGAACGGATTCTATTTGAGATTACCGACAAGATCCGGCGCACCACAGATATGGACACCATCTTGGCGACGACCGCCAGTGAACTCACTCGTGCGGTCGGTGCCACTCGGGCTAAAATCCGGGTAGGGATCAAGCGCGGTTCCATGGGACCCGAAAATGAGGTCCAGAAATGAACCGGCGCCTCTCCAATGATCGGCTTCTGGCACGCACTGGAGGTCGATTCCTCCTGATTGCACTCGTGGCCGCACAGATCGTCTCACTGCTTGGCGCCATTCCAGGGATCTTGTCCATCCAGGTAAATGCCGAGTTTAATCAGGCTCAATTGCAGGTCTTCACAAAATTCATTCCCATAATGTTATTTGTGAGTATCGCACTCTTGTTGGGAATTGGGTGGCGGATGACACCCACCGCGCGCAAAAGATTAAATTTTTGGACTCAAGGAATTTTAAAACCTGATCCAGGTGAAGAGTTCCATGCCTGGAAGGAAATCACCAGCCTGGCATGGCGGTATGGAATTGCCAGTATTGCCGTTTTTTCAGTACTCATTCTCCTCCCTGCATACTTTATTACCTTTTCATTAAGTGAAGTAATTACATCGCCGAATGGGCCGATCACTCTGCGATATCCAGACCCTCTCTATGTTTTATTCGGTGGATTCGTTGCTATCCTGGGTGTTGTGATCCTTGCGATATTGATGATCGAACGCCTCACCCTCCCGGCCAGGCTGGCTTTGCTGCCGAGTGACTTTGAGACTCAGTTGACAGGCCGCTCCGGTCCACTCGTGACGAGCAAATTTATTATTCTCGTCCTAGGACTCATCACGATTGCAATCCTATTAATTGCCCCAATCGGCTATCAGCATACCATCCAAGTTCTATTTACAAATGTAAGCCCGATGGTTGTTTTTCATAATATCCGTTTACAAACCATCTTTTTCAGCCTCCTGGCCTTTCTACTGGGTGCCGGATTGGCCTATTCCGTTTCGAAATCCATCTCAGATCCTATCAAGGAATTGATTTCGACTTTCACCAAGATCGAGCAGGGAGACCTTACCCAGCGGGCGCAAGTCGGTGCCACCGATGAGCTTGGCATTGTGACAGTCCAATTCAACCGCATGGTCGCGCGACTCGAGGCGCTGCAGACAACCCTCGAACAGCAGGTATTCGAACGGACAAAGCAGCTGGAAGCGACAAATGAAGTCAGCCGGGTTGCCACCTCCAGCCTGGATCCGGATGAGCTGATCACAAAGGTTGTCGATCTTTTTCCTGAACAGTTTGGCTATTATTATGCGGCAGTTTACCTACTAGATCCGAGCGGTCAATGGGCAGAGTTGAAATATGCCACGGGCGAAGCCGGCAAGGTTCTTAAACAGAATCGTCATCGCCTCGATGTTCCAGGGCGCAGCATGGTAGCGACAGCCATCCAGGAGGGAAAAGCCCGCATCGCTCAGATCGCATCCCAGGAAATGCAGCGCTATGAAAATCCACTGTTGCCGTATACCCGTTCTGAGATTGCCCTGCCGTTGATCGCCGGAGATCATATCCTCGGCGCGCTCAATGTACAGTCAATGCGCGAAGCCGATTTCGGTCCCGAGGTGATCGAGACCATGCAGAATATGGGAAGTCAGGTTGCCATCGCTCTGGAAAATGCCCGTCTCTTCCAGGAGGCACAGCAGGTGATTACGGAATTACGAACTGTCCAGAAGCAATATCTCATGGAAGGCTGGAACAGATTTGCATACGAAAATAAGGATCTCGAATACACCGTGGGCGATGAAGTTGCCGACGACGCAGAGAAAATGGAAATTCCGATCAACTTGCGTGACCAAATCCTGGGTGAGATTACACTGGAAGGCCGGAAGGATTGGACCGCCGAGCAGCAATCCCTGGTGGACGCGGTCGCAAAACAAGCAGCCATCGCTCTGGAAAATGCGAGGTTGGTCCACGAGAGTCAGCAGGTAGCGGTACGGGAACGTATGCTGGCCGAAATCAACTCGAAAATCTGGTCTGCTGCGACGATCGATGGCATTCTTCAAACAGTTGTAAAAGAGCTGGGTAGAAGATTGGATGCGTCCCAGGCCACGATTGAGCTGGCTGCTCACGATGAGATGGATATTGCGCAAGGTTCGAACAAGTAAATGAGCAACGACAAAAACATGGAAGTCAACACATCGAAGTACCTCACGCTAAGAACCCGGCTTACAATCACACTGATTGTTCTAACAGCCTTATTTTCTCTTGGCGTCTCTTCAGCTCTATATATAAACTTTCAGCAGGAGCTCAGAGAGAGCCTGCGGCACCGCTTGGAGAATATTGCCGCATTAGCCGGCCTTCAACAGGATGGGGATACATTTGCTAAAGTACAGGCCCAGGGTGACGAATACTTCAACAAGATCCACGCTACGAACCTAAAAATCAAGACATCAGACTCCGACCTGCGATTCGTTTACACCATGCAGAAGGAAAATGGAAAAATTTACTTCGTCGTGGATGCTGGTCTGCCTGGTGAGTCTCAAATTTCGGCATACGGCGATCTATATAAGGAACCCAGCCAGACTCTGATCGACAATTTTGATACCATGACAGGAACGATCGTCGAGCCTGATTTCTACACAGATGAATTCGATACGCTCCTCTCGGCATATACTCCCATTTTCGCGTCTGATGGTAAACGCGTGGGAGTACTGGGTGTCGATATTACGGCCAATACAGTTCTCGCCCAGGAAAGAAAGTATTTATACCGGTTGGTTTTTATTTTCCTGGCAAGCCTGCCTTTAATAGTCCTTGCCAGCCTTGTCTCTGCGAATTATCTTGCAAAGCCGATTGTTGGCTTGAGGAACCTGGCCAACCGGATCAGTGAGGGAGATTACAACTTTAGAATCACGAAAATTCCTCATACCCGTGAACTGGCAGACTTATCGGTCGATTTCAACCAAATGGCGGAAAAACTGAGTGGCTTGATCTACGATCTGGAGCAGCGCGTAGCAGAACGGACGGAGAGCTTGATTCGCAAATCCGACCAGCTTCGGGCGGCCTCCAATATTGCCCGCCAGACAGCCGAAGTTCAAGACCTCTCTGAACTGCTTGACATGGTCGTAAAGATGGTCACAGAACAGTTCAATTTTTATCATACGGGAATATTCCTGATCAGCGAAACTGGACAGGAAGTGATCCTGCAGGCCGCCTCTTCGGAGGGCGGCCAAAGGATGATTCAAAGAGGCCACACTCTTTCTGTTGGCAAGCAGGGCATTGTAGGAAATGTTGCTGGTCAGAAGAAACCGCGTATTGCTATAGATGTCGGTGCAGATGCAGTCTTTTTCAATAATCCCGATCTTCCAATGACCCGATCAGAGCTGGCACTTCCCCTTTTGGTCCGCAACCGGGTTCTGGGCGTGCTCGACATTCAATCGGACAAACCCAGGGCCTTCACCGAGGATGATCTTGACGTCTTACAAACGCTGGCCGATCAGATCGCCGTGGCAATTGAGAACGCCCGTCTGCTGGATGAATCGCAAGCAGCCCTGAAACAGCTGGAGTCAGTCACAGGATTTCGCACTCGTGAAGCCTGGAATCAGAAATTGCACGGGAAAAATCGCGCATTTACATACACGCCTCTTGGACTCCGTGCCGGAAGATTAACATCCCAAAGTGCTAACGCCCTCAGCGTGCCACTGATCGTACGTGGACAAACAATTGGTGACCTTTCTCTGACTCGCAAAGGCGAAGCCCCCTTAAGCAAAAACGAGGCAGACTTGATCGCGGAAGTTGCCACCCAGGCAAGCCAGGCAATCGACAATATCCGCCTCCTGGAGGATGCCACCCAACGGGCCACCCAGGAACAAATCATAAGCAGACTTGCCAGTAGATTTAGTGAATCTCTGGATACTGACACATTACTCCAAACTGCCGCGAAGGAGCTGGTACAACTACCTGATGTTTTAGAAGTATCGATCTTTCTCAAGCGACAATCCAATGAACCTACGTTGGAAGGTTCTAATGGAAGGAGCCAGAGGGACAATGATATCCAGGCAGAATTGAAGGGATATAAGTACGATAACGTCCGGTTGGAGGCGATCAATGAACTTCCGGAGCTGGAAAGAAATGTCCTACTCCAGGGAATCATCCTGCGCTCAACGGAAGAGAATGAAGATCGGCTGGTAAAGGTTGCGATCCCTGTCCAATTACGCGCGCAGGCAATCGGTGTGATCAGTGCCTGGCTGAAAGAGGGTTTTGGAGAGGATATTGTCTCCACGATGGAACTGGCAAGCGAACGACTCGCATCTGCTCTTGAAAGCGCCCGTTTATATGAAGAGGCACGCATGCGTGCAGACCGCGAGCAGGCAATCGCCCAAATCACCAGCGCGATCAGCGCATCCAGCAGTTATGAAGAAATCCTGCAAACCACCATCCGTGAAATTGGTAACAGCCTACGGGACACCGAAATAACGATTCAGATAACCGGCGACACGAAAGAGAATCAATAAACGGTTAAGACTATGGCCTCAAAAAACACGTTCAGAAATTTCTTCTCTCCACCGGTTTTTTCCGAAAACGAAGATAAAACCCGGATAGCTTATTACATCAGCATAATCGTGCCGTCAGCGATCGGTACAATGCTGCTCCTGATTATCACGCGGCTAAGACATGGTGTGAGTCCGCTTGATATCTCGGTAATAACACTGCTAGCGCTCAGCAGTGGTCTTTTGATCGCCTGGGTACTTGTGAAGAATGGTGCTGTACAACTCGCAAGCTATATCACAGTGATCCTCCTTTGTATTGCCAGCACCTATTTGGCATTTAATATCAACGGCCTGCGAGGGGTTGGATATGTGAGCTATTTTGTCGTGATGCTCATGGCCGGTCTGCTCCTTGGATCACGTGCAGCAACCAGTGTCGCGATTCTTGCCATCCTGAGTGGATTTGGACTGGCCTATGCAGAAACGATCGGATTCCTCACTCTGTCACCCGATCCGCCCTTTATTGCAGCTGTTAAGTTTACCGTTCTATTTATTATGAGCGCGGTCATCATCCGGTCGACAATCAACAATCTGCAGAAAGCGGTTGAGAAATCGACGGACAATGCAGAGAAACTAAAGGCCAGTAATGAAGAGCTCACACAGCTTCGAGATGATCTTGAGCTTCGCATCCAGGAGCGCACGGCATCTCTGGAAAAGCGTGTTGCACAGCTGCAAACTGTCTCGAGCCTCGCCAAGAACATTGCATCGATGAAAGACCTGGACTTGCTTCTTCCGAATACGACGCGACTCGTCAGTGAGCAATTCAATTACTATCACACAGGCATTTTCCTCCTGGATGAGGCTGGTGAATATGCTGTCTTAAAGGCCGCAAATAGTGACGGTGGCAGGCAGATGCTGGCTCGAGAACACCGACTGGCCTTGAATTCGAACAGTATTGTAGGTTTTGTTGCTTTGCGAGGAGACCCTCGCATCGCCCTCGACGTTGGGACAGATACCGTTTACTTCAATAATCCCGACCTGCCGGAGACACGTTCGGAAATGGCACTCCCCCTGATGGCCAGCGGAAGCGTCATTGGGGTTCTGGATGTGCAAAGCAGGCAGACAAATGCATTTGTTCAGGACGACATATTTGTTCTATCCACTCTTGCCGACCAGATTGCCGTCGCGATTGAAAATGCACGTTTAAATGCGGAAAGCCAAACCGCTCTAGCCGAGTCTCGATCTTCTTTTGAAAGCTACGTCAAACGGGAATGGAACAGTTTTGCCCAGCATGCAAGGCATATAGGGTTCGTGTACGACGGCAAACAAATTATCCCTCTCGATAAGAGTGTAAAGCGTGAACAAATTCCCACTAATCAGGATCCTGCGAAAATTAATCCGGATAAATCGTCCACGATTAGTCTACCGATCAAGCTTCGCGGGCAGACGATTGGTGTCTTGGATGTCCGATCCAAAACAGGCGACCGCGAGTGGACAAGAAGTGAAATCTCATTATTGGAAGCTGCTGTAGAACGAGCAGGACTGGCCCTCGAAAACGCCCGGCTCGTGGAAAGCGCCCAACGCCGAGCATCTCGCGAACGTTCTATCGGAGAGATATCTGCCAGGATCGGTTCGGTAAGTGATCTCGACTCAATTCTTCAAACTGCGGTGGAGGAACTAGGACGTAAGCTGAGTGGCGCTGCTGAAGTTACGATGGAGCTTGACCCAGAGCAAATTTAGCTTTGCTCCCATAATGGAAATCACGCAATGAAACGAATTGGTATTCCTCTCAAAACCAACGCTCAGAGATATGCACTGGCGGGTGCATCATTCGGACTGATCTTCCCGATCGTCGCGAGTATTATCCGCATCCTGAATGCTGGGTTGCCACTACGTTTGACCAGTGTAATCGCTGTCCATCTGAACGATCCGCTTCTCCGGATTATCGATACTGCACCAATTTTTCTGGGATTATTTGCCTCCCTCGCCGGCCGCAGACAGGATGATTTGGAAAAAACAAACAGCATGCTGAGAGCAAGAGAACATGAACTTGAAGCGACCCAACTTGCCCTTGAGGAACGCGTCAAGGAGCGTACTCGCGAGTTGACCACACTGAATCTGTTGGTGATCGAAAGGGCCGAACAATTAAGTCTGGTTGCAGACACCTCCCGCTCCTTACTATCCATCCAGGAACTGGATCGGCTGTTACCACTCATCGTACAGGTAATCAGCCAGAGATTTAAATATTACCAGGTGGGAATCTACCTCCTGGATGAGCAAAAACAGCAGGCTATCCTCATGGCTTCGAGTAGTGAAGGTGGTCAAAAAATCATGGAACGGAGCCAACAGGTCAGGATAGGAGAGCAAAATCTGATCGATTTTGTCATCCGCAGCGGAAAGCCGCGGATAATAAATGAAGTGAGCGCTGAAACGCCTTTTAGGCCTGAACCTGAGTTTGCAAATACCTGTGCTGAGCTGGCATTGCCTCTTAAATCTGGTGAGAAGGTCATGGGAGCGCTCGATTTGCAATCTGACACGCCAAAAATATTTACAGAGGAATATGTTTCGATCATTTCAATTCTCGCAGACCTCGTGACGATTGCGATTCAAAATTCGATCCTACATGAAACGACGCAACGTGCTCTTCACGAAGTAGAAGTAAATTCCCGGCAGATTTCGGCCGGGGAATGGGGTAACTGGGTGAAATCAATCCAGACAAAAGGATATCGCTATGATGGAATCAGAGCCGAACGATTGAAACAATCCACCAGCTCCGCTTCAGAACAAAAGAATATACAGAATATTCCCATCCGTTTACGAGGCCGTACAATTGGGAATTTAAAAATAAAATTCTCAGACGCCTCCCCGGTCTGGACCGAGGATGAGCATGCCATCGCTGAGGCTACCGCAGAGCGAGCCGCTCTCGCCCTGGAAGGTGCCCGTTTGCTGGAAGAGGCCAAACGACGCGCAGCTCGTGAAGCTTTTCTTTCCGACATGGCAGCAAAACTGGGTACGTCTTTCCGTTTGGATTCTATTCTTCGCGACACTGTCGAGGAGCTGGGAAATACGCTGCAAGACTCCACTGTGTCGTTCCAACTGGTCGATCCAACTGTCTCGCTGACGACGGGGTCGGCAAAGCTTGATGAACCAACAGCAAAATCGAAGGGTTCAGAATGAGCGACATCCAAATGAGTGAATCACCGAACACCCCTCATACTGAGCATTCGCGCTGGCGGCAATTTAGGGATTGGTTCATCGCGCCTTCGAATTCCATTTACACTGATGAAGAGGAACGCATTGTCCGTTTGGCAACAACATTCCTTTTTGTCATCGTATTTTTCGAAATCCTGGGAGGACTCGCACGCTTTGTAATCCTTGGCATTCCATTTCTAGAGGCTTTTTCAGGAGGGCTGGGTCTTACACTACTCCCCACGCTGGTCGCCTACATACTTGCAAGAACATGGAGTTATCGGGTTGCTATTTTCATTTTTTCGGTCGCGTATAGCGCCAGCGCCTATACATCATTGATCTCAGAGGCAAAGGCTGCCAACCCCTCTCTGATGATATTGATTTATGTAATTCCAAGCCTGATTGTTACAAGCTCGTTTCTTGCACCATGGATTGTTCTCCTGCTCACCGGTTTGAATATCGGAGCACTAATCGCCGTACAAAACCTGCAATCGAATGTGACTGGCGAAACAATCGTACAAGCCGCCATGATCGCCATGACCGGCATCTTACTTTTTCTGTTGACAAATTTTAGAACAAACCAGGAAAAATTCAGGCTTGGTCAGGTGCAGAACATCAATCGTAATCTGGAAGAATTAACCGACAACCTTGAAGAGCGCGTGGAGGAACGTACACATCAGCTGGAAAAGGCGAACCAACAGATTACTATCCGCGCCGGACAGTTACAGGCGATCACTCAGCTATCGGAAGCGATTGCCCAACTCCAGGACTTGAATGAATTATTTCCAGAAACCACGAGATTGATCAATGAATACTTCGGTTTCTATCATGTAGGTATTTTTTTGATCGATAGTGCACGTGAGTTTGCTGTTCTGCAGGCTGCAAATAGTGAAGGCGGAAAACGAATGCTCGCCCGAAATCACCGCCTGAGCTTGGGAACAGGTGTTGTTGGTCATGCCGCGCTCACAGGCATCCCACATATCGCTTTGGATGTCGGAAAGGATGCTGTTTATTTCAATAACCCTGATCTACCCGAAACACGCTCGGAAGCAGCACTTCCCATGCGATCCCGGGGTGAGACCATGGGAATCCTGGATGTACAAAGCAAAGCGGCCGAGGCCTTTTCCAATGAAGATCTACAAATATTAACGACCTTGGCAAACCAGGTGGCAATTGCCATAGAAAATGCACGCTTGCTGACGGAAACCCGTGCCGCACTCGTTCAAGTTCAGGAAGTCTATGATGAATTTACCCGTTCCGAATGGGGCCGGACGATCTCAAAAATGGAACAACTCGGCTTCCGCTACAATGCCGGACGAGTCGAAATGCTCGGAACGGGTTTCAAAAGCCCTGAGGTTGTCGCCGCCATTCAGAG
>AR_comb_assmDRAFT_10006200_pt1 | contig 12469 bp, 12 predicted proteins | sample ArasoioldDNA_FD_10543 | JGI IMG/M metagenome (IMG submission 10543) | reverse complement strand
TACGGAGAGGCCTATCGCGTAGGAGGTCTCTATGCCGGGCAGATTCTCAAGGGCGAGAAGCCGGCTGACCTGCCGTTCCAGCAGGTCACGAAGTTAGAACTCGTCATCAACCTGAAAACCGCCAAGACGCTCGGCCTCGAAGTGCCCCTCTCCTTGATGATACACGCCGACGAGATGATCGAATAGTAGGCGATTATTTGCTGCACTGCACGAGGCCGGTTGTGAGCAAAAACGCGAAGTGCTGACGCACAGAGCGAGTGTCGGGAGCTGAGGGTGAAGCAGAACTAATGTGGGCGTGCTGCTGATGGCGCCGTTGAACGCACAGCGTTCTAAGCCAAGTCGAAATGTCGCAGCGCAGCGGTCTCTTCGGTAGGCCGCTAGGTGAGCTATGTTGCCCAATGTAATTGGCCCTCCGAAGAAAGCTCGGAAGGATTGAGGGAGCGGCCAGCTCCAAAACTGAAGCAATGGAGGCAAGAATGAAGCTGCCGCGCGCATTACTGGTTCTCACCGTCTTTACGGCGGCTTCGAGCGCGACGCTCTATGCTCAGAGCACCCAAACGGTCGTCAAATTTCCTGCTGAAATTGAGTTCAAGGCACCTATAAACCCCGGGGCCTCAAACTGCAGTTTTATACGGCGACCCAACAAAGTCAGGTGTTTACGTTCAGCGTGTCAAATTTCCACCGGGCACCAAAGTCATGCCGCATTGGCACCCGGATGAGTGGCGCACGGCGGTGGTCTTGTCTGGAACGCTGTATTTCGGTGTCGGTGAACAGTGGGACGAAAGTAAATTGAAGCCTTATCCGACCGGCACGTTCTATTCTGAACCGCCACAGACGCCACACTACATCTGGGCGAAAGATGGTGAGGTCATCATTCAAACGACCGGCATGGGACCAACGGGAACGACGTCTGTTCCTCAAAAACAATAACAATCGGGAATAGTACGTAATCCAGTTCTCACGTGACCGAGATTAGATGGTGTTCCATCGGTTAACGCGGCGCCAGTTGATGTTTATTGGCGGGGCGGCGGCGTGGCCGCTCGGAGCGCGCTCGCAACCGTCTGACAGGATGCGGCGCATCGGCGTGCTGAGCATATTTAGCCAAAGCGACGCCGAACCGACGGCTTGGCTCAAGGCATTTCAGGACGAGTTGCACAAATTCGGCTGGGAGCAAGGCCGCGATCTTCAATTTGAAAATCATTTTGCCGGCATCGATTCGCAACGGTTGCGAAACAGTGCGGCCGAGCTTGTCGCAAAGAATCCGGACGCCATCTTCGCTGTCACCACTCTGGCACTCGCAGCACTCAATCAAGAGGCTGGAGCAATCCCAATCGTGTTTGTACAGGTTTCCGATCCGGTCAGGCTGGGCTTCGTCACCAGTCTGGCTCGGCCCGGCGGCAACATTACCGGATTCGTCACTTTTGAATACCAGATCGGTGGTAAGTGGCTTGGACTGTTGCGGGACACCGCTCCCCGAACGAACCGGGTGGCTGTCCTTTTCGATCTGGAGAATCCGTCACAACCTGCGTACCTGGAGGGTATCGAGGCGGCTGCTCCGACCTTTGGCATGGAGGTAATGCGCGCCCGAGTCCGGAGAGCTGCCGAGATCGAACAGACCATCCATGCATTCGCACAACAGCGGAACGGCGGAGTGTTGGTGGTGCCGAGCGCGCTTGCCATTCGTCACTATGATGTAATCATCGGTGTCGCGGCCCAATCTCGCCTCCCGGCGGTCTATCCGTACCGGAAATTCGCTGAAAGCGGCGGCCTCATTTCGTATGGAGCTGATTTGCACGACGCCTACAGGAAGGCAGCATCCTATATTGATCGCATCTTGCGAGGTGCGAAGACGGGTGATCTGCCCGTGCAGTTGGCGAACAAGTTCGAGCTTGTCGTCAATCTCAAAACGGCCAAAGCGCTCGGCCTCACCATCCCAGAGCCCTTCCTGCAGCAAGCCGACGAGGTGATCGAATAGCCTCCAAGTTGCTGCGCTGCGTGAAGTCGGCTCTTCGCACAACGCAGACCTTCAGGTGAACACGTCGCTAGTCCGCTTTGCGTTGCAGAGCAGACTCCTTACTGAAGTGTTTGTTAGCTCAGCAACGTGCCATAGCAGTCAAAGCACGTCCTCGTCCGGGACGACGGCAACAACTCCTCGGCCGAAACGAAACTAGGTGCCCATGATCAGCTCTTACTCATGAAGCAGTTCCGGGATGTTGCCGCCCCGCGCTACCTTCATGCAAGCTAATTCAAGCAGTGCAGATCGGAATCGATGAGAGCGATCTGAACATCGCGCGCATGCTTTAGATCCTGCGTATCAGCCCCTTCTGTGAACCAGGCAAAGATCGGCACGATAAGATCACGTGCCTCATCAACCCGTCCTTGTGTTTGCCAAAGCCTGGCCAAGCTGATCGCGACGCGCAATTCCAATGATTTTGCGCTCTGGCGACGCGCCATCTTAATCGCCTGTTTAAAACAAGATTCCGCTTCGCTTACTTTAGAAGAATCGTGTGACAAAAGGATTTCACCTCTTTGACGATGCAATTCTGATTCCCATGCCCGACCTGTCACATCGCTGATATCGGTCAATACTTGTTCTACTAACGACAGCGCGGTTTCGTTTTCACCCGCCTTGGCGTGCACTCCGGCCAGCCAAGACGTCATCATGGGAAGCATGAATCCTACGCCGGTTTGGCGCGCTTCCCCCAATGCCCTCTCTATTTCGGTCCGCGCCTCGCGCAGCCGGCCGACGTCGCCCAGGGCGCGGCCGCGAGAAATATTGGATAGCAGCACGTAAAGAGAAAAGCGTTGCTCGCGCGAGAGCTGCAGGCTTTGCTCGGCGCTTGCCAGCGCATGTTCTGGCTCCCCGCGCAGAATATGCACTACGGACGTCATGTAATGCGCGAACGCAATCGAGTACGGCTGTGCGAGATCGTGCGCCAGGGACAGTGCTTCCGAAACGTGTGCGAGCGATTGATCCGGGTAACCGAGAAACCACAGGTCCCAGGATGCAAGGAGCAGGGAAGCCACTTGCGGTTCGACCATGTAAAGGCCATGAAGCGGCTGTTGGCCCTTGCTCCTCGAAAGCGCGATTGTTTTCTCAAAGTGCTGTGCCGACCGCTGAAAGTCTCCGATGGTCAATAACGTGCTGCCCATAATCCTGTGGGCCATCATCGCTAAGTTGACGTCACTCCTCTGCTGCGATCGGGAAAGGAATTCATTTGCCAGTGCCAGCGCTCGATCGTTCTTGCCACCCATCCAGGAATGCCCCCAGAGCCCGTACAGCGCCTGAAAGTACTCCGCGGCATCATCCAGCTTGAGACACAAGGTGCGGGCCCGGTCGAACGCGTTGCGGGTCTCTTCGGCAGCATATCCATGCACGGCAATGAGCGGGATACCCAACGCCAGTTGAATCCTGATCTCCTCGTTGCGGCGCTCCGGCGTATCGTACAACGAGCTCATTACCTCCAACGCCTTCCGAAAGTGCGAAATCGCCTCGACATTGGCAGAACGGGTAAGCGCGCGCTGCCCCGCTTTGCACCAGCAACCGGCTGCCAATTCATTGTTGCCGGCTTCGGTATGATGATGCGCCAGGATCTCGGGCTGATTTTCGAGGACGGCGCGAAACTGATTTTCTAGCGTAGCAGCGATATCAGCATGGAACTGACGCCGTTTGCTTCTCAGCAAGGAATTGTAGATCGCATCGCGCAGCAAGACATGCTTGAATTGATAACGGATGAGAGGCGAGATGGCGATAGATTATGTCGGCCTCCTCGAGCTGCGACAGCGCCGACCGCAGATCGCTGTCTTCGATATGAGATACAGCGGATAGCAGGTCGTACGAGAACTCACGTCCAATCGTCGCAGCAATTTGCGCAATTCTGGCACCCGGCGCGACGCGATCAAGCCGCTCCATCAGTGCATCGTGCAGGGTCTCAGGAACCCGCAGCGCTGCCGGCTGCGCCGTTTGCTCGGTGCTGGCAATACTGCTTGTTAGCTCCTCTATGAACAGCGGCACTCCGTCGGCCTTGGCAATGATCTCGTCTAGAATGCGGGTGGGCACGCTTGCGCCTCGCAAGAGATCTCGGACCATTCCCGACACTTCGCTGCGCGACAAGGGCGTGAGCGAGTGAATCGTGACATTTGCATGTTTGAGCCACGAGTGCCGGAATTCGGGCCGGCAGGACACAAGCAGCAGAACGCGGGCGCGGTCGATGCGGCTTATGGTCAAATCGAGGAACTCGAGCGTTGACGGATCGATCCAGTGCGCATCCTCGAAGAGGCAGAATGTCGGCCGCTTGTCCGAAAGCGCCAGCAGCTTGTTGGTGAGCGTGCTTATGGTTCGATTCTTGATCTGCTGTGGGGTAAGCTCGGAAAGCCCGTCACCGCTTACGGTCGGTATCGACAGCAAATTGGCAATCAGCAATGCGGGCTCTGTCGAGTCCTCCGCGGAACGCGGAAAGCCCTCTCTGATCCTGGCAAGCTTCTCGGCATCGGGCTGCTGCGCTGTCAGCTGAAGCGCTCGTTCAATTTGCTCGATAATGGGAAAGAAGGTGCTCTGGTTATGATACGGCGAGCACTGGTGCTGCAACAAAAAGTGCGGTTCATGCTCTATTTTTGATCGGAACTCATGGATGAGTCTTGATTTTCCGACGCCGGGAATGCCCGAAAGCATTATGACTTGACCGTCACCCTCCTTCACTTTCCCCCAGCGGTCGAGCAGCAGATTGAGCTCCGTCGAACGGCCAACAAATGGCGTGAGAGAGCCCGCGTGGGCCGCCTCAAATCGGCTTGTGCTGGGTTTGGCTGCAAGCACACGATAAACGTGAAGAGGTTTTGCGATGCCCTTCAGGTCCCTGAGACCAAGATCCTCCAAATTGAACGCTGCTAAGACGAGGCGCTTGGTCGGCTCTGCAATGAGCACGCTGTTGGGAACCGCAAGGCTCTGCAGGCGCGCAGCGATGTTCGGGGTCTCGCCCACGGCGTCCATAGACGTTGCGGGGCCGCCGTCTGCAACTTGACTGACCACGACTGGCCCCGAGCTGATCCCCACCCGGGCAGCCAAGGCTATAGGGCCTGAGATCTTCGTGACGGCAGAAACAGTTTCCAATGCGGCGTGCACCGCGCGAATAGGGTCATCCTCATGCGCTCGCGGCCATCCAAAAAAAACCATCACGCCATCGCCGAAATACCTGGCGATGCGGCCTCAATCGATCAATTTTTGAACGTCCTCGGGGTCCATCTTTTCCGAAAGCTCGCTTGAGCCCACAAGGTCGCAGAACATCACCGTGATCTGGCGAAGCTCCGCCTCGCGATCCCGCACAGACGAGAGCATCTCAGGAGGAGCAGGCGAAACAGTTTTGCTGGTGCCGCTCCCCAGCTCTGTAAGAGCTTCGATCGCCCTGAGCAGCTTTTTGCCGTGTCCCAAAGACACCCCAAGTTTGTTGAGGTCGTCCTCCGTCAAGTCCGGCAGTACAGCAAAATCGATATGATTATTCGCGAACGTTTCGGCGTACTGCCCAAGGCCCAATCCATCCAGCCAGTCCGCTATTGTAGTTGTTCTCATCATTGCCGCAGCCCTGCGGAGAATTATCGAAAGGCGCTCGCTGTAATGGCAAAGACCTGGGCCTCTTTTTTAAACAGTAGCATAGCAGCGACACCTGTTGGTAGTGACATCATTGAACGGCTTGGGATTCTGCTGCGAGAGCCGAGAAGAACGTGAAGGCGTGCTCCAGGACTTCAGCTCCGCAGCAGTCTTAGTGAAAGGCACGAGTCTCCTGGAATATTGACCCGGAGTGCATCGTCCTCAATTTCCAGTGCATTTCCTTGGCAGATCGGCTCATATCAGCGGCAGCGCGGGGACGAGAGAGCACCACGATCTACGTTGTAGCCCGGAGCCCGAGACATGCCCAAATCACTTCCCGTCAGTCGCTTCCCTGTGCCCGATCTCCCCGAAATGCCAGACGACATCCGCAACCGCATTCTCGCTGTACAGGAAAAGGCTGGCTTCATTCCGAATGTCTTTCTGGTACTTGCGCATCGGCCGGAGGAGTTCCGCGCATTCTTCGCCTATCATGACGCGCTGATGGAAAAGCCCGGCAATCTGACCAAAGCCGAACGTGAGATGATCGTGGTGGCGACCAGCAACCTTAATCAGTGCCAATACTGCGTTGTCGCCCATGGCGCGATCCTGCGAATACGTGCCAAGGACCCGCTTATCGCTGATCAGGTTGCCATCAACTACCGGAAGGCCGACATCACTGATCGCCAAAGGGCGATGCTGGATTTCGCGGTTCGGGTCTCCACGGAAGCGCAAAAGGTGTCCGAGAGTGACTTCGCTACTCTCAAGTCGCACGCATTCACCGAGGAAGACATATGGGACATTGCCGCGATCTCAGCCTTCTTCGGCATGTCGAACCGCATGGCCAATGTCACAAGCATGCGTCCAAACTCCGAGTTCTACACCATGGGCCGCTGAGCTGAGGAGCTCGCATCGGCTCACCCCGCTCCTAAAGGGAGCTGATGATCCCGAGCTGACCTGAGCCCGACGAAAATTCTGCGGTGCAGCCGGCGTCTTGCCGCTGTGCTATCGTTCGGCCTGCGCCAGCCAATCCGTGCGACGGCAGGAGGGCCCCGGCTTCGACATGAGAAGGCGAGACTTTATAGCCCTACTCGCCGGTGCATCGTCCGCATGTGCGACCGCAGGCCGCGCACAACAGCCAGACATCCCGGTGATCGGATTACTCGACCAAAGATCACCTGACGAGTTGACGGCCCGCTTACGTGGATTTCGGCAAGGCCTACGGGATGCAGGTTTTGTCGAGAGCGAGAACGTGACGATCGAGTACCGCTGGGCCGAGAATAAAATGGAGCGGCTGCCAGACCTGGCGGCCGATTTGCTTCGCCGGCAGGTTGCGGTGATCGCCGCGACCAGCGGCCCCGGTCCGGCATTGGCGGCGAAGAGGACAACCACGACCATCCCCATAGTTTTCATCGCGAGCAATGATCCTGTTAAGCTCGGCCTGGTCGCAAACCTCGCTCGTCCGGACGGCAACCTAACAGGGATCAATTTCTTCACTGGAGAATTGGCAGCAAAACGACTGGAACTTCTCCATGCACTGGTGCCGATGGCCACTCGTTTAGCCGTCCTGATCGATCCGGCCAATCCTGATTATGCTGAAACCACGGTGAGAGAGGTTGGAGCGGCGGCCCGCGCTATCGGGCTGCAAATCCAAGTCGTCAAAGCCGGCACCGTTCGCGAGATCAACGCAGCTTTTGCAAGCTTTGTACGTGAAAGGCCTGATGCTCTCTTCGTGGGTCACGACCCATTTTTCAATAGCCGGCGCACTCAACTTGTCCACTGGGCGACGCGCCTAGCGCTCCCGGCCTCATATAGCGCACGCGATTTTGCTGAGGCCGGCGGGCTGATGAGCTACGGAGCCGATATTCCCGATGCATGGCGCCAAGCCGGTTCCTATGTCGGTCGTATTCTCAGGGGCGCCAAACCTGCGGATTTGCCAGTTGTCCAATCGAGCAAGTTCGAGCTGGTCATCAACACCCAAACTGCCACGATGCTTGATGTAACGGTACCGCCGCAGCTGCTCGCTACCGCCGATGAGGTGATTGAATAGGGCGCTATGTGCTGCGATTGCTCAGGTCGGGTTTTGGCACGTTGCTGACCTAACAATCTGAAATGAAGAGGTCTGCTTAGGGCTGCGAAGCGGACCAGTGATAAGCACTATTTTAACGTCAGGAATGTGCCGATTTTGTTGCAGAAGTCGCCGAAGAGAGGCCTGGGTTGCGGGCCGCTGCGAGCTTGGGCTGATTGCCACAGCTTCGTTGAAGCCGATGGCTTTAGAACGATTACCACCGGAAACTACAAACGACTCACGTCGCACATACGGCGACCAGCGGTGGTGGCCGGGCGACGAGCTTGGCCAACCTGCGAAGGTTCTGCGCGATCGCTGCTAATGTAAACTCGAACTGGGCACCGCGCGGTCCGCGTAGGCGCAAGCGGCCAAGCCTCAGGATGCGCTTGAGATGTGCAAACAGCATCTCAACGCGTTTTCTGTCACGACACGATCGATCGAATGCTTCGGTTTTGGCGACAGCCCGCGCAACGTCACGAGCCTCTTCGTAGACGCTACGCTGCAGCCTGCGGAAAGGTGCCTTGGGGCAGCACTGTGCCTTGAACACGCAGCCACGACAGTCGCGCGTGCTCGAAAGATACAGAAGCGTCTCCCCATCGTTGACAAGCTTGCCCGTCGTCCTGAGCATCTTACCTGCAGGACAGATATATACATTCTGCTCCTTGTCGAACGTGAACTCTTCGCGGCTGAACGTTCCATCTTTGCGCTTCGATTTATCGATCACTGGGATATGCGGTGCAATCTTCTTCTCGCAGACAAGCCAGTTGAGATTTGCCCCCGATCCGTAGGCCGTGTCTCCCGAAAGCCGCTCAGGTTTGATCTCGAAGCGCGCCTCGGTGCGCTCGATCATCGCCCTCGCCACTCCAACCTCGGCTTGGCGGATCGCGCGCGATGCCTCGACGTCCATGATGATCCCAAACTTGACGTCGATCAGATAGTTGTCAGAGTAGGCAAAGAATGCCGGCCCTCGCAGCGCACCGGTCCACTGTGCGGCTGGATCGGACGATGACACGAATTTCGGAGCAACGCTGCTCGCTGCTCCGAATGCCGCGTCATCGAGCGTGGCGAGATACTCTTTCGCTGCCCGGTTTGCCACTTGCGGGTCAAGCTCCTTGCTCCACTTCGCTCCGGGAATTGATCGCTGCTTGTTGGCATCAGCAACAATCAGGCTGGCATCCACAGCAAAGCCTTCTCCCCCGACCAAGCCAGCCCCAATGCATGCTTCCACTACACGTTCAAATATGGTGCGGAAAAAGTCACTGTCCCGGAACCGCTCGTTGCGTACACGCGAGAACGCTGAATGATCCGGGACCTCGTCTTCGATTGAAAGCCCACAAAACCAACGATAGGCGAGGTTGACCTGTACTTCCCGGCATAGCGCCCGTTCCGAGCGAATCGCAAAAACGTAGCCAATGACCAGCATCCGAATCATAAGCACCGGATCGATCGATGGCCTTCCAACGTTGGAATAATGAGGCGCAAGCTCCGCATGCACCCATGAGAGATCGAGAACCCTCGCAATCGCTCGAACCAGATGATCCCGTGGAACCGCATCCTCAAGACAGAATGAATAAAAAAGCTGCTTTTGATCGTGATTGAGCCGCCCCATCATCGCAAGCCTCCGCAGCGAATCGCGTCAGAGCAAGCGAATCATCGATCGCGGAAGCTATCAACGACTTTTGCAACAAAATCTGCCAGAAGCTGACCTGAGCAATTGCAATACCGACTTCTCTGTCCGAGGCTCATCGAGCCAGAGCGTGCTGGCGCGTGAGATCAGGCTGCGGTCCGAGCGGTGCATGACTTTTGGGGTGTGGACTTGGCGACACGCCACCCTCCGTCACGCCGTATCTGTCGGCGAGGTGATTGATTCGTTCTGTCCACACCCTAACGAAGTCTCCGCTTGATACCTTCTCCACAGTTTTGAAGGTGCGCTTCCATTCCGGGAGAAGATTTTGCCAAACGCACTTCCTGCACCATTGCTCCCCCTTTAGTACCCCCTCGGGAGTCGCACACATGGACTGCCAGGCGACGCGCTCAGGGTGCGTGTAGTGTTCAATCGCGCCTTCGATACCCTGCTGATGCACCATGTATCTCTCGGCGTAATCTGGATAGTGACCTAGCGACTCTTTGAATTTCTCGGCTTGTACCAGAAACATGTGCGCTGCCGCGCGCGCGTTGTCCCTCGCATCCCATATGCTGCCATTACCATACTTGTCGAACTCGTAGTCGCTAAGCTGAAAGAGCCCCTTGTATGATCCGGTTCTTGCGCGAGGTTTGAAGTTGCTCTCGACCTTGGCGATGGACCTCATCATCGCGAGGTCCACGCCATACAACGACGCCGCCTGCCCGATCTCGTCGCGCGGATCGCCCGTAGTCGAGTGCGGTTCATAGAACCGAGCTTCCAGTAAACCACCAACATACCCGAAAGCATCGAGCGGCATTTCCTCCTGACCTGAAACTGTGGCCGGAGCCTCTTGGGAAAGAGTTGCTGGTTTCAGGAAATTGGCTTGGCCAAGACTTGCCGATGAGGAAACCGCAATCGCAATCATGGCCGACAAAGACGCGCGTACAAAAGCAGCTGCGATAATCGCGACTAACCGCGGAAAAACATTCCGGCTCATGACCCGTTCCCTAAGAGCAGGCAATTAAAGCCTACAATTTCGGCACCGCAACGGCTTTTCAACGGTTTTATGCCCGTCACGCGGTTTATAGTTAATTGTGGCCGTCGGGGTTATACTCTCAAACAAAGAGAGAATGCGGGACTGTTTCTTCCCGTATCGGGTATGCAGCGGATAGTCACCAAGTAGGTGATTTCTCATGGGCGCAGCCCCCCCTTCGCATCCGTCAACGATCCAACCAATGCCGAAGTGCGCAGAGCCCCGCAGTTTCCGATACGATCCCTTCGCACGTGAACATGTAAAAGCTGCGCCGGAATCGCGCAACTGGCGCGTGACCACCGCACGCTAGGCAGCAGCCGCAGCAGCGGCCCGCTCTCGTCTCAGCGCCTGGTTGTTTAATTCTGCTGAGGCCCAATTGGCAGGCTTTAGAGCAGCTAAATTGTATTACACTAGGTTGAAACTTGGTGTCGCTTTGGAGTGCAATAATGATTGTTGTTCGTGCAGCAAAGATCTCGCTCGTCGCGGCGATTGCGCTATTGGCCAGTCTGGTCGCGTTTGGAAATTTGACCGATTACAACACCAATTTTGTTTTCGTTGAGCATGTTTTATCAATGGATACGATTTATCCGTTTTCCACCATTAAGTACCGTGCGATCAGCAATCCTACGCTCCAACATACCATTTACGCAGTGATCATCATCACGCAAGTAATTATTGCTGTTCTGTGTTGGATTGGCGCGATTTTACTCATCCGAAATATTCGTGCGGATGCCCGTCTGTTTAATCGACGTAAGACATTCGCAATCGTGGGTCTTACCCTTGGTTTTTTGCTCTGGCAGGTCGGCTTTATGTCCGTAGGAGGAGAGTGGTTCGGAATGTGGCAATCGCAGCAATGGAACGGCGTTCCCAGCGCATTTCGCTTTCTCACGGTCATCTCTGTCGTTCTCATCCTAGTTCACATGCCAGATTACGATGTGGAGCGACAGAGCCGATCCTAAAACAACGGGGATCGAAGGCACCCTGCGCACCTACTGGTCCGATCAACGCGAGACCGGCTCAGTTGTCGACAAGATCACGAAAGCAGGCGCAACCTTCAGGGGCGGCCGCCTGATGTTGACCGTACTTGGCGGCCTCACGGAAATTCGACGCGAGTAATTCGTGTAAGGACGGGCAAGTGTCGCGTTCGCGCGAAAGCGAAAGGCATCCATATGGAACGTCGCGTTAAGCTGAACCCACATTGGCAGCGCGAAGCGATTGCGCGACGAGAGGCAGGGGAAGCGCTCGGATCGCTACAACGTTCTGGAGGGCGTCACACTACGATCGGCCGATTGCGGGCCTAACGCGCAAATTGTGTGACGGCGAGCCGCGACTTTGGCCATGCGGACCTATGGCGTGCAGCGCACAAGGCCCTATCAGAAGTCATGATGCGACCACACCTTGGCGCACCAAGTATGCATAGCCGTTCGACGGTGCTGCGATGTGTCGGCGGTAGTTAGATATGGCGAGGCTGGAGCCGAACGGCAAAAAATGGGGCAATAACCGAGAGTTCGCCATCGCTGCTGACCATGACCATTTGGTTAACCTGCGCGCTTCATCCTCTCCGAATCGCTTTGAACCAATCCATTGCCAAAGCGACAAATAGTCGGGAGTAACCCGCGCCGGCGATTGAGCCGGTATGCGGGATGGTAGGAGCGGGGCGCCTTTGAGACTCTTAAGTGGGTTTGGCTTTTTCGTATGCGGTAGCTTGGCAGTTCTGCTTTGTGCTGCCGCCGCCGCTGATCCAGCCATAAAAGAGCCGCCTGCTCAGCCAGAGCCAAACGTGAGCCCGCCCGAAGCCTCTGACAAGTGCGTCGTGAGCGAAGAGTGCATCGACCAATATCTCTGGTCCGTGTACGAACGCGCTCGGAAGGTCGATACGATCAAAGTGCAGGAACAGATCGAGACGACAGTCAAGAAAAAAGGCAAGAGCCGCACTGTCAAGAAAACTGTTACGAAGTTCGTGGTTGAGGACTTCACGTGGAAGGATCCAGATGCGGCCAAAAAAGCGGGCATGTCCGTAGCGGAATACGTGATCGGCGGGATGGACCGAGCCTTCAAAGGGAGGCTGTATCATCTTTTTCGCGCACTGGACGACGCTGGGCTTGCTCCTGGTATGACAAGTGGCTTTCGCGATGACTACCGGCAGTCGATTACGAGCGGCACCAA
>AR_comb_assmDRAFT_10086874_pt1 | contig 12472 bp, 12 predicted proteins | sample ArasoioldDNA_FD_10543 | JGI IMG/M metagenome (IMG submission 10543) | reverse complement strand
ATTCCATTGTGCGTCGGAAAGATTTTCTGTTGCTTTCAAAATCTCATCGCGCGAACGGATAAGATTATCGAGTAAATATTTCCTGTCCTCTTCAGTCCACACCTTTATCTCCTGGGCTGATGCCGATACAAAGGCTATACTTATCAGCAATGAGATCAGTGCCCGTTTCATCATTTTCTTGTAAAGATTTAGAGTGATGTTATGCGCCTAATTGCCGCTTGAAATCTTGATGATTCCATTGAATTTGTACATGATCAATTTTATTGTTCTCATCAAGATGAAAAATAAAAATATGATCACTTTCAAAATGGAGTCCCTTACTTTTTATATCAGCAAAGTCTTTAGCCTGAGTGCCGCGTATTACTACCTGGCAGCGCACAGTGTGTTCATCTTCCGCAACAGCAGCGTCCAATGTGTTATCTATGTCAGGGAAACATTCTATCAAGCCTCCCCAGATAGCTCTTCCCAGTTCACCGATCTTTCCTTTTCCTGCATCACCTAACGGAAGGAATTCGATCGTTCCATTAGGATCACAAAATGATAACATCTTCTCAAGATTTTTTTGCTGGTAAGCAAACATGAACTGAACGCATGTGTTCTTGAGACTAAGCTCTTGCTGTTGCTGGACTGAAGTTTCCATATTGTTTAATTTTAAAAGTTAAAAAAATTATTGTGGGCGATATTTATTGATGTCTATCTGCAGTCGCTTCCAAAATGCTTGAGACAACTCCCCGGATGTTCTTTAATATATTTTTCAATTTCGCGATCCATTTGCTGCCATCCTTCTGCATCAAAAGTGCCATCATCGTTTTCTTTTACATTGAATTCATAATCGGTTGAATGCATATTTTCCGGCATAATATAATCTCCTGTGTAAAATGATAATGTTTTTCTTTTTGATACTGGAAAAAAAGCTTTCTGCTCCTGTTCAAAAGCTATTTGATTTTTTGTTTCATCCGATTTGATTTCGGAAGCGTCATAACATGAAATCATCAGGGCAGAGTTTATAACTAGCAAATGGATGCAAGCTATTCTCATCGCATTTATTTTATAGGACAAAGCTATTTAGGTAATTGTCGGTTACATAGTAAAAATGCGGCAAATCAATTGTAAAAATGCGGCAAATGTTTATCCTATATTCTGTGTTCTTGGTTTTTCAACTATGTTCGCAAGCTCAGCATTTTCTTTAATATACTGTTCAGGTGTACGCCCGGTAAACTCAATAAAATCTTTAATGAAGTGAGATTGATCGTAAAACTCACACTGTGAAAACAGGTAAGTCCAGTCTACTTTCTTCTTGCCATCTGGTTCATTGATATGCCGATGGAAGAGGAGAAGCAAATAACCAATCCGGCGAATGCGTGCATAATACTTCGGGCTTAATCCAACTTTTCTAAAAAATCTTCTCTCAAAATTTCTTCTTGACATAAATACCTCTTTCAGCAGATCTGATATATGCACCATCCCGTTTTTTTCGACTATAAGATTCGCAGCATAATCTATATAGTCTGGTTTTGGTTTATTCTGATTATAAAATATCAATACAAACTCCTGGAGAAGTTTTACTTTTTCATTCGCCTCCACTATACTTTGTATCTTTTCGAAAAAAGAATTAACCAATGTGCTTTTAAAAACACTCGATAACGGAATTCTCTCCTCCGTATATTCGTAGGTTGGCAAATCAAATAATGTGGCGAGGGCAGCTGGTTTAAACACAATACCTGCAATAGAAATTCTGCCATTTAAAAAAAGTTTATATCTGTAAATGGATTGCCCTGATATAAACTGCCTGGGAACAACTAATTTCTCATACTTTTTATTCTGAATAGAATAATCATCTCCGCAATTAAAGACAATAGAGCAGAAACCATTAGGGGGAGATTCAACCACTAAATCCTTTATCACTTCACCGGATGATTCCCATATAAAATAACATTCCACAAAAGGAGATAATATTTCACAAGGACTGAATTTTTGATAAATCATTTCTGCAAGGGGTCTTTAAAAAAATTGTTAGAAATTAAACAAATTTTTTTATGATTCAATAATTTTCTTCTCGATAAAACTCAATGAAAAGTTTAAAACGATTGTTTTCGGTTTCCCGAAAGATATTTTTGAATTGAAAAGTAAGGAGCACTTTTTAAAATAGAAAGGAAGCAATGGTTGTGGAACTAATTTTTTTTGCCAACTTCTTCTTCATTAGCATTGATTTTCTTCTTCTTTGTTTTATCCCACGACGAATTATTTTTGCAACCATATAAATAATTCTCAAATAATTGAAAGCTGCTAATAACAGCAGATCAACAAGGATTATTGCCAGTGTCATAAATAGTATTTCATGCTGACTCATTGTATTCTACCTTTAATCAATGCTAAGCAAATTTATCTTAGAAAAAACAGCTATAAAGTCTTTTTAAAATCATTTTAATACCATTCGAACTTTCCTGCACACCACCTAATCGTTTGCTCCTTTAGGGTTTGTATTTTTAAAATCTGAAATATAAGCCAATAAAGGGATTGTGAATTACATAAAAATAAAAGGTGAAGAACTACTGATTCTCCACCTCTTGTTGCGGAACATATCACCCGCCGATAAAATGTTGCCAATGGCAACAATTATTATGACCGAAAGGTAGGCGATTCCATTAATAAAAGCAAGAAAGCTACCTTAAAATTTTTACATTTTAATTTTGTTATCACACGTGCAATTTTTCTTTTTTACTCATCAGCTCTTCTACTGTTTCTCTGTACATTTCATCAGGCACACAACAATCAACCGGGCATACAGCGGCACATTGTGGTTCTTCATGAAAGCCCTGGCACTCTGTACATTTATTTGGAACGATATAATAAATATCTACACTTATAGGAGCAAATCTATCTTCTGCATTTACAACGGTTCCATCCATCAATGCAAATTCACCTTTTATAGTTGTGCCATCCGAGATCGACCACTCTACGCCACCTTCATAAATTGCATTGTTGGGACATTCCGGTTCACAAGCTCCGCAGTTAATACATTCCTCTGTTATTTTTATAGCCATAGTATAATTAATTTTGGGGTTTTGATATAGATAAATCAATATTTATTCCCAAATATAGCTTAGAGTTTTAAATTTTTTTTCATGGATTTACAACAACGTATCAATGTGCTCGTTAGGCTTGGTGAATATTTACAAAGTGATAATAAAACTTTTGAATCGATAAAGCATGGAGCGCAATCTGAAAATCCCTGGTTTACTTATGAATTTATAAATAAGGCTGTCACAAATATTGCACAAAATTTTTTGCAACCTGATAAGCTAAGTGCGTGGACAAAAAATTATACTATTAACAAAGATATTTCTACTTCAAAGGCAGTCGGTATTGTAATGGCAGGTAATATTCCCCTGGTTGGTTTTCATGATTTGCTTTGTGTATTTGCAAGCGGTAATAAAGCAGTAATAAAACCTTCGTCAAAGGATGAAGTGTTGATCAAACATATCGTTCAAAAAATGTGTGAACGGGGATCAACTGTTCAGCATCACATATCTTTTGCCGATAATCTAAAAGGTTGTGATGCCTATATCGCTACAGGCAGCAATAATTCGGGCAGATATTTTGAATACTATTTTGGCAAATATCCATCAATCATAAGGCGCAATCGAACTTCTGTTGCTGTGCTTGACGGCACTGAAACAAAAGCAGAGCTGGATTTACTCGCAGACGATATACAATTTTATTTTGGATTGGGATGCCGTAACATAACCAAGCTTTACGTTCCGGAAAACTATGATTTTATTCCGTTATTGGATGCACTAAAAAAATATGATTACCTGATGGACTTTCATAAGTACAGGCACAATTATGATTATCACTTGGCGCTTCTTATTATGAATAACAGGTATTACATGAATAATGGTTATGTGCTGATGACCGAAAACGAATCAGTTTTCTCCCCGGTTAGCCAAGTCAATTATGAGTACTACAATGACAGAGATGCTGAAACTGTTCTTTTGAAAAAGAATAATAATATTCAGTGCCTGGTTGGACATAACTTAATTAATTTTGGGATGGCTCAGTCGCCAAAATTGAATGATTATGCTGATGGAGTAGATACGATGGCGTTCTTAACCAGGCTTTAATTTTTTTAAATTGAACGTTTGATTGTTTTATTGTTCAAAAGATTGATTAGAATGTTCAATCCTGCTACAATTGAATGTGTATGCTTTCTGCACTGCTGCTATGAAATTCGGGACGATGAAGTTATTGCGACGCAAGAGGTGATGCCATAGTTGATGCCATAGTTGATGATGCTGGTATCATAATTGTCCCGGAGTTTAAGAAATAATGTCAGAACTACGATGCTTTTCGTCAATTTTGTGTTAAAAGGGTTATTTGGCGGACTGACGATTAAACAGCTTTGTTTCTTTGCTATCGAAAAGGAACGAAATTTGAAAAATAAAATAGAAAACTTAAAAATTTAAATGACGATGAAACTCAAAAACATTTTATTAGTAGTTGTTATAAGTGCTGCTACTGCTATTTTGAGTGTTTGGGGATATGGCACCTGGATGAATAGCCATGCCCCTTCCGGCATACAACAGGACGGGAAACTTCCCGTTAATTATGCTGGTTTTTTTGATAAGAACAATGTGCCTGTAGGCCCTGTTGATTTTACCGCCGCATCAAAAGCTGCTACACCGGCAGTGGTACATATAAAAACACGAACCAAAGAAAGGCAGGTTAGTAACAATCTTCCAAAACGCAAAAATCCATTCTCCGATTTATTTGGCGACGAGGATCCATTCTCCGATTTTTTTGGCGGCCCGCGCATGAATATTATACCGGAGCAACGTGCAAGTGGGAGTGGTGTAATGATCAGTAATGATGGTTATATTGTAACCAACAATCACGTCATTGAAGATGCTGATGAAATTACCGTAACTACAACAACAAGAAAAACATACAAGGCAAAAATAATTGCTACAGACAAAAACACAGATTTGGCTGTTATTAAAATAGATGGCACCAATTTTCCTTACCTCGTTTATGGTAATAGTGATGATGTTAAGTTAGGTCAATGGGTATTGGCTATTGGCTACCCGTTAAATCTTGATGTAACAGTTACAGCTGGTATAATAAGTGCAAAATCGCGCTCAATTGGTATTAATAAAGGCGACCGCCCGATAGAATCTTTTCTCCAAACGGATGCTGCTGTTAATCCAGGAAACAGCGGAGGTGCTTTGATAAATACTGAAGGTGAATTGATCGGTGTAAATGCAGCCATTGCTTCTCCCACCGGTTCGTATGCGGGTTACTCTTATGCAATACCTGTGAATATTGTAAAAAAGATCGTAAATGATCTAATGAAATTTGGAGCAGTGCAAAGGGCTTATATTGGTATTTCTTATCCACCGGATGAATTGCCTGAAGAAAAGAAAAAAGAGCTGGGCGTTAAAGAAGGTGACGGAGTATTTGTGAACGGTGTTGCTCAGGATGGTGCTGCTAAACAGGCCGGTATTCAAAAAGGCGATTTTATTACAAAGCTCAATGGTGTTGGAATAAATAGCGGCCCCGAATTGCAGGAACAGGTAGCCCGTTATAAACCAGGCGACAAGATAAATGTAACTTATGTAAGAGACGGAAAAGAAAATACGGTAGATCTTACATTGAAGAATAAGGCAGGTACTTATGCAGAAGTTAAGCAGGAATCTATTCTCGATCATCTGGGCGCTGAACTTGTAACTGTTGATAAAGCCACAGCTCAGAAAAATGATATTGCCGGTGGTGTGCTTGTTAAGAAGCTTGGCAGCGGACCACTTAAGGATGCCCGCATGCAGGAAGGATTTGTGATTACAAGTGTTGACGGACAAGATGTAAAGAACGTGGATGATCTGAAAGTAATTTTAGGCAGTGCACAAGGTACAGTAAGATTAGAAGGTATCTATCCAGGTTATGAAGGTACTTATGGTTATCCGCTTAACCTAAATGAAAATGGCAGTAATGACCAGGATGATAATAAATAAATGGTAGCTATAAAAATTTGAAAAGCCCGTTCTTTTACAGAGCGGGTTTTTTATTGCGCATCTAGCAGCACATCTTTGAGTATCTGCCATTGCGTCGCACCTGCCTTTGCCGACAGGCAGGCTCTTGTACTGTTGTACGAATCAACAAAGTTTAAAACCCGGAACCTAAAAACATAAAACAAACATTCAACTAATTATCACTTACATAAACAATATATTCCCATGCCTGCAATTCAAACTTTTCTGTTTCATTCAAAGAATGATGAATACCTGAAAACAAATTATAATAAGTCCCGTTTAATTGTTCATGAGTAACTGTACACCACACTTTATTCTCGGGAGATAAGTTAAGCACAACAAGCACTTTATATACTGCTTTCATAAGCAGGTAGGCTAATACTTTATCATCTGCACCTGTAACCAGCTCAACCAGATCAGCAGTCATGTGCAAGGCTTTATTATTGCGCTTTAATTCAAGCAACAATTTATAAAAATTATGGAGCTTAATATTTGGTTGCCAGTCTATCTGGTCCTTGTCAAAAAATTTTAGCCGTTTAAAATTGGGTAACTCCTGACCGCTATAGATCAAAGGTGTACCCGGCCATGTACAACTGAATACAGCAAAAGCTTTTGCACCATCACCATACTTTTCATATTCAGTACCATTCCAGCTATTTTCATCATGGTTACTTGTAAAAAATAGTTTAAGTCCATTGAAAGGATATTGTCCATACTTGTGAAGAACTTCTTTCAGTTGTTTGATAGATGCAGTTTGCCTGGCAACTTTTTCGCTTATATGCATCCATTCCCATGCATAGCTAACGTCAAACACTTCATGATATTCCGGCACTTCACATTCTGCCAGCCAGAATAAGGTTTTCAAAGCATCACAATGTTTCCTGGCAATTCGCCAGAAATCAAGAGGCACAAGATGAGCCATATCGCAACGAAAGCCATCTATATCACATTCCTTTATCCAAAACTTCATTGCTTCTATCATGGCTATCCTCATGTCCTTTATCTCATAATTCAAATCTATCACATCTTCCCACCCATGGTTATCGGTAAAATTTCCATTTTCATCTTGCAGATACCAGTCTGGATGTTCCATTGTCCAGTGATGATCCCATCCTGTATGATTCGCTACCCAGTCTATTATTAATTTCATTTCATGCTGATGTGCCTGCTGTACAAGTGTTTTAAAATCTTCAAGCTTGCCATATTCAGGATTTATTTTTACATAACTGCTACATGCATAGTAGCTTCCTAATGGCTCTATTCTTAACTTTTCGCTTATAGGCGTAACCGGCATTAACCATAATATTTTTATGCCCATGTTTTTCAGGCGGGGCAAGTGTTGCATAAAAGCAGAAAAAGTTCCCTCCTTTGTATATTGTCGAATATTTACTTCATAAACATTTGCGCCCGCGATCCAGGACACCCTGTCAAAATGCATCATCATAAACTGATCAAGTTATACAGCAAAGAAATACTATTATTGTGTACTGCACATGGGTAAGATTATATTAGATAGAAAAATTAGCCTGTTACAAGCCACTGCTATTAATATGACAGATATGGTGGGAATCGGCCCTTTTGTAGTATTAAGTAATGTGGCTGAACTTATGAATGGTCCATGGTTTTTATACGCATGGCTTGCAGGCGCTGCACTCTCTTTTATTGATGCGATGATATGGAGTGAACTTGGAGCAACCTTTCCTCTGGCAGGTGGCACTTATAATTTTTTAAAAGAAAGCTTTGGACCCAAATGGGGTAAATTGATGAGCTTTCTTTTTGTATGGCAAACAATGATCCAGGCACCGCTTGTTATTGCTTCTGCAGCCATTGGCTTTGCGCAGTATCTCACTTATATAGTTCCTCTTGCTGCAGGAGAAAGAAAAATGGTTAGCGGTGCAGTGGTCGTGTTGATCGTGTTTTTATTATATAGAAAAATTGAAACAGTTGGGAGAATCAGTGTATTCCTCTGGCTTGGCGTTTTAATTACAATGAGCTGTATAATTGGTGGCGGCTTATTGCATGGAAATTTTCTTTCACCTGTCACACATATCAACGAAGGTTTGAATATAAATGAGGCATTTGCAGCAACATTAGGATTCGCAACTGTAAAAACTATGTATAGTTATCTTGGGTATTACAATGTTTGCAATTTAGGTGGAGAAATAATAGAGCCAGAAAAAAATATTCCCAAAAGCATGTTTATTTCTGTTGCAGGTATTGCTATTTTATATGTGCTGATGAATATAAGTGTTGCTTCAGTTTTGCCATTGAAAGCAATTGTTGAAAGCCCTTTTATAGTAAGTGATTTTATGGAAACACTCGCAGGTCCTGTCGCGGCAACAATAGTTACAGCATTGTTGTTATGGGTCGCATTTGCCTCGGTGTTTTCTGGTACACTGGGATATAGCCGTATTCCTTATGCGGCAGCCAGGGATGGTGCCTTCTTTAATGTATTTGCAAAACTTCATCCGGTAAAACATTTTCCGCATATTTCCTTACTCGCTTTGGGTGGCGTGGCTTTTATATTTAGCTTGTTGTTTAAAATATCAGATGTTATTAATGCAATACTGGCTATGCGTATTCTCATTCAGTTTGTGGGCCAGGCAATAGGCCTCCTTGTATTAAGCAGAAAAAGAGGAAGAAATTTTTTGAAATGGAAAATGCCTTTATTCCCTGTACCTGTAATACTTGCAATTATTATGTGGTTATATATTTTTAAATCTACGAGTATTAAAATGGCTGCTTCAGGACTTCTTGTTATAACAGCAGGTATTATTGTTTATTTTCTTAAAGCCAGGTATAATAAAGAGTGGCCCTTTACACCTAAACAATAAGTTTCAATTTAGATAAGGAAATGAATAATCAGAAAAGTTAGGGGAACTTCTATAAGCCATATGCGAATTATCTTTTTGCCCTTAAAATAATTCCACAAAGCAAAATCAGTAAACAAAGCATTTACTTCAATAAATACGAACAGGAAGAGTAAAAGCCATTTATTATGTATTAAGCCTTCTCCTGTTATTATCATATAAGGAAACAGCACCAGTAAAAAAAACTCAAGCATTAAAAAGGGGGAAACCCTTTTCAAAAATCGCAATCGTCCACCCGACTTCTTTTTTGTTGGCAAAGTTTCTGGAGTAGTGAAATCTTTTTGCTCAAACACTTTAGGCGAAGAGGACTGACGTGTTGTAGTTTTATTCGGTAAAGACTCTTCTTCTCTTTCCGGGAACTCTTCTATAATTTTTCGATGATCATCCCACATATTCATTCTGCAAAGCTTTAAAGAAAAATTTTTGAAAAGTTATAATGAACTTGTAAAGTTGTAAACGTTGATTCTTTTTGCTGATGAAAGTTTAAATAAAAGAAAGTTTTAAGAATTCATTAGAATAAGAAGTAATCTGGAATTACATTTGGTTTGTAACGGTGCGTCTTATCTAAATATTTTTTATTCTGTTCATTTAACAAGTTATTTAGAAAAAAAAATTTAGGGAGCTTATGGGAATACTATGTCACCTGCTGGAAATTCAAGATGGAGAGCGAAAGTGCAAAGCAGGCAATAAACAAAAGATGAGACAAAAAATACACTTATAACGTTTATGATCTGCCGGTTGTGTATTAGATTTTAAATTTAATTTAGCTGAAATGCTCCATGAAACAAGCATATGCGCTCATTGTCGGGGCAAGCGTCTCTGGTTTGGCGTCGGCTGCCTCTTTGCAAAATGAGGGCGTTGAATATATTATTATAGAGAAAGAAGCACAGGTGGCTACACCGTGGCGCAAACATTATGACCGGCTCTGTTTGCATACTAATAAGAGTTTGTCAAATCTGCCTTACAAAAAATTTGGAAGCGAAATACCTCGCTACCCTTCCCGCCAACAGGTGGTTGATTATTTGGAGGACTACCGAAAAGAGTTCAACATTATTCCACTTTTTAATACAGAAGCTAAGGTCATTAAAAAGAATGGTGATCATTGGATCACTGAGACCAATAATGATACTTTCCAATCGAAGTATGTGATAATGGCTTCGGGGGCGTTTGGTAAACCGAAAGCTATTCATTTCAACGGGATGGAAACGTTCCCCGGCAAAATTTTGCACAGTTACGGATACAAAACAGGTCGTGATTTCAAAGGACAAAATATATTGGTCGTTGGCTTTGGTAACTCGGCTTGCGAAATTGCTATCGATCTGTATGAACAGGGAGCAGTACCTTCTATGGCTGTTCGTTCCCCTGTAAATGTGATACCACGTGATTTTTTGGGTATTCCAATTCTTAAGATAAGTATGTCAATGTCCCGGCTTCCGCCCCACGTTGCCGATATCATCATTGCTCCTTTGATGCGACTGCTGTTTGGTGACATTACCAAACTGGGTTTGAAAAAAATGTATTACGGTACGTTTGAACAAATCCAAAAAGATGGAAACATCCCATTAATAGATATTGGCACTGTAAAACATATTCGGCAAGGGCATATAAAGATCTATAATAACATTGATCACATATCAGGCAAAACAGTTCATTTTGCCGACGACAAAAAAGAGGATTTTGATGCGATAGTTGCAGCTATTGGATATTATCGTGATTATGCTGAAATTATTAATGTTGATAAAAGTCGTTTTGAGGATTTAAAAGTCTGTATTGATAAACAAAAGTATTTCGGCAAAGATGGCTTGTATTTCTGTGGATTTTGGATCAGCCCGACTGGAGTGATTCGTGAAATTGCTTTAGACGCACAAATAATTGCAAAGGATATTGCTAAAAAAGAAAGACTTTCCAAAAGTCATTAAAGATGAAAAAGTCTTAGTTCGATAAAAACACTTCAAACACCTTAATACTTTTACTCCTTATTTTATAGTAACGCTCGTATACTTACTGTACCTATATTCACCGTTTTCGCTTGCCCACTCTGCCTGCCTTCATATTCGAAATTTAATTCAAGTGCATTGATCAAACGCTTAGTGAGACTTAGGTTCCAGATATAATTTTTGCCAGGCAACAAAGCATCGAGCATAATATAACTAACAGTAGTGTTTGTTTCGCCTTTGTAATCAATATTACTAAAACTAAACTTTGCCGTTAGACTTGTACTTGAAAAAGTATTGTACTTTGTTTCAGCATTAATAGTATTGAAGGTTGCTTTTTCACCTCCATACTGATCACTGTTATTCTTTTGCACAAACTGGTAGCCAAGTTGCATACGAAATTTCGTCGAGGCCGTGTAACTAATGCGTGGCTCCGTCGTATTAATTTTTATCAAGTAATTCCTGTTGTCAAAAGATGGTGTAAATAAATTATTGCTTCCTCTTTTTTGCAGCAGTTCAAGTGTGTACGTTTTTAAAAAATTCATTCGCCCCTTTAATATCCATTCTTTAAATTCACTTGTTTCAGTTCCATAAGTAAGTAACGATTTGTTGTAGCTGGTGAGATTGGTAATATCTATTCCCCAGCTCGTACTAAAACGGTTGAAGGAAAGGGTATTGTTAAGCGTATAATTCAAATTAAGTAAAGCGGTATCGTTGACTTGTCCTTTGAAAGGATTGAACATTGGTTCGCCCTGCGACAATTGTTTTTTAAATGTTTGCAAAGAAGACTGGAGGGTAAAGCGCGTAATAAAATTTTCCCATTTTTTATTATGCATTGTTGTAGCCAATGCTTTCGGATTTAATGATACAGCATAATTAAATTGCGTGTAATTCGCTTTAATATATTCAGTCGTAGGTGTATAAACCCTGATGTATTTTGCCTGGTCAGGAAAAACCGCCAGTACAAATTCATTTAGCTGAGGAATTCCATCATGATTATAATCTATCCACGCAAATTGTCCCTGTCCCGCTGGTACTTCAACGTATGAGAATGCGCGTTTAGGCTCCTGTCCTGCACCGAGCTCATATAAAACATTTCCTTTTAAAAAACCATTCCATTCATTTACTAGGTATTCTGCTCTTCCTAATAAACTGTTATCGGGTTCCTGCGTAGTGAGCTTTGTATTGGTAATAAATAATTGGCGGTATGTTACATTCAATCTTAACTGGTGATGCTGATTTTTTAATAATTCGGTTTGAAAATTATAGTTATGACTCCTGTCACTTTGCAGCAATGTTGTTCCGTAGGGTGATTTATCGCTTCGTGTATAATAAGTGAATGACCAGTGATTATTCTTTGATGCATCAGAACGGATATATGCAGAAATGGTTTCAAAAGCAAAGCTTGATGGTGTTGTCGTGTCGGTAAGTTTGTACTGCGCTTTATTGTATTCAAGCGAATAATTTGCACCAATTGTGTAACTATGTAGTGATGCAAATGTTTTATTCAGATCAAGTGAAGGGCGAAAATAATATCCTTTATCAGTTGGGGTATTGCTGTTAGTTAGATTAAAAATCCCATTAAAGTTCCAGCCCTTTACATTCTGCATATAGTTAACAACATTTCTTATTCCTTTAAAAC